>ENA-OQDC01000345-OQDC01000345.1-human-gut-metagenome-genome-assembly--contig:-NODE-345-length-34481-cov-6.957851_pt1 | contig 34481 bp, 30 predicted proteins | sample MGYA00242770_ERZ504601 | MGnify/ENA primary metagenome ERZ504601 (study PRJEB26092, sample SAMD00036305) | human gut metagenome | host: Homo sapiens | study: EMG produced TPA metagenomics assembly of...
TCTTTTTGTCATGCAGTTTTCAAGGTTCAATGAACTCTAACTGAGTTCCAAATATATCTAAAATACATTTCTGTACTTTATTCAAAAAATATCATTTTAAGGCTTGACTTTTAATAGTTAGTCTTTCATAAAGATCCGGGCTTCTTCCTGGATCGTGTTGATAAGTTCTTCGTTGCGCTGTGCTCGACAGCGTTCGCTCAAAATGATCTGATGAAGCTGATCGACACAGTCTTCAACCTGATCATTGATCAGAATGTAATCATAATTATTCATTCCCTCCGATTCTTCTGCCGCACGTCTGAGACGAGATGCAATCACATCAGCCGTTTCTGTACCACGGCCTATCAGACGGCTGCGAAGTTCTTCAATCGTAGGTGGGGTTACAAATACCAGAACTGCTTCCGGAATTTTTTCTTTGATCTTCATTGCACCCTGAATTTCTATTTCAAGGATTACGGTTTTTCCCCTGAGAAAGCATATCTTCTACATAAAACCGAGGAGTTCCGTAATAATTACCCACGTATTCAGCATGTTCGAGAAGCTGATCTTCCTGAATCATAGCTTCTACTTCTTCTCGTGTTCTGAAAAAATATTCAATACCATCTCTTTCACCTTCACGAGGTTTCCGCGTTGTTACAGAAATTGAAAGCGCATAATTTTCATATTTTTCCAAAAGACGTTTCATTACCGTACCTTTGCCGGCACCTGAAAAGCCGGAAACAACTGTTAAAACACCTTTACTCATGTTCCTCTTCCTTTTCTTCATAATTATTAGCTTCCGCAAAACGCCGGGCAATCGTTTCCGGTTGAAGTGCGGATAAAACAAGATAATCATCAGAGGTTACAATAACGGCTTTTGTTTTACGGCCCTGTGTTGCATCGATCAGAGAACGGGTTCCCTTGATGCTCTGGATCATTCTCTTTACCGGTGCTGCATCAGGACTGACAACTGCAACGATCTTGCGGGAATTAACTACGTTTCCAAAGCCGATGTTGATTAATTTTGCCAAAGCTGTATTCTGCCTCCGTTATTCTATATTCTGGATCTGTTCACGGATCTTTTCAATCTCTGTCTTAAGATCGATTGCGATATTGGAAACTTCCAGATCATTTGACTTGGAAAGGATCGTATTTGCTTCGCGGTTCATTTCCTGTGCCATGAAGTCCATTTTGCGGCCAATACCTTCTGATTCCTGAAGAATCTTCTGCATGCCATGAATATGACTGTGCAGTCTTACGGTTTCTTCATCATTGCAGATCTTGTCTGAAAACAAAATAACTTCTGCTGCAATACGATTATCATCAATCTGGGAATCTTCCAGAAGTTCATGTACCTTCTGTTCCAGTTTCTCCCGATATGCCAGAACCACCTGCGGGGATCGTTCTTCAACCAGAGATACTTTCTGATCAAGACCTTCAAGCTTGGCAAGCAGATCTTCTTTCAGATGATTTCCCTCTCTGATACGTGTTTCTACGAATTTGGTACATGCTTCCTTTAATGGATCTGAAAGCAATTTCCACAGTTCTTCCTCGTCTACAGACTGTTCTTCCATGCTCAGAACTTCCGGATATCTGGATAAAGCTGTTACTCGAATATCATTTTCCAGATGAAACTCTTCGGCCATCTGATTCAGATAACGGAGGTATTCTGCAGCCAGATCTTTGTTATATTTCAGAGTATAATCACTGGAAGTATAGTCTTCATAAGTGATAAATACGTCTACTTTGCCGCGCTGCATGTATTGCTTTAAAAGATTTCTGACCTGACCTTCCAGCATATTGAAACGCCGTGGCATTTTGATGTTCAGATCAAGATAGCGGTGATTGACTGATTTCAGTTCAACCGTGATCTTACACTGACTGGTTACTTTTTCTGCGTGGCCGAAGCCTGTCATACTTTTTATCATAAGCTCTCTCACTTTGCAAGTCTCTTTTTTTACATACAGATTTATTATAGAGCATTCTAAAAATCTAGTCAATTCGTTTTTTTTATAAAATAATTTATAAACAGTCAAATAATTTATAAACAGTCAAATACCCACGTTGACATTTCCATACTGCCCGCGTTACAATAATTCGGATGAAATATAAGGGGGAATCATATATATTATGAAAGAAAAAATCAAACACTTTTCGCTGCTTACCGTCAGTACTCTGATCATGGCAGTCGGTACATATTTTTTCAAGTTTACGAATAATTTTACATTTGGCGGAATTACAGGCCTTGCAGTTCTGGTTGCTGATAAAACATCCATTTCAGCCAGTGACTTTTCTTTTATTGTAAATATGCTGCTGCTTATATTGGGATTTATTGTACTGGGAAAAAAAATTTGCTGCCAAAACAGCGTATTGCAGTATCCTTTTGTCAGTTGTTCTTTCTACATTGGAACGAGTATGTCCGATGGATCATCCATTGACTGACCAGACTATGCTGGAACTTTGCTTTGCAATAGCTCTTCCGGCACTCGGATCTGCGATTTTGTTTAATATTGGTTCATCCAGTGGTGGAACAGATATCATTGCAATGATTCTTAAAAGATACAGCAGTTTCGATATTGGTAAAGCTCTTCTTGTGACGGATATACTGATCACAGTTGCTGGATGCTTTGTTTTTGATATCCAGACCGGTCTTTACTCATTCCTTGGACTGACGATTCGTTCCTTTATGATTGATAACTTTATTGAAGGATTTAATCTGTCCAAATATTTTAATGTGGTCTGTGATGAACCGGAAGCAATCTGTAATTTTCTTGTGCATGAACTCAACAGAAGTGCAACGGTCGTTCATGCACAGGGGGCTTTTTCCGGAAAGGACAAATATATTGTATTTACTGTTCTCAGCCGGCCTCAGGCAGTACGTCTTCGTAACTATATTAAAGAAAATCAGCCGAGCGCATTTATGCTGATATCCAATACCAGCGAGATTATCGGAAAGGGTTTTCACAGCATCTGATTCTTATGAAAGAAATTTTATTAAAGGAGAAATAGAATGGCATTTGATGGTATTACCATTGCAGCAATGGTACAGGAATTACATAAAAATCTTGACAATGGTCGTTTTAATAAAATTGCGCAGCCAGAGTCGGATGCATTGATGATTACAGGAAAAGGTGCGAATGGACAATGTCGTTTATTTATATCCGCCAGTCCCTCTCTTCCACTTATTTATTTTACCGGCAAAAATAAACCAAGTCCACTGACAGCACCCAATTTTTGTATGCTTCTTCGCAAGCATCTGAGCAGTGCACGAATTGGAAGTATATCTCAGCCTGGCCTGGAGCGTGTTGTAGAATTTGAGCTGGAACATCTGAATGAACTTGGCGATCCATGTAAGAAATATCTTATTGTCGAACTGATGGGAAAATACAGCAATATTATTTTCTGCGATGAAAACCGAATGATTCTTGACAGTATCAAACATGTGTCTTCACATATGAGTTCAATCCGTGAAGTTCTGCCGGGAAGGGATTATTTCCTGCCGCAGACTCAGGAAAAATATGACCCACTGACGATCGAAGAAGAAGATTTCCGAAATGTTGTATGCAAAAAGCCATGTAATATTGCAAAAGCAATCTATACAACCCTGACAGGTATCAGTCCGCTGATTGCCGAAGAAATCTGTTATCGTGCTTCGATTGATGGAAATGATGCCGCACAGTCCCTGGATGAAAATGCCTCTGTACATCTGTATCATACATTTAAAAGACTGATTGAACAGGTACAGGAGGAAAAATTTTCTCCGAACATCATTTATCACGGTGAAGAACCTGTTGAATATGCAGTAGTTCCGCTTACACAGTATGGACCGGATTATCACAGTGAAACATTTGAGTCTGTATCAGAAATGCTGGAGACTTATTATGCATCCAAAGAAATTCTGACCAGAATCCGCCAGAAGTCTTCAGATCTTCGAAGAATCGTACAGACAGCCCTGGAACGTAATCGCAAAAAACTGATCCTTCAACAGAAACAAATGAAAGATACTGCAAAAAAAGATAAATATAAAGTATATGGTGAGCTTATCAATACATATGGATATGGCCTTGAAGACGGTTGTAAATCCTTTAAAGCGCTGAATTATTATACGAATGAAGAAATCACGATTCCAATGGATCCAGCTATGACACCAGGTGAAAATTCCAAGAAATACTTTGACCGTTACGGAAAATTGAAACGAACAGAAGAAGCTCTGACCGAGCAGATCGCTGATACAGAAGCTGAGATAGAGCATCTGGAATCTATCTCAAATGCTCTGGACATCGCACGTGCAGAAAATGACCTGAGCCAGATCAAAGAAGAACTGACAGAATATGGATATATCAAAAAGCACTATTCGAACAAAAAAGGTCAGAAAGCACAGGCGAAATCGAAACCGTTCCACTACATTTCCAGTGATGGCTTTGATATTTATGTTGGAAAAAATAATTTTCAGAATGATGAATTGACTTTTAAGATGGCAACAGGTAATGACTGGTGGTTCCATGCTAAAAAAATGGCAGGCTCCCATGTTATTGTAAAAACACCGGACGGTGAAATTCCAGACCGTACCTTTGAAGAAGCAGGCCGGCTTGCGGCTTATTATTCCAAAGGCAGAACTGCTCCAAAAGTAGAAATTGATTATATTCAGAAAAAGCACGTCAAAAAGCCAGGTGGTGCAAAACCGGGATTTGTTGTTTATTATACAAACTACTCTCTCATGGCTGCTCCGGACATCACAGGCATTAAAGAAGCCCCCCAGTCTTAACTGGAGGGCTTTTCTTGTGCGTATATATAATTTTTATTTTGCAACAAAATTAACGATCTTGTTTGGAACATAGATTTCTTTGATCAGATTCTTTCCTTCAAGGAAGGAAGCAATTCTCTCATCTGCTTTTGCGATTTCGAAAGCTTTTTCCTTATCGCATCCATTAGGAAGAACTACAGTTCCTCTTACCTTACCATTTACCTGTACACCGATTTCTACAGTCTTGGCAACTGTCTTACCTTCATCATATACCGGCCACGGAGCAACTGCAAGCAGACCTTCTCCACCAAGGAATTCCCAGATCTCTTCGCAGAGATGTGGCGCAAATGGACTTAAGAGTTTGATAAAGATGCTTAAATCTTCTTTTCCGATATGTCCCTCCGCGGTAATTTCGTTGATCAAAGTCATCAGGCTGGCAATTGCAGTATTGAATTTCAGGTTTTCAATATCAGAAGAAACTTTTTTGATAGTGCGGTGAATCTTCATTTCCAGTTCTTCAGAAACAGGTTCTTCAGAAAGAATATCTGTCAGGCCTGCCACACGATCAAGGAATTTCTTGCATCCTTTAACGGAGCTGTCACTCCAAGGAGTTGCAGCACCATAATCACCCATGAACAGTACATAAGTACGAAGGGTATCAGCACCATATTCTTCTACGATATCAAGTGGATCCACAACATTTCCTTTGGATTTACTCATTTTATCGCCATCCGGTCCGAGAATCAGTCCCTGGATAGAACGTTTTGCATATGGTTCCGGAGTATTTACAACGCCAAGATCATACAGGAAGTGATGCCAGAATCTGGAGTAGATCATATGTCTGGTAACATGTTCCATACCACCATTATACCAGTCAACCGGCATCCAGTATTTCAGTTTATCCATATCAGCAAGCGCATGAGTGTTGTGCGGATCTGTATATCTCAGGAAATACCAGGAAGATCCTGCCCACTGAGGCATGGTATCAGTTTCACGTTTTGCTGCAGCACCACATTTCGGGCAAGTGCAGTTTACAAAAGAATCAATCTTTGCAAGTGGTGACTGTCCGTCTTCGCCCGGTTCGAAATCTTTAACATCCGGCAGGCGAAGAGGAAGCTCATCTTCCGGAACAGCTACAACACCACAGTTCGGGCAATGGATAAGCGGGATTGGCTCACCCCAGTATCTCTGACGATTGAATGCCCAATCTTTCATCTTATACTGAACGCCGGCTTTACCAATGCCTTTCTTTTCAAGTTCTTCCAGCATACGCTCGATAGAATCTTTTTTTCTTGGTATAGCCGTTGAGAAATTCGGAGTTGATCATTTCGCCATCACCTGTATAGGCTTCTTTGGAAATATCTCCACCTTTAATGACTTCAATGATGTCGATGCCGAATTTCTTTGCAAAATCATAGTCACGCTGGTCATGAGCCGGTACTGCCATGATCGCACCTGTACCATAGCCCATCATTACGTAGTCTGCAATGTAGATTGGGATCTTCTTGCCGTTTACAGGGTTAACTCCCTCAAGTCCCTGAATGCGTACACCTGTCTTGTCTTTAACAAGCTGAGTTCTCTCGAACTCTGTTTTCTTGGCACATTCATTACGATATGCAGTAATCTCGTCCATGTTTGTGACTTTGTCTTTGTATTTATCAATGATCGGATGCTCCGGTGCGATTACCATGAATGTTACACCAAACAGAGTATCCGGTCTGGTTGTATAGATTTCAAGTTTTTCATCAATTCCATCAATATCAAAGTTTACAAATGCACCTTTTGATTTACCAATCCAGTGGATCTGTTGCTGTTTTACATTATCCGGATAGTCTACATCCTTAAGACCTTCAAGAAGTTTATCCGCATACTGAGTGATTCTCAGATACCATACATCTTTGGATTTCTGTACGACTTCGCTATGACAAATGTCGCATTTACCACCCTGACTGTCTTCGTTGGAAAGAACAACTTTACAATGTGGACAGTAATTTACAAGAGTTCTGTCTCTGAATACAAGACCTTTCTCAAACATTTTGAGGAAGATCCACTGTGTCCATTTGTAGTAGTCCTCATCTGTTGTATCGATCACACGGTTCCAGTCAAAAGAAAAGCCAACTTTCTTTAACTGGTTGGAAAATTTCTTGATGTTTTCATCTGTGATGATACGTGGATGTGTTCCTGTCTTTACTGCATAGTTCTCGGTAGGAAGACCGAATGCATCAAATCCGATCGGAAAAAGCACATTATATCCTTCCATACGACGTTTTCTGGAAATAACCTCAAGGCTTGAGTATGCTTTGATGTGTCCGACATGCATACCTGCACCGCTTGGATATGGAAACTCTACCAGGCCATAGAACTTCGGTTTGTCACTGTTGTCCTTGGCTTCGAAGACTTTGCTTTCTTCCCATTTTGCCTGCCACTTAGGCTCAATCTTTTTAAAATTGTATTTCATTTCTATGGTTCCTCCAACATTGTTATCTAAAAAACAATTTTAATTCAATACGTCCTGTTTGTCAATATTTCTATTACGGTACTGAAGCGGTGTCATGCCATATTTTTCGTGAAAAATCTTACCAAAATATGCATTTGATGAAAAGCCACAGTGATAACTGATATCTGTAATGGACATTTTAGTGTCGTCCAACAGCTGCTTTGCTGTATTCAGACGATATTCCATAACATATTCAAGAGGTGTTTGGTTGATATCATTTAGAACAATTGTTTTTTCAGAAAAACCCTCACTTCATTAATCTGAAGTGAGGGTTTTTTATGTGTCTTATTATCAGAATCAGAAAAAGAAATTATTCAGTAGTATCTAATTTGCTTGCTCTTGCTTCGATCTCTTTGGCCTGAATATCATTCGGAGCCTGTTCATAGCGTGCAAATTCATAAGAGAAGTCTCCGCTTCCGCCTGTCATAGAACGAAGTGTTGTAGAGTAGCCATAGATCTCAAGCTGTGGAACATCTGCTTCGATAATGGTGTTACCCGCATGATCAGGATTCATTCCAAGGACACGTCCGCGGCGTTTATTAAGATCGCCCATTACATCACCGGTATATTTATCCGGAACAATAACTTTCATGGATACGATTGGCTCAAGAAGAACTGGGGATGCATCCATAAATCCTTTTTTGAATGCAAGTATCGTTGCCATCTTAAATGCCATTTCAGAGGAGTCTACCGGATGATAAGAACCATCGTAAAGTGTAGCTTTGACACCAACTACAGGATAGGCAGCCAGAGGTCCTTTCTGAACGCATTCCTGCAGACCTTTTTCAACTGCCGGGAAGTAGTTCTTCGGTACAGCACCACCAACAACAACCTGTTCAAATACATATGGAGTTTCCAGATCACCGGATGGCTCAAAACGCATCTTAACGTGACCATACTGTCCGTGTCCACCGGACTGTTTCTTATGTTTACCTTCCACATCAGAATTCTTGCGGATAGTTTCACGGAAAGCAACCTTTGGTTTGGAAAGTTCGATGTCTACTTTGTAGCGCTCTTTCAGTTTGCTGACTATAATATCAAGATGCTGATCTCCCATTCCGTAAAGGAGCGTCTGTCTGTTGGCAGAATCATTTACAACACGGAGCGTCTTGTCTTCACTTGCCATTTTTGCAAGTGCCTGTGCAATCTTGTCTTCATCACCTTTCTTAACCGCTTTGTATCTCTTATAGGTATAAGGGGTAGAAATTACAGCTTTCGGATAAAGGACCGGACTTGCCTTGGCTGCAAGGCTGTCACCTGTCTGTACGCTTGCGAGTTTTGCAATGGCACCGATATCACCTGCATGAAGTTCCGGAACTTCGAGAGGTTTGGAACCTTCCAGAACATATAATTTATTGAGTCGTTCTTCTTCTCCTTTTTCTACATTGAGAAGTGTATCATCTGATTTGATAACACCAGATGCAACTTTGATCAGAGAATATTTGCCGAGGAACGGATCTACGATTGTCTTCCACACATATGCGGATTTTGTTTTTGCAAAATCGTAATTTGCTTCAAAGATCTCATTGGTCTTCTGTGAAATACCATTGCAGGAACGTTTGTCCGGACTTGGGAAATATCCACAGATGTCATCAAGAAGATTGGATACACCGCGAAGATTGATCGGAGATCCCATACATACCGGAACAATACTTGCATCCTGTACATTTGTTGCAAGTGCTGCGGAAACTTCAGTTACAGAGAACTCATCACCCTCAAAATAACGATCCATAAACTCTTCGCTGGTCTCTGCTACAGATTCCATCAGGATATCATGATATTTTTCCAGATATTCATTCAGATACTCTGGAATATCACATGGTTCTTTACCTGCTTTGTCAATATATTTACGACCGGCCTGTTTGACAACATTGACATATCCTACGAATTTACCATTTTCACGGATTGGGAAATGGAGTGGTGCGATTTTTTTGCCATATAACTCTGTCAGTTCTTCCACGACTTTTCGATAGCTGACATCATCTACATCCATGTCTGTTACAAAGAACATACGTGGCAGTTTATATTTCTCGCAGAGATTCCAGGCTTTCTGTGTACCTACCTGTACACCTGCTTTACCTGAAACAACGATAATTGCTGCATCAGCTGCGCTGACAGCTTCCTCTACTTCACCCACAAAATCAAAATATCCCGGTGTATCAAGTACATTGATCTTTACCTTATCCCACGGTACCGGAATCAGTGTAGTAGAAATAGAAAAAATGTCTTTTGATCTCTTCTTTATCAAAATCACTGACGGTATTTCCATCTTCTACTCTGCCAAGGCGGTTAGTCATTCCTGCCAGATAAGCCATTGCTTCTGCTAATGTAGTCTTTCCGGATCCCCCATGTCCTAAAAGAACCACATTGCGAATTCGGTCAGTTCTATAAACGTCCATATGTAATACCTCCCTGTATGTCTAATATGTTCATATTCTACTAAAATTTCTCGCACTTTTCAAGTATTTTATATAATTTTAACAACATTTTTTGTTCGAATTGTGTAAATTATTAACGAATTTACCGATTTTATGGCTCTATTTGACATTTATAGTATATTCTTTTAAAATAAAAGCATAGTTTAACTTGGAAAGGATATCAAACATCATGAAAACCATTGGTTTTATCGGGCTTGGCCTGATCGGAGGATCTATCGCAAAAACGATCCGCAAATTTCATCCAGACTATCATATTCTGGCATATGCAAAACATAAAGAAACTCTGGCAGCTGCATTAAACTGTAATGCGATCGATGCTGTACTGGAAGAAAAGGATGAGCGATACCATACCTGCGATTATATCTTTCTCTGTGCACCGGTAGAATACAATATAGAATATCTGAAATATCTGAAAAATGTAATTTCTGATGACTGTATCATCACAGATGCAGGAAGTGTCAAAGGACCAATCCATAAAGCTGTTGAAGAACTTGGTATGGATCACTGTTTTATTGGCGGACATCCGATGGCCGGATCTGAACAGTCCGGATTTGAGCATTCCTCAGATCATCTGCTTGAAAATGCATATTATATTCTGACTCCGGGTGGTCAGGTGCCGCTTGAAAAGCTTACGGAATTCTCAGAACTGATTGATTCACTGGGCTCTATCCCTATGGTTCTGACTGCTGAAGAACATGATTTTATTACCGCAGGTGTCAGTCATCTGCCTCATATCATTGCTTCTTCTCTTGTTAATCTGATAAACAAGCTAGATAATGAAGCAGAATATATGAAGACGATCGCAGCAGGTGGTTTTCGTGATATTACCAGAATCGCTTCCTCTTCACCTGTTATGTGGGAACAGATTTGTATTGAAAATCATGAAAATATTTCATCAGTACTTGATGAGTATATCCGCATGTTGATTCAAATTCGCTGTTCTATCGACAATCAGGAAGCTTCATACCTTTACGATATGTTCGCCAAATCCAGAGATTACCGAGATTCTATCGACGCTTCGTCTTCCGGTCTGATCAACAAAACATATATGCTTTATATTGATATTGTAGATGAGGCAGGTGGAATCGCTACGATTGCTACAATTCTTGCAATGGAAGGAATCAGTATCAAAAATATTGGTATTATTCATAACCGCGAATTCGAACAAGGCGTTCTAAAAATAGAATTCTATGAGCAGAATGCACTGGAAAAAGGCTGTGCGCTTCTGAAAAAACGCAACTACATAGTATATGAACGGTAGGTAGTCATATGGAAATCAAAAAACAGACAAATTTAAGAGGTACTTTAACAGTACCGGGAGATAAATCCATTTCACACAGAGCAGTTATGTTTGGCTCTCTTGCAAAGGGAACTACATGCATCTCTCATTTCCTTGAGGGTGCAGACTGCCTTTCTACGATCTCCTGCTTTCGCAAAATGGGGATTTCAATAGAACGCAGGAAGTCTGAGATTCTGGTTCACGGAAAGGGACTTCACGGTCTTTCCGCTCCGGAGGCGCTGCTGGATGTCGGTAACAGCGGAACAACCACCCGCCTGATTTCAGGTATCCTTGCGGGGCAGAAATTTATTTCAGAACTTGATGGGGATGACTCCATCCGTACTCGTCCGATGAAACGTATCATGACACCGCTTGCTTCCATGGGTGCCGATATCACAAGCAAAAGAGGCAATGGCTGTGTTCCTCTTCTGATCCATGGTAAGGAACTTCACGCAGTTCATTATGATTCTCCGGTGGCTTCTGCGCAGGTCAAATCCTGCGTCCTTCTTGCCGGTATGTATGCAGATGGGGTAACCAGTGTTACAGAGCCGTTTTTATCCCGTAACCATACAGAGATCATGCTGAATTATTTTGGTGCAAATGTAACATCCGAGGGAACAACTGCTTCTATTCTTCCGGAACCTGTACTGGAAGGCAGAGCTGTAAAAGTACCTGGTGACATTTCATCAGCAGCATATTTTATCGCAGCCGGACTTCTGACTCCGGGAAGCGAAATTCTGCTGAAAAATGTCGGGATCAATCCAACAAGAGCCGGAATGCTTAAGGTGTGTATGGATATGGGCGCTGACATCACCCTTCTGAATCAGAGTACAGAAGGTGAACCGACTGCCGATCTTCTGATTCGCACCAGCAACCTTAAGGGAACCACGGTTGAGGGAGCTGTTATTCCTACACTGATCGATGAAATTCCAATGATTGCGGTTATGGCAGCTTTTGCTGATGGAACAACTGTTATCCGTGATGCACAGGAACTCAAAGTTAAAGAATCTGACCGTATTACAGTTATGGTTGAAAATCTGAAGCGTATGGGTGCTGATATAGAGGGAACAGATGATGGTATGATCATTCATGGAGGAAAACCATTGCATGGAGCTACCATTGATTCTCATTTGGATCACAGAGTAGCGATGTCTTTTGCTGTTGCAGGAACGATTTGTGACGATCCGATGGAGATTTTGCATGGTGACTGTGTAAAGATTTCTTATCCGAATTTTTATCAGGATCTTTACAGCCTGGGAGACAAATAAATATCCAATCACAAATATAGATAAGAAAACCTGTCTTTACATAAAAATGGAAAAGGCAGGTTTTTTTATGAACAAATGTATACGTTTTTATCTGGTGAGACATTCTATCAGTAAACAGAGTCTGAGCTATATATGCAGATTCAGATGAATTTACAGGAGGTCTTTATGAAAATTTTATTCTATGGAACCAGAGATTATGATCAGATATTTTTCGACAGGTTAAAGCCAGAATATCCAGATATTGAATTTACATTTCTTGAATCAAACTTATATAAAGAAACTGCATCTCTGGCCGCAGGATACGATGGAATCTGTGCGTTTGTAAATGCAGATCTCGGAGCAGAAGTCATTGAAGAACTGAGACATCAGGGAATACGACTGATATTGATGCGCTGTGCAGGATATAATAATGTAGACCTGAACAAAACTGCAGAATGTGGCATAAAAGTTCTTCGTGTTCCCGGATATTCCCCCGAGGCAGTTGCCGAACACGCTATGGCGCTGGTACTTACCGCAAATCGCCATACCCATAAAGCATATATCAAATGCAGAGAAAATAACTTCTCACTGAATGGGCTCATGGGAGTTAATCTGTATGGAAAAACAGCCGGGATCGTAGGTACTGGAAAGATTGGTCTTGCAATGGCACGAATCTGTCAGGGATTTGGGATGAAAATCGTTGCTTATGATCTTTATCCAAACGAAAGCTCCGGACTGGAATATGTTTCTCTGGACAGACTGCTGGCAATCAGTGATCTGATCAGTCTGCACTGTCCTCTTACACCGGAAACGCATCATATGATAAATAAAAAATCGATTTCCCGGATGAAGGATGGCGTAATTCTCGTAAATACATCACGCGGAGGACTGATCTGTACAGAAGATCTGATCACCGGTATCCGTGATCATAAATTCTGGGCAGTAGGGCTTGATGTTTACGAAGAAGAATCTGATTTTGTGTATGAAGATATGTCCGAATATATTTTAAAAACTTCCACTGTACAGCGGCTGCTCTCTTTTCCAAATGTTGCGCTGACATCACATCAGGGATTTTTTACCGAAGAAGCTCTGACCAATATTGCAGAAACAACCTTGCAAAATGCAGAAGCTTTTCGGACAGGAATGGAATTAAAAAACGAAATCTATTTATAAAAAGCTTCTTTCAGAACATGGATCTCTTCTGTCCATCCAGAATCGTCATTTGGGGTTTCGAGGATAAAAGGGATTTCCCGCAAAGCCGGATGTTTTATTATACGGGCAAGAGCCTCCATGCCAATTTTTCCCTCTCCTATTCTGGCATGGCGGTCCTTGTGGCTTCCGCAGTCATTCAGACTGTCATTAAGATGAATGGCTTTTAAACGCTCCAGACCAATGATATGATCAAAATCATTTAAAACGCCATCTAAATCATGTACAATATCATATCCTCCATCCCAGACATGACAGGTATCCAGGCAAATTCCCATTTTGCTTTTCTTTTCTACGAGATTCAATATTTTTCTGAGTTCTTCAAAATTTCTTCCAACTTCCGTTCCTTTACCGGACATTGTCTCCAGTAAAACAGTGGTTGTCTGTTCTTCGGTAAGAACATCGTTAAGAATTTCAGCAATTTTCTGAATACCAATTTCGCTGCCCTGACCTACATGACTTCCCGGATGAAAATTATAATAATTTCCCGGTGTATATTCCATTCGTCGAAGATCATCTGCAAATGTTTCACGCGCAAAAGTTCGAAGTTCTTCTTTTGCAGCGCACGCATTTAACGTATATGGTGCATGCGCAACGATCTTTCCAAAATGATTTTCCTGTGCAAGTACAAGAAAATTCTGAATATCTGTTTCATCAATAGCTTTTGCTTTACCTCCACGGGGATTTCTTGTGAAAAATGCAAACGTATTTCCTCCATTTTTTATAATCTGCCTTGCCATTGCGGCATACCCCTTAGATGATGAAGTGTGGTTTCCAATATATAAAACAGTCATATTACTTCTCCTTCGTTACTGTCCACTCCGTTCGCAGTAATTCATTTTTTTTATCTTTTATATTCTTTATCTTAAAATGATTGACGGAATCTGTCAAACTTCTTATACTCTTTTTAAATAGAATTTTTTGTCGAATTTTGCAAATAATTCCAGACAGGAAAGGGAGTATATAATGAATCAGACCGGCAGACATTCAAAAAAACGTAAAAGAAAAATGGTAAAGAAATCGAGATACTATCGTGAACGTCAATTGCGAATTTTATATATCGGAATTGGTGCAGGCATATTACTACTTATTCTAATCTTAAGTTTTGCAGTAAAAGGATGCAGTTCTCGAAAATCAAAAGCGGCTTCTTCCAGTAAAGCAGAAAACATCAGTCAGACAGGATCACTCACTGTCACACCAGAACCAAAGATGGATCCGGTATCGTTAACACTCAGTGTTGTCGGCGACTGTACATTGGGAACTGACGAATACTTCGATTATGATACCAGCCTGAATGCATATTACGAAAATTATGGCGCGGACTATTTTATGGCAAATGTAAAAAGTATTTTTTCTAAGGATGACCTGACAATTGCAAATTTTGAAGGAACTCTTACAGAATCTACGGAACGAGAAGACAAGCAATTTGCCTTTAAGGCACCCGCTTCCTACGCAAATATACTTACAGCAGGCTCTGTAGAAGCTGTTAATACAGCAAATAATCACAGCCATGACTATGGTGAGGAAAGTTTCAATGATACATTGAAGGCTCTGGATACAGCGAATATCCTTCATTTTGGCTATGATGAGACTGCTGTTACAGAAGTAAAGGGTGTCAAAGTAGGGCTGGTAGGAATCTATGAGCTGAATGATCATCTTGGCCGGGAAGAACAGCTGAAACAGAATATTGCCAAAGTAAAACAAGATGGTGCACAGCTGATCGTTGTTATCTTTCACTGGGGAAATGAAAAAGAGGAAGTTCCGGATGAAAACCAGAAAACACTTGGACATCTGGCAATTGATGAGGGGGCAGATCTTGTCTGCGGCCATCATCCACATGTTCTGCAGGGAATCGAAGAATATAAAGGTAAGAATATCGTATACAGCCTTGGAAATTTCTGCTTTGGTGGAAATGCATATCCAAGTGATATGGACACTATAATTTTCCAGCAGACATTCACGATTGATCAGAATGGTGTAAAAGATGACAATGTAACCAATATCATTCCATGTTCCATCTCATCTGATTCTGATTATAATAACTACCAGCCAACTCCTGCTGAGGGCGAAGAAGCTACTCGAATCATGCAAAAGATCCAGAAAAGAAGTTCCTGGATCAAGGACGGTACAGTAAGTGATTCTGAAACAGCTACAGAATCAGATGAAGAATATGATGAAAATTCAGATGCGTTTACAGATTCTGATGATACTGAGGATCCAGAAGCCTGATTTCAGGAATTTTGCTTACTGTATTCAGAAGCTCCTGCAGAAATTCCGTGACCAGAGGATGTGCATTTCGCTGGTCATTCATAATTGCATAGCATGTACGATACTCCGGACCGTTTTCAAGAGAAACGATCCGGCAGTTTTCGTTTTCGGCTAATTTATGTCCAAGAGTTGCCGGCATGATTGCCCAAGCATCTTTCAGATCAAGCAGCTGACGCAATAATGCCATATTATCCAGCATAACTTTGACTTCAGGATCATTTCCAAACCAGTAATCATGCCACATAAGAAAAGTATTGCTCCATGGAATATAGATCTCATCGGTGCTGTTTAACTGAGACGGGAGAATCCCATCCTGATAGGAAGCACTTTTGTGGCACACAAATACAAGCTGTTCTTCAAAAAGTGGGATTGTCTGAACCTTTTTGAAGAAATGGGGATTGGTGATCAGGCCAAGATCTGCTTCTTTATTTTCGATAGATTTATAAGAAAGATTTGACTGCATGGTGTTGATATGCAGACTACATTTTGGATGACTCTCCAGAAAATTCTCAATTACCTGTGGCATAAAATAAAAATTAAGGCTGTCTACATTTACAATTCGAAGCTGTGTGGATGGCCGCTCGAACTTAATCTTTCCGGTTTCAATCCACAGCTGTTCCCATTTTCTGGCAATTGGGACAAAACGCTGGCCCGCATCGGTAAGCTCCAGTGTACGGGATCCTTTGCGACGTATGATCAGCTCTGTCCCCAGCTCCTCTTCCAGTGCTGACAGACGATGACTTAATGCCGGCTGTGATACAAAAAGACTTTCTGCTGCTTTGGAAAGAGAAGAACTGGATGCTATGGTAAGAAACGTGTGTATATCCTGATATGTCATGTATTTTCCTCCATATGTAAAAACATAAATATAAACATAATTTATATTATATAGACAAAATATCAATTTTACAATATATATGAGCGAGATTATAATAAAAAATGACAAAATAAGAAAAGGAATGATTTTCATGGATGAAGCAACGCTGGAAAGAAGGCTGCATCTGAATATGACTCTGATTGGTGGGTTTATGGTTGGATATGGTGTTATAAATCGCCATGATATACTTGGATCTGCACAGACTGGAAATATGGTTTCGTTGGCTATGGATGCCGTAGGACATGCAGATGAGGAGTGGTTTTTCCGTATCATAGCGTTGATAATTTATGTTGCATCAGTATCGTTGACTGTGATCCTCTCTCATAAGATCTCAAAGATGAGTCAAAAAAGACTCAGTATTCTGATAGATGGAGCTGTTTTGCTGATCATTGGTTTTTATCCGGCGGAAATGAATCCATTTGTTGCTCTGTTTCCAATCTTTTTTGCTACAGCTTTTCAGTGGTGTTCATTTAAAGGAGCAGATGGTTTTGCAAGCTCCAGTATTTTTTGTAGCAACAATCTTCGTCAGTGCGTAACAGGATTTACAGAATATCTGTGCAGCAAAGATGAACAGTCTCTTCACAGAGGAATTTATTTTGGAAAAGTACTGCTCAGTTTTTATGGGGGCGTTGCCGTTTCCTTCCTGGCAACACAGATCTTGGATCTGAAGGCTTCCTGGATTGGAATTCTTCCAACTGTTTCTGCGTTTCTATTATGTAATGTAGAATATGGAAGGTGTAAAGTAAAAAAAGAGGATATCCTCAAGGCTTCTGCCTGAGAGGATATCCTCTTTTTAAATTAAGACTCAATTATCACGCTTCTGCTATCAGCTGTTATGTTATGCTGCATCATCTTCTGCGGTAGTATCTGTGTCTGTTTCAGTATCCGCATTTTCCTCTTCTGCTGGCTGTGAAGCGCTTTCAACCGCTGCTTTTAATACATCTTCAAGCTGAGTAGCCAGCTCATCCGGAACACCTGCTGCCTTGACATTAGCAAGGAAAGTATCCCAGTTTATTTCTGTGAGATATTCGGTCATAGCTTCATCATCTGTTGCATCGTAAGTTTTATCAAGAGATGCAAAATCCGGAATTTCAACACCTTCACCATAGGAACCTGTGATAGACAATGTTGCCAGTGCTGCACCAGATGTTGTCACTGTCAGATCCAATGTAGACGTATCTGCATCCGCATCAGATGTAAGTTTAATAACTGCACCAAATCCAGCCAGCATATCTGTTGCCGAGGTATCTGTATCATCTTCTGTGCTTTCTCCTGCTTCTGAATCGCTGCTATCTGTTTCTGCTGCAGGGAAGGAAATATTAAAGGTTCCGTTATAATATCCTGCTTTTGCAGGTTTCGTTTCCAGATTTTCTACATTGATATCAACAGTTTCTGTACCGTTTACCGCAAGGATATAATCTCCATTCAGAAGACCATCTGCTGTTTTGCCACTTCCTGTAAACGTGAAAGAGGAATCATCCGCTGCAAGCTCAAGCAGTAATGCAGAATCTTCTCCCTCAGAAGGTGCTTTCCAGGTAAAGACAGGCGTTGTATCAGTACCATCCGTTATACCAAACTGACGACCTACGATCTTACCATCTCCGTTCACCCACACTTTGGAGGAAAATGCTTCATTCTCAGTGGATCCTTCGTCATCTCTGTTCATATCATCCAGTGCATCTGTGATTAAATTCTGGAAATCTTTGTACTGGTTTTCCTCATTTGATGCATCATCTGACCATTGGTCAAAAAGTGCCTTGATCTCTTCATCATCTTTGGCTGTTGTCAGTACTTTTTCGACAATTGTATACGCTGATTTTTCAGAAATAATACCTTCATATGCTGTGCATTCTTCGCTGATGCCATCTACAGATACACTTTCTTCTACAGAAGAACCTTCTTCAAAACTGTCAATTATAATGTTTCCATAACGATCCAGCAATGTAGAAAGTGTTTTGGAATCCGGAAGCACAGAAGTAAGATCTGAAAGTGTCGTCATATAAGTGTTTAGGAACTGCTGCGCTTCTTCTGAATTTTCTTCAGAATCTGAAGAAACAGGAGCTTTCATATAGGAATCTGACAATTCCGGAATCTGAATATATTCCATCATATTTGCAAGATCCATATATACGTTAAAATCACAAAGTTTGTTATCATTCAGAAGAACAGAAGACACGATTGCTTCGACACCATCTTTGATGGAAATATTACTGTCTAGGCTGATGCTCTGTAGCCAGGAAACATCCGTTCCACCCATAAGTGCACCAATCAAAGCACGTCCGGTATCCTCTACTTTAAGTGTCATGTTGCTTTTACTTCCGGCGGCAGATTTCTTGTAATTTTCGAGATAAGTATCCCAGGTTTCCGGAATACCGTCTGTGAGTTTGTTAAGGGCAGCCTTTTCTGTTTCCTGATAGGAACCTGCTGCAAATGCTGTACTGCTTCCTGAGAGAATCAGGGATGCACATAAGACTGCTGCAGCTGAATTTTTTTAAAATCTGTCTGGTTCGATTCATGATTAATCTCCTTCCATTTTGTGATTTATGTAGATATATAAACATATTACCATGATTCTGTCGAATATACAATCATATATCCGCTTTGTTTTCAGAAAAAGCTCCGGAAATTCCTGTTATTTCAGGAATTTCCGGAGCTTTTGTTAAAGACAGTCCACAAGCATCTCAGATGCTTTTTCCAACATTTTGGCGAAACCTTCCGGTTCTGTCAATGCCTTTCCTTTGTCTGCGTCAATACATCCAAGCAGTGCACGGTAAGCATCATTTTCCGGATATTTTTCACAGATAATCTTGCAAAGTCTGGATGCAGCCTCTGTCAGTCTGATTGAACCATAACATGCAGGTTCTTCCGGAAGTGCTTTTGCACTTGTGATCAGATAGACAAGTAATTCAAATTCTGGATTATTCATGATTCTCCTTCTCTGATTCTGTAATATGATCAAAAAAACATATCTCTTCTAACGGAGGACGTTTGGGGCAACGTGGTTCACCCTGGGGATATCCAATCGACATGAGCATTTCAATACGATATCGTTCAGGGATGTTCAGAATCTTACGTATCGCAGAATCATTATAGGATTTGATTGCACATGTCCCGAGCCCTAATTCAACAGCTTTGAGCATAAGATTTTCAGCAGCCATGGAAGCATCCATCAGACAACCGTATACTTCTGAATTTTTACCACCCTTTCTGGCTGCTTTATGCATATCTGAACAAATCACAAGGATGACCGGAGGCTTGCCTGAAAGTCCAGGACTAAAGAGATCAACTTTTTCTTTGAGCTGCTGATCAGTGATGAACAGAAATCTCCACGCCTGCAGATTGCTGGCTGAAGGCGCCTGCTGAGCCGCATCAGCCAGAGTAAGCAGTAAGGATTTTTCTACAGGATCAGGACGAAAAGACCGGATGCTGTGACGGCCCATAATAGCTTCGTTTAACAACATATCTTTATTACCTTTCTGGCAGCATATGGCCGGTTATTATAAGTCTGAGCTATATTATTTTTTTCTGAGATATTCAAAATAAGCAAACATACCTTCTGCCATAACCGGGTCAATAACTGGAAGTCCAGTCTCTTTTTCAAGATCTTTGGCAATGCCGATTGTTGCAAGTCCGGTGCAGGCAAGAGCAATTACTTCTGCACCCTGTTCTTTTAATTTCATACCCAGTTTCAGTACACTTGCTTTTCCTTCCGGAGTCATCAGATCCAGTGTGCTGTGTACACCTTCTGGTCTGCCGAGAATCATCTGATCAGGGATCATTCTCATGTATGCCTGAGGTGCATAGTCTGTAATTCCAAGTACACCTATCCTGCTTCCGTATTTGAGAGCCAGTGCTACAGTTGTCTCACCGCCGCCGGTAACAGGAATGTCCGGGAGAACTTTACGGATTTCTGCAACACCCGGATCATCTGCACAGCTTACGATGATCATATCTACATCCGTAAAGGAACGTGCTGTTTCAACAATTTTGGGAAGGGCAATTTCACCGAGCTCAGGGCTGTGTATTCCTTCATACTGATCCGGAATGCATTTGGTTACTACCTCCAGTTCAGGAAAATATTCCATGATCTGTTTTCCATGTGACTGAAGCACTTCTTCATCTTCGGTTGTGAGTACACGGATCAGACCAACTTTAAACTTTTTATTCATATCAGTTCCTCCTGTCATATTTTTATCTGTCTGAAGTAAATCAGATAAGAAAAACTCCGTTTTCGATTACTTTTGTATCATCCAGATATAAAGTCGGACGCAGGATGATTCCATCCATATGGCATTCTGCTTTGTTTGTTCCACCAAAAGAAGTGTTGGTACCAAAGGCGATATGAACAGTTCCATATACTTTTTCATCTTCAAGGATGATACCGTTCAGAATTGCAGCTTCATTTGTTCCGATTCCAAGTTCACAGACTGTTCCGTTGATTTCATTTTTTAAGAGAATATCAAGATTTTCGCTCTTCTCTCCTGTTACGGAACGTAGTTTTCCGCCGGAAATCGTCATGTGAAGCGGACTTTCAAGCTTACCAATGCCTACCATGGAACCGTCAATGATCATTTCTCCATCAGAACCGTCTTCGAGCGGTGCAATATAGGCTTCACCTGAAGGAAGGTTTCCGCACTTTCCGGCTTCTCTGTATACACCAGGGCTTGGAACACCATTTCTTCCACTAATATTGATGTTTAACACATAACCGTCTTTTTCAATGCGGGCACGGGATGCTCTGGTCAGCATTTCTGTTACTTTTGCAGTTAATTTTTCAACTTCATTGTAATCAGCAGTCATTGCACCGCGTGAAAACATTTCTTTTGTGATACCAGGCATAGTAGCCACACGAGTACCTGCTTTGGCTGCTTCAATACGGGCATTCGTATGGGTCAGAGACTGTGCAGTCGGAACGATCACGACATCAGCTGCTTTCATAGCTGCTGCAATCGCTTTTGGCGGTTCCTGCCCGCTTACTTCGCGTTCTTTCATTACCATAAGCAGTTTTTCGCAGCCAAGATTTCCAGCTGCTTCATAAATAGCTTCACCAATCTCCTTACGGCTGTCATCTGTGATGATCAGCACTTCTTCTCCTGTTTTCACTGCAAGACAGGAAGTCAAAACATCTTCTGCAATTTTCACTAAATTCTCCATTGTTGATTTCCTCTTTTCATAAAAATAATTTCGGACATTTCGCCGGACTTATGAAGTACCCTGCGAAATGCCCGGTAAAATATTGCCTTTATATAAAAGCTGCTAATTCAGATATCTGTAAGTTCAGAAACAACTCTGGCAAGAAGGGTTCGTGGAAGAACAACCTTTTTACCTGTCTTTTCTGCAAACATCTTCTTCATTTCCTGTGTATATCCAATGCAGTCAAGAACGATCAGATCTGCTTCAGAATTCTTAATTTCTTCTGCTGCTTTTTCAAGAGCATCCCATTCACCATATGGTGAAGCGGAAACTGCTTTGACATGATCCACATATTTTTTCCATTTGTTTTCACACTGTTCAGTCTGAAGTGGTGATGGTGTCATACAGATAATATCGGATTTTTTGGTCATTAGCGGAACAAGACGGTTCAGTAGTTCACATGGATATATCATAGGGATTTTTCTGGTAGAAAGTGTTTCAGGGAAACTGCCTGTACAGAACATCATAATAAGACTGCATCCCTCATCTTCCATACGGTTAATTGCGTCTTGAAGTCTTGGCAGAATATGACGCTCTGCAAATGTTACAGAACTTCCGTCTGTTAATCTGGATACCAGAACATAATCATCCTTGCCTGGAGCAAATTCTGCAATCTGTTCTTTTGTGAGACCGTCGAGACCGCCGGCCTGAACAAGTTCCAGTGAATCATCAAAGATATGTAAGATATCTGCGGTCACATCTGTACGTGGTGCCTGTCCAATTGTAATTGCTCCTATTTTCATGTGAAATCCCCCTTATTATTCATTTCCGAGAGTCTGAAGATGTTTCATGCTTCCATACAATTTCTGAAGACGTGCATATTCATCTGCATCATAGAAGCTGCACTGCTTTCTTCCATATGCTTTGGCAACTTCCAACATAAATCTTGCAGCCTCTTCAACATCAGCAGCATGTGTTGCTCCTGTAGCACATCCAGGAACCATAGTTTCTGCTGTGATCGCAACACCTACAACTGGTGCATCTGTTGCTGTACATGGCTGCAGGATACTATTCAGATGATGAACATCATTTCCATATGGTGTGATATCCTGTGTTGCAAGAGGGAATACATATGGAAGGCGTCCTGTAGTAATCTGCATCAGATCAAGAAGATCTTCAGAAGTTCTTAATACATATCCTTCTTTTACTGTAGGAGAAATCGCAAATCCTCTTGTATTGATTACACGGTTTCCTTTTGTTGTGTCTACAACAAGCAGTGCATCCAGGTCAGGAGAAACTTCTTCTTTATTTACCTGTGCCATTTCAACTGGAGATCCCATGAATGGAACCGGATCATGAGGGGCTGTCGGAGCATGTGGGCAGATATGTGTTGAGATAAATACATCACCGTCAAGATAATCTCCCTTGTTCTGCATATCAAGCAGCTTTGCTGCAAGAGCTACTGCACAGAGAGCACCGTCACCATCTGATACGAATCCGATACGTTCCGGACGTGCACCGATTCCACCAAGTCTTCCAAGAAGACCGATTGTTGGAGCATCTCCACCGTTTGTTTTACCATTTTTGCCAGGAATACGAACTTTAAGCATATCTGTGCTTCCCTTAGGTCCAACCAGTTCATAAACCTCAACGTTGGCATCCGCTTTAATTCCGAGAAGATATTCTTTTACTGCTTCTCCTGTTACGAATGAACTGTCAAGTACTTCGTAAGCATCAATGATCTGTTTCATTAACATGTTATTATTTCCTCCTGATTACTTATCCAAATAACTGATTAAGTCTTTTTTGATTACATCTTCTGTTGCTTTCAGCAATTCCGGCGCATACATGGTCGGCGAAAGTTTCAGATTCTTCTTGTCTGTGGTGATCACGTAGACATCAAGGCTCTCTTCCATCATGGCTGTTGTTACAGGTTCACCTGTTTTTGCGTTGATCGTCATGATAAGGTCAGGGAAAGTAGCAAGTCGTTCACCATCTTTTTCTACAGTTGCGTATTCATTCCAGAAAGTCATATCACAGCCGTCTACGGTTGCATAACCTACATCAAAACCTCCAGTTGTCTCAATTGAGAAATTCTGTACCGGACCTCTGGCAAGTATGCGTCCATTCAGGAAAGTACAGAGACTGTTTACACCCTCTTCTACGGAAGTTTCAAGTCCTTTTAAGAATGCTTTTCCTGTTTCAAGTGCAAAGCTGACACCACCAATGGCACAATTTTGTCTGGCATAGGATACTTTGACCGGATTTCTGGCTACTGCAACCAGACCGCCGGCTTCGATAGATGCAAGACGCACCATTTTAGAAGTATGATCGATATTTCCTTCAAAGAAGCATTCAATATGATTTCCTGTATCCGGATTGCCGCCGACACATGCCTGAACGGTGGTATAATCTGGGATTTTGTGAAGATTCATACTTCCCATTACTCCTGTCGGATGCGCACGTCCGTTACATGGTGCATCCACAACCGGAAGTCCTGTAACGGCAGCCTGAAGCCAGCCATTTACAGTAGCTTCTCCACCCTGCTCATTTGTGATGATGCCGCCAATATGAAAATCACAGTTTTTCTGAAGAATCTCAACTGTTTTAGCGATATCCTTTGGAGTCATATACTGATTCGCTGCATTCGGTGCGCCGACCAGAGAGGCGGTTAACAGTACATCATCTTCATCCAGATCATCGATTGTGATCAGACGAAGGTCTGTATAATCCACTGCAATCTCTGCATATTTTCTGCCCTTTTTCGGATCACCGCCACCACCACCGCCGAGGATCGTACCCCCGGCGAGTGCAGCATCAAGGACATCTTTTGTAAGACGAATTCCTTTTGTTTTCATTTTAATACTCATCTCCTGCAATAAAAAAATTAAAATACCTGTCTTAAAATATTATTTCTTTTTACCAAGTGATAGTGTAGCTGTAAAGAAACTGTACAGAGCAGCTCCGGCAAGTGAACCAGCACCCAGAATATTGAGTGTCTGCTCATTTTCTTTGTTCTTCTTAACAAGAATATAACGAATAAGTAAAGCAATCAGGATTGTCAGACCGTTGATAGTGGATCCAACAAGAAGACCAGTTGCAAAAAGGATACCAACCTGTCTGGAACCACCAAGGAACTGTATAATTGCACCCGGAATAGCCCAGATAAGCAGCCATTTGGCAACATCTCCGCCGGCACCTGCTTCAATCGTAGCTGCAAAAGTAGCATCAACCGGAGCAAACAGCCCCTGATTGAAGTACTGTTTTGCCATAATAGCTACAAGTATAAATGCCACTATAAAGCCAATAATCTCGCTGATATACTGCTGTTTTCTTCCTTCAAGCTCAAGTTCCTGATCTTGTCCGCATCCACGAAGGATGTAACCACATTTGAGGTCATATGCCATATCAGAGAAAGCAGGACCTGTTGCGGAAGTATAAGCAACAAGAATTCCAAGTGGAAGTGACGGGAATCCGATCAACATACCTACGATAAGGAAAATAAGTGCTGTTGCAAATCCCGGGAACCATCCTGAATACATTGCAGAAATACCTACAATAAGCTCGGAAGCAATTGCTGCAAAAGCTGAGAAGATCACCCAGATGATCAGCTGAACAGCTCCCATTTCTGACCAGATACCTGTGATCACTGCCAGAAGAACTGCTACTACCAGGTATGCAACATATCCACCGCCTAAGGCTTTTTTCATGTTTGCCATACTGGATGTAAATTTACCAGCTGCACTGTCTCCGTCACTCTTCTTGAACAGCATACGGCCACACTGGATAAGAGATACAAGGCCGGCACCAATCATAATACCGTGAGGCATGTATTTGAACATGTTTGAAGCCATCAAGTCTGCACCTTCACCAAAGATATTGGTAATGACCGGGAAGCTGTGTCCGAAGATATCAATGATAAATCCATTTGTCTTAATGATACCGATTACAATTGATCCTACACCAAGAGCTGTCATAGCTGCGAAATCACCGAACCATGATACGCCGAGAAGGTCTGTAGGAATGCCGATCATCTTACCACCGATACCAATAACTATACCTACAATAAGAAGAAGGGCTTTCTTTCCTTTTTCTACAACTGCGAGGATAGATTCTGCAGATGCAACTCCAGGAGGCCACGCTCCTTCTGCCGGAAACATTTCGCTGTCAAATGTTTTATAAAGAATTGTTGCATCAATGATGGTTGCAAGAAATGCACCAACAAGCATAGGATATATAAGATCCATTCTGCCCATGATAACAGGAACACCGATTGGAAGCAGGAAGCAGTTTGCTGCTGAAAATGTTGCACCTGAGATAGATGTCTGAATCATGTTCTGACAGTGGATACTCTGGTATTTCTTTAAAAATGCGATAGGTAAACGTGAAATGATAATTGCAAATAACGCTCCTACGATAGATGTGTTTGGTGCAACACCGGTACGTACGATCAGTTCAAGTCCGATAATTGCACCAAGTATGCTCATCACGATGTTCAAAATAAGAATATGTGGTGCATACGCTTTTGGATGATCAGATGCTTTAATATGCATCTGTGTGTAATCCTTGTTTGTGTTACTAGCCATATTATCTCCTCCATTCGTAAAAAGTTCATGTGCTCATATTCCGGATAACAGCGGGCCAGAATACAAAATCAGCCGATGTAGGAATGCCCACATCGGCTTCACATTCATGATTTAAGATAATATCACTTTACATTGATAAAATCATCGGCTTGAAATCACTTTTTTTCAGTAAAATATTGTGCACGATGCACATTTGTTTTTAATGTGCATACATTTTCACTTTTATAGCAAATTCCAGCTGTTCCATTATTTCTGTATCATCCAGGCTGCAATGCAACACTTCTTCGATCTTGTTGATACGATGTACCATAGTATTTCTATGCAAAAAAAGGGATTCCGCAGCAAGTTTGCGGGAATTATGATTCTGAATGAGTGCTTCAAGTGTCTCGAGCAGCTGCGTATCATGTGCACGGTCATATTCCACTAATGGGCCAAGCTTACACCTGATAAATTGGTGTACTTCCGTGTCTTCAGATATATGCAGCATAATACGATCATATTGAAGTTCATCCAAGAAAATATACTGCCACTGCTGCTTTCGGATCATGCGAATATGAAAACCTTCTTTAAGTTTTTGATAAGTATCCGCCAGTTTAAGATAATCTGACAGAGGGTTGCTGATAATTGCAGAACATGCGCAATTATTAATTTCGACAGTTTTTTGAATCATGTCATTTACAATTATATCAAGGAGTGCATCATTTATGGATATTCCCATGAGCGCAAAGCACATTTCTTTGCTACATATTACAGCATTTCGTATATGATTTTTTTCAAGAATTCTGGAAATTGCTTTTGTCTGTTGTTCTTTTTTCATTTCAAGAAGAAAAGAATTTTGCTCAGTTTCCAGAGACAGTGCAATCACACGCACTGGTTCTGATGGCCATTGTAAGGAGGCTGTACGATATTCTGCCTCCTCTGGTTGTGTAATTTTACGGTTGATAAGATCAAAGAATAGCCTGTTATCAAGCTCTGATTTGTTTCCTTTTCCAATCTGATAACGAGTATCCAGTTCAATATTGCTTCTGGATTCTACGATTGCTGTCATGACAGGAAAAACAAGTTCCACAAAGCCAGCATTATTATCGAGAAAAAATAACGGAAGCTTCAGTTCATCCGCCAGTTGAAGTGCTTCTTTGGGAAAATCCTCAAAAAAACGGGTTTTGATGGCAAGCGCAGATGCGTTCACCTCATTCATATCGCGGATCAGGTTCAGCAGAGCTTCTTTGTCATTTCGAATCACATATCCGGTAGTGATCAGGAGCAGGTGTTCCCTGAGCCATGGTTTGATATTAGGCTGTTCCATCATATCAAATACCTCTATCCTGCGCATGAGTCCTTCCTGACCTGCTACCAGGGAAGCAGCACCATTATTCCATATTTTTACAATATCTTTAACACGTAATTTCATTTATATATTCTCACTATCCTCCTGAAGAAACGTCATTTTAAAGTGAAATCAGCCCAAAAAGTAATGGAATGATAAGCATACAAAATAAAGTTGTTGTTACTACTGCCGTGGAAGCATATTCCTCATCCAGATGATACTGTTCCGCAATCATACTGGAAGTTGTCATGGATGGAGCTGCACTGATCAACATAAGAACCATACTTTCAACATTTGTGAGAAAATGATGGGAAATAAAATAAACAATCAGTGGAATCACGAGTAACTTTGTAAACACAAGTACAAGGATAGATCTGTATTTAAAAATATTTGTGAGCTTCATAAATCCAAGACTGCATCCCAGATAAATCAGTCCCCAGCTGTAACAGGTGTTTCCAACAGAATCTATGGTGTTCATGATCATATCAGGAACTGGAATGTGAAAACTGGTCAGACATAATCCAAGTATGATAGAAATGAAAATCGGATTCATGATGATTTTTTTCCACGGATTTTCTTTCTGTCCTACTCCATTCGTAAATAATGTGAATCCAAGAGTCCAGACCAAAGTAGTATCAATGACCGAACAAATCGGGATATAAACATTACCGCCCTGATCGCCGAACAGAGTCATGATCAGAGGAATCACAAGAAATCCATAATTACCGCCAACAGAACAACCACGGTGTACATTAGATGTTGTTCCGCTTAAGTGGCAGATTCGGCTTCCAAGGATACCTCCTGCTGCCATGATGAAGTACATGAGAATCTGTGCAATGACCATTCTGCCATAACGGGCCATTGTATAAAAGGTAGTCTGATTTTCCCAGATCAGCGAAATTGTCAATGCCGGCAACACAATCTTCAAAAGGAAACCGGAAATAGATGGCATGGCCTCTTTTTTGATCACACCAATGCGTGATGCGGTAAAGCCGATAAGTACAAGTAAAAGAAATCCTGCCATTTTGGGAAGGATTGCTATCATATAATTCATAATAATCTCCTCGAGTCATCCCTTCAGCCCTGTGTCAGGATGTTTCTGTGAACTTTGCGTCTGACAAAATAGAAACAGATTACCTGCATAAGGATTGTCAGAATCCAGGACACAGGATATGAAATGAAAAGGAAAGAAAGGGATCTATTATGAGGAAACAATCCAAAGATCCATACGATTCGTGTTCCAACGGTACCTATGATAGACAAAATCATTGGTACACCAGAATGTCCCATTCCACGAAGTGCACCGGGAATCAGATCCATGATTCCGCAACAGAAATACGGTACGGTTGTATAGGCAAGAATTTCAATCCCACACTGGATAACGTCCGGATCACTGGTATACAGACGCAACAATTCATTACCAAAAAAAATAAGCTCCACATCCCAATGTAAAGGAAAATGTAAAGGATAGGATAATACAGTCAAGAAGCACTTTGTCCATACGTTTTGTTTTCCGTACTCCATAATTCTGACTGGTAAAGCTCATACAGGATTGTGTAACAGAGTTTACAGATACATACAGAAATCCAAAAATATTATTTGCTGCAGTATATCCTGCCATTGCAATCGAACCAAAAGAGTTCACAGAAGATTGCAACAAAGCATTTGACAGGTTGATGACGGTACTCTGAATACCAGCCGGAATGCCCACTTGAAAAATTTGTTTCAGATAAAAGCTTTTTATCGTGAGTTTTGAGAATCTGAGCTGATAGCTTCCTTCTGAACGGTAAAGACATCGTAATACCAGAATACAGGAGATGCACTGAGAAACAATTGTTCCGATAGCAACTCCGGCTACACCCATGTTAAAAACAACGACAAGGAGCATATTCAGACCTGCATTCGCAAGACCAGCTATGATCAAAAAGATCAACGGACGTTTCGTATCTCCTACTGCTCTCAAAATAGCTGCACCATAGTTATAAAGCATAAAAAATGGCATTCCCAGAAAATAAATTCGCATATAGAGTGTGGACTGGTCAATAACATTATCCGGAGTACCCATGATTTCCAATGCAAGCCGTGAAAAAAGAAGTCCTACAACTGCCATGATCATACCGCTTACGAATGCCAGGGCAATGGCTGTATGTACCGTTTCCGACATTTCTTTGTTTTTTCCCGAAGCATAAAAACGTGCAGCAAGCACATTGGCACCAAGGGATATTCCAATAAATAAGTTCGTAAAAACAGCAATCAGCGCAGTCGTTGAACCAACTGCCGCAAGTGCTTCGCTTCCTGTAAACTGACCGACGACGATGATATCCACTGCATTGAACATTAACTGCAGGATTCCAGAAAGCATCAATGGCAAGGAAAATGAAACCAGTTTGTCCATGATCGTGCCGTTGCACATATCAATTTCATATTTGTTATTTTTCAAAACTACTCCCCCCTAAATTTCTAATACTATCAATTTCCATATGCCATTATACAGGTATGAATTTTCTTTTTCAAGCCATAAGCAGAACAGACCGACAAAAAAAACCCTCACGATACAGTTTCCTGTAAAGTGAGGGTAGGTATTACTCTGTTGGGACACAAATATTAGGCTATTTTAGTTTGCCTTATAACAACATCAACTTATGCATTCTTCTCAGCGATTGCTGCCTGTGCTGCTGCAAGACGAGCGATCGGTACACGGAATGGTGAGCAGGATACATAGTTAAGACCGATCTTATGGCAGAACTCTACAGAGGACGGATCTCCACCGTGTTCTCCACAGATACCTACATGAAGGTTCGGGTTAACCGGTCTTCCAAGTTCGATTGCCATCTTCATCAGTTTGCCAACGCCAACCTGATCAAGTTTAGCAAATGGATCATTCTCGAAGATCTTAGCATCATAGTATGCGTTCAGGAATTTACCTGCATCATCACGAGAGAAGCCATATGTCATCTGTGTAAGGTCGTTTGTACCGAAGCAGAAGAAGTCAGCTTCTTTAGCGATTTCATCAGCAGTAAGAGCTGCTCTCGGGATCTCGATCATAGTACCAACTTCATACTGAAGGTCGGAACCAGCTGCTTTGATCTCAGCGTCTGCAGTTTCTACTACGAATTTCTTAACATATTTAAGCTCTTTGATATCGCCAACAAGCGGAATCATGATTTCCGGTTTGATTGCCCAATCCGGATGAGCATTTTTAACTTTGATTGCTGCACGGATAACAGCTGTTGTCTGCATCTTAGCAATTTCTGGATAAGTAACTGCAAGACGGCATCCACGATGGCCCATCATCGGGTTGAATTCATGGAGAGAATCAATGATTGTCTTGATTTCTTCAACAGTTTTGCCCTGAGCATCTGCAAGTTTCTTGATGTCAGCTTCTTCTGTAGGAACGAACTCATGAAGCGGCGGATCCAGGAAACGGATAGTAACCGGGTTACCTTCCAGAGCTTCAAACAGTCCTTCGAAGTCTTCCTGCTGATATGGAAGAACTTTTGCAAGAGCTTTTTCTCTTTCTTCAACTGTTGTAGAGCAGATCATTTCACGGAATGCATCGATACGTCCCTCACCGAAGAACATATGCTCTGTACGGCAAAGACCGATACCTTCTGCACCAAGCTCAACTGCTTTCTTAGCGTCAGCCGGTGTATCTGCATTTGTACGAACTTTCATAGTTCTGTATTTGTCAGCCCAAGCCATGATACGGCCGAACTCACCAGCGATTGTAGCGTCTACAGTCGGAATGATTCCGTCGTAGATGTTACCTGTTGTACCATCGATGGAGATGAAGTCTCCTTCGTGGAATTCTTTTCCAGCCAGTGTGAATTTCTTGTTTTCTTCATCCATAGCGATATCACCGCATCCGGATACACAGCACTCACCCATACCACGGGCAACTACTGCAGCGTGAGAAGTCATACCACCACGAACTGTCAGGATACCCTGAGCAGATTTCATACCTGTGATATCTTCTGGAGATGTCTCAAGACGAACCAGAACAACTTTTTCTCCTCTTTCTGCCCATTCAACAGCATCATCAGCTGTGAATACGATCTTACCGCAAGCAGCTCCTGGAGAAGCTCCAAGACCTTTGCCCATCGGTGTAGCGGCTTTCAGAGCAGCTGCATCGAACTGCGGATGAAGCAGAGTGTCAAGGTTACGTGGATCGATCATTGCTACAGCTTCTTCTTCTGTTCTCATTCCCTCATCTACAAGGTCACAAGCGATCTTCAGAGCAGCCTGAGCAGTTCTCTTACCATTACGTGTCTGAAGCATGTACAGTTTACCGTGCTCTACAGTGAACTCCATGTCCTGCATATCTCTGTAGTGATCTTCCAGAGTTTTGCAAACCTGTTTGAACTGTACGAATGCTTCTGGGAATTTCTGTTCCATTTCAGTGATATGCATAGGTGTACGAACACCGGCAACAACGTCTTCACCCTGAGCATTTGTCAGGAATTCACCGAACAGACCATTAGCTCCTGTAGCAGGGTCACGTGTGAAGGCAACACCTGTACCACAGTCATCTCCCATGTTACCGAATGCCATCATCTGTACGTTTACAGCGGTACCCCAGGAATATGGAATATCGTTGTCACGACGATAAACGTTTGCACGCGGGTTGTCCCAAGAACGGAATACGGCTTTGATAGCACCCATTAACTGTTCCTTCGGATCAGTTGGGAAATCAGCACCGATTTTTTCTTTATATTCAGCTTTGAACTGTTCTGCAAGTTCTTTAAGGTCTTCAGCTGTAAGTTCAACGTCCTGTTTAACGCCTCTCTTAGTTTTCATTTCGTCGATCAGCTCTTCGAAATATTTCTTACCAACTTCCATAACTACGTCAGAGTACATCTGAATGAATCTTCTGTAGCAGTCCCAAGCCCAACGTGGGTTGTTGGATTTTTCTGCAAGAGTATTAACTACTTCTTCATTTAAACCAAGGTTCAGGATAGTATCCATCATACCAGGCATGGAAGCTCTGGCACCAGAACGAACGGAAACAAGCAGAGGATTTTCTTTGTCACCGAATTTCTTACCGGTAACTCCTTCCATTTTAGTGATTGCTTCCATGATCTGAGCCATGATCTCATCATTGATCTGTCTTCCGTCTTCATAGTACTGAGTACAAGCTTCTGTTGTGATTGTGAAGCCCTGCGGTACAGGAAGACCAAGGTTAGTCATTTCAGCAAGGTTGGCACCTTTACCACCCAGAAGGTTTCTCATATTAGCGTTACCTTCTGTAAACATGTAAACCCATTTTGCCATTTTACATTTTCCTCCTAATTATTTTGTTCTTTTCACATAAAACCTATGTTTTATACGCACATAATTATTGTATAGAGTTTAGTACAAATAGTCAAGGTTAAACTGTCAAAAAATGGGGAAAACTTTGTAAGTTTTCCCCAAATCATATATTAACTTATCGTTTCTTTTTTAAATTAAGTACAAGATGTCTCGGAAGACCATTTACCATGATTGGCTGATAATCTCCCTGAATCAGAGGACTGATATAATCAACAAAATCTTTTGTTACATAGGAGGCATCTTTATTCATCCAGTTACGTGGAACAACTTTTTCTTCATTTGCTATACGGTGTACATCATAAATACCGGTCTTAGCCATATAAGGATCGTCTGAAACACGGTCAATAACGATCATTTTGCCGGTATCACCTTCGTCGGCTGCTTTTACTGCTGCTCCGCCTACCATAAATGCTTCATCAATATCTACTCTGGATGCCATATGAGAAGCGCTTCTCTGTAACGTAGAAAGCTCTACAGCTCTTGTCTTACAGCCACATTCTGCTGCAAGGAAATTTGCAAGATAAGTTGCAGTTCCGGCCAGCTGTTTATGGCCAAATGCATCAACATAATCTCCAGAACTTCCAAGTTCGCATACATAACGCCCATCTGCAAGACGGATTCCTTCAGATACTGCAATCACAACAGAGGATTTTTTCTTGAGGAGATCTTTGACTTTGACAAGGAATTTATCAATATCAAACGGAACTTCCGGCAGATAGATAAGATCTGGTCCATCACAGTCTTCTGTACGTGCAAGTGCTGTCGCACCGGTCAGCCATCCTGCATTACGTCCCATGATCTCCATGATCGTGATCATACTCTTCTTATAGGTAAGGCCCTGTGCATCACGGATGACTTCTTTGGTAGACGCGCCAATGTATTTGGCTGCACTTCCGAAACCTGGTGTATGATCAGTCAGTGCAAGGTCATTATCAATGGTCTTTGGAACACCAAGGAATTTCTGCTTCTGGCCGGTAAGAATCGCATAATCAGAAAGTTTCTTTATGGTATCCATAGAATCGTTTCCGCCAATGTAGATAAAAGCATCAATATCCAGGCGGTTCAGGATTTCAAAGATTTTCTCATAAATTGCTTTATCTTCGTGAATCTCCGGAAGTTTGAAACGACATGATCCCAGAAATGCCGATGGAGTACGTTTTAGCAATTCGATATCAAGCTCGGAATGAATCTGTGTAGAGAGATCGATATATTGTTCATCCAGAAGGCCCTGGATTCCGTGAAGCATGCCGTATACTTTGTCGAAACCACGTTCGATAGCGTTCTTGTATACTCCTGCCAGACTGGAATTGATTACTGATGTAGGTCCTCCGGACTGCCCTACAATGATATTACGTTTTTTTGCCATGCTGTCATCTCCTTTTGTGCATTTATGCATTACATATAATGTATAATATTACCAAAAAGTTATTTGATTAAGTCAAGTTATTTTGTGCAAATATGTATTGTTTGAGTTTCATAAAATATCTATATTTATAGAAATTATGTTTATATTTGACAAAATATCTCGGACTATACCTTGTAATTCTGCCCATTTATATTCACTTCACTCATCTTCACTTCATGAAA
>ENA-OQDC01000349-OQDC01000349.1-human-gut-metagenome-genome-assembly--contig:-NODE-349-length-34284-cov-5.402787_pt1 | contig 34284 bp, 39 predicted proteins | sample MGYA00242770_ERZ504601 | MGnify/ENA primary metagenome ERZ504601 (study PRJEB26092, sample SAMD00036305) | human gut metagenome | host: Homo sapiens | study: EMG produced TPA metagenomics assembly of...
GATTTCCCATTCGACAGTATTTTGTGAAAAAAGATACTAACCGTATGGACACTTATTCACTTTATGCGATTTATGCTGCTATGGAAGCACTTGAAAATTCAGGACTTAATATGGAAGAAGTAAATCGTGATCGCGTTGGTGTTATCGTGTCATCTGGTATCGGTGGTTTACAAGAACTTGAAGATCAAATTATCCGCATGTATGAACGTGGTATGAAACGTATCAAGGCCAATGTTTATTCCTAAAGCTCTCTCAAACATGGGTGCAGGGAACATTGCTCTTAAGATTGGTGCTCAAGGGGTATGTAAATCAGTGACAACTGCCTGTGCCTCTGCCAATGATGCTATCGGTGAAGCCTTCCGCGAAATTAAATTTGGATTTCACGATGTTGTCTTGGCTGGTGGTGCGGAAGCTTCAATCACTAAAATTGGTATTGGAGGTTTTAACGCTCTTACAGCCCTTTCAACAACAGAAGATCCAGAACGTTCTTCAATTCCATTTGATAAAGACCGTAATGGTTTTGTTATGGGTGAAGGTGCTGGGGTTCTTGTTATTGAAAGCTTGGAGCATGCGCAAAAACGTGGTGCCAACATCTTGGCTGAGATTGTTGGTTACGGATCAAACTGTGATGCCTATCATATGACAACGCCAACTCCAGACGGTTCAGGAGCTGCTAAAGCAATTAAATTGGCTATCAATGAAGCTGGTATCAAGCCTGAAGATGTTGACTATGTCAATGCTCACGGTACTTCAACACCAGCCAACGAAAAAGGTGAAAGTGCTGCTATTGTGTCTGTACTTGGTAAAGATGTTCCAGTTTCATCTACTAAATCATTTACAGGTCACCTGCTTGGTGCTGCTGGTGCTGTTGAAGCTATTGCAACAATTGAAGCTATTCGTCACAGCTTTGTACCAAAAACTGCTGGTACAAAAGAATTGTCTGACTACATTGAAGCTAATGTTGTTTACGGTGAAGGTAAAGAAGCTGATATTGAGTATGCAATCTCAAATACCTTTGGTTTTGGTGGACACAACGCTGTTCTTGCCTTTAAACGTTGGGAGGGCTAATTTATGAATATTTCTGAAATTAAAGATTTGTTGGCTCAATTTGATGCCTCAACTTTGCGTGAATTCTCATATAAAAACAATGGAGAAGAGTTGAACTTGAGTAAAAATCAAACAAGTTCAGTAACTACTTCCCCAGTAGCCCCTACAGTTGAAGTGGTTGCGTCATCTCCTCAGACTCCAGTTGCTCCAGTAGCAGCACCTGCCGCTGTTGAAACTCCAGCAACACCAGTTGAAGAAGCTTCTGCTCAAGCTGCTGAAGGTGAAGTGGTTGAAAGTCCACTTGTTGGTGTGGCTTACTTGTCTCCATCACCTGAAAAACCAGCCTTTGTTTCTGTTGGTGATACTGTTAAGAAAGGTCAAACGCTTCTTATCGTTGAAGCAATGAAGGTGATGAATGAAGTACCAGCACCTAAAGATGGTGTTATTACTGAAATCTTGGTAGCGAATGAAGAAGTTGTTGACTACGGAAAAGGATTGGTACGCATCAAATGACAATTGATATTAATGCTATTCGTGAAGCTTTACCACACCGTTATCCAATGCTTTTGGTTGACCGTGTGCTAGAAGTTTCAGAAGACGAAATCACAGCTATTAAAAATGTAACGATCAATGAACCTTTCTTTAATGGACATTTTCCTCAATACCCAGTTATGCCAGGTGTCCTCATCATGGAAGCTCTTGCGCAAACAGCTGGTGTTCTTGAATTGTCTAAACCTGAAAACAAGGGCAAATTAGTCTTTTATGCAGGTATGGATAAGGTTAAATTTAAAAAACAAGTGGTTCCTGGTGACCAACTTGTTATGACAGCTAAGTTTGTTAAACGTCGTGGAACAATTGCTGTTGTTGAAGCTAAGGCTGAAGTCGATGGTAAACTTGCTGCATCAGGTACTTTGACTTTTGCTATTGGAAGCTAATGTTTTGTGAAAATCCTTCTGGCGACAGTCGGAAAGGATTTTTCTTTAGACATTGGTCTATCACATAGAAAGGAAATCAACACAGACTATCATAAAGATGTCTGATGTTATCTTGTTTTATGTTTAAAAAATTATTGATTGCCAATCGTGGTGAAATTGCAGTGCGTATTATCCGTGCAGCGCGTGAATTGGGTATCCAAACGGTCGCTATCTATTCTGAGGCGGATAAGGATTCTCTCCATACTATGCTTGCTGATGAAGCTATCTGTATTGGTCCGGCAAAATCAACTGATTCTTATTTGAATATGAACCGTGTCTTGTCAGCAGCTATTGTAACTGAGGCTCAAGCTATTCATCCAGGGTTTGGTTTCTTGAGTGAAAACTCTAAATTTGCTACTCTCTGTGAGGAAATGAACATCAAGTTTATTGGTCCTTCAGGTGAGATTATGGACAAAATGGGTGATAAAATCAATGCTCGCGCTGAAATGATTAGGGCTAATGTCCCTGTAATCCCTGGTTCAGATGGTGAAGTCTTTACGGCTGAAGAGGCTTTAGAAGTTGCCAATCGTCTAGGTTACCCAGTGATGCTTAAGGCTTCTGCAGGTGGTGGCGGTAAAGGAATTCGTAAGGTCAACACTAAAGAAGAGTTGGCTCCTGCCTTCGAATCTGCGTCACAGGAAGCTAAAGTATCCTTTGGTAATGGGGCAATGTATATTGAGAAAGTTATTTACCCAGCTCGTCATATTGAGGTTCAAATTTTGGGAGATAGCTATGGTAATATTGTTCACCTAGGTGAGCGTGACTGTTCTCTTCAACGTAATAACCAAAAGGTCTTGGAAGAATCACCTTCTGTTGCCATTGGTAAGACACTTCGTCATGAAATTGGGTCTGCGGCTGTCCGTGCTGCTAAGGCTGTTAATTATGAAAATGCGGGTACTATCGAGTTTCTTCTTGATGAAAAATCAGGTCAGTTTTACTTTATGGAAATGAATACTCGTGTTCAAGTTGAGCACCCAGTTACTGAATTTGTAAGTGGTGTGGATATTGTTAAAGAACAAATCCGTATTGCTGCAGGTGAAAAATTATCTGTGTCTCAAGATGATATTGAAATCAAGGGACATGCCATTGAGTGTCGTATCAATGCGGAAAATCCTAAGTTCAACTTTGCACCAAGCCCAGGGAAAATTAGCAATCTCTACCTACCTAGTGGTGGTGTTGGTCTTCGTGTGGACAGTGCTGTCTATCCAGGCTATACCATTCCACCTTACTATGATTCAATGATTGCAAAAATCATTGTTCATGGAGAAAATCGATTTGAGGCACTCATGAAGATGCAACGTGCTCTTTACGAGTTTGAAATCGATGGAGTTGTGACAAATGCTGACTTCCAGTTAGATTTGATTTCAGACCGTAGCGTTATCGCTGGAGATTATGACACATCATTCTTGATGGAAACTTTCCTACCAGAATATCAGAATCGTGAGGGATAGAGTTTATGGGATTATTTGATCGAAAAGAAAAGTATATCCGTATCAATCCTAACCGTTATGTACGTAATGGGGTTGATCACCATGTGCCAGAAGTACCAGATGATCTTTTTGCCAAATGTCCTGGCTGTAAGCAAGCTATTTATCAAAAGGACTTGGGACAATCTAAAATCTGTCCAAACTGTTCTTATGCCTTCCGTATTTCCGCAAAAGAACGTCTTGATTTAACGGTTGACGAGGGATCTTTCCAAGAATTATTTACAGGTATTAAAACTGAAAATCCATTAAATTTCCCAGGTTATATGGAGAAGCTAGCTGCCACCAAGGAAAAAACAGGTCTTGATGAAGCAGTTGTGACGGGTGTTGCAACTATAAAGGGACAAAAAACAGCCTTGGCTATCATGGATTCCAACTTTATCATGGCTTCAATGGGAACCGTTGTTGGTGAAAAAATCACAAAACTCTTTGAGTATGCGATTTTGGAAAAACTTCCAGTAGTTATTTTTACAGCTTCTGGTGGTGCCCGTATGCAAGAGGGAATCATGAGTTTGATGCAAATGGCTAAGATATCAGCAGCAGTAAAACGTCATTCAAACGCTGGCTTGCTGTACTTGACTGTCTTGACAGATCCAACCACTGGCGGGGTTACAGCAAGTTTTGCCATGCAAGGCGATATCATCTTGGCTGAGCCACAAACTTTGATTGGCTTTGCAGGTCGTCGTGTCATTGAAAATACAGTTCGTGAAACTTTGCCAGATGATTTCCAAAAGGCCGAGTTCCTTCAGGAACATGGTTTTGTTGATGCCATTGTCAAACGTACAGAGTTGGCTGATACTATTGCCACGCTCTTATCATTCCATGGAGGTGTTCAATGAGCGACGTAGCACGTATTTTAAAAGAAGCACGTGATCAAGGCCGTTTAACGGCCTTGGACTTTGCTAAAGAAATCTTTGATGATTTCATCGAACTTCATGGTGACCGTAATTTCCGTGATGACGGTGCCGTTATCGGTGGTATTGGTCGCTTAAATGGCCAAGCCGTTACAGTAGTGGGTATCCAAAAAGGTAAAAACCTACAAGATAATCTCAATCGTAACTTTGGTCAACCTCATCCGGAGGGCTATCGTAAGGCTCTTCGCCTTATGAAACAGGCTGAAAAGTTTGGTCGTCCAGTTGTTACCTTTATCAATACTGCAGGTGCTTATCCTGGTGTCGGAGCAGAGGAACGTGGACAGGGTGAGGCTATTGCTCGTAACCTTATGGAAATGAGCGATCTTAAGGTGCCAATTATTGCCATTATCATTGGTGAAGGTGGTTCGGGAGGAGCTCTTGCCTTGGCAGTAGCCGATAAGGTTTGGATGCTTGAAAATACCATCTATTCTATCTTGAGTCCTGAAGGATTTGCAACTATCCTCTGGAAAGACGGCTCACGTTCAGAAGAGGCGGCAGAGTTGATGAAGATTACATCAGGCGAGTTGCTTAACATGGGAATCGTTGATAAGGTTATCCCAGAACGTGGTTACTTTACAAGTGAAATTATTGAAGCAATTAAGACAGCCATTGTAGACGAGTTGGCAGAATTAAGCCAATTATCAACAGAAGACTTACTTGAAGCGCGTTATCAACGTTTTAGAAAATATTAAAAAACATTGGGAATTATATCCCAATGTTTTTTAGACGGTATGACGTTCGAAGGCTTGGTCTGAGATGCCTTGTTCAAGGATAAGTTTAGCCCATTCCTTAGCTGAATGAAGGCTGTGATCCTTATAGTTACCACAAGATTCAATAGTAGTTCCTGGAACATCTTCCCAAGTAATTTCGTTTGCAATAGCTTCAAGACTAGATTTGATAACTTTGGCAATTTCCGTAGGATCTTGTTTTCCCCACATGATCATATGGAAACCTGTACGGCAACCAAATGGTGAGCAATCAATAAGGCCATCGATACGTTGACGGATCAGTTTAGCGAGTAGGTGTTCGATAGTATGAAGACCACCTGTATCAATACTATTTTCATTAGGTTGAATCAAACGGATATCAAAGTTTGTGATGATATCTCCTTTAGGTCCAACTTCCTCTGAAATAAGACGGACATAAGGTGCTTTTACAATGGTGTGATCAAGTTCAAAACTTTCAACAGTAACGTCTTTTGGCATGATAATACCTCCCTATTCTATAGAGTTATGATACCACAAAATCAGTTTAAAGTTCTAGTATTTATTTGAGGAATATAAATTAAAATATCCATATCCAGAAATAGGGGATATTTTAATATCTGCTTCTGGAAGCATAGGTAGAACTGTTGTATATCAAGGGGAAGATGAATATTTTCAAGATAGCAATATAGTTTGGTTAAAGCATGATAATCGCTTGGATAATAAGTTTTTAAAGCAGTTTTATTCGATTGTTAAGTGGCAAGGATTAGAAGGAAGTACGATTAAACGGCTATATAATAAAAACATTTTAGATACAGATATTAGTATCCCTAGTACCATTGAACAAAATAAAATAGGGATGTTCTTTAACAATTAGACAACACTATCACTCTTCATCAGCGTAAGTTAGATTTGTTGAAAGAACAGAAAAAAGGTTTTTTACAAAAGATGGTTCTGTTGCAAAGTTTCCCCTCAGATCCATTATAGGGTAAATTGAGTTTAATAGGAACTAGGAGGAGTAACGAAGATGAACCATTTTAAAGGCAAACAATTTCAGAAAGATGTGATTATTGTCGCTGTAGGCTACTATCTTCGGTACAACCTGAGTTATCGTGACGTCCAAGAAATTCTGTACAACCGTGGTATTAACGTGTCTCACACCACTGTCTATCGTTGGGTACAGGAATGTGGGAAACTACTTTACAACATTTGGAAGAGGAAAAATAAACAGTCCATTTATTCGTGGAAAATGGACGAGACCTATATTAAAATCAAAGGAAAATGGCATTATCTTTATCGCGCCATTGATGCAGATGGTCTCACTCTGGATATATGGTTACGGAAAAAGCGAGATACACAAGCAGCTTACGCCTTTCTCAAGAGATTAGTTAAACAGTTCGATGAACCAAGGGTTCTGGTGACCGATAAAGCTCCCTCTATTGCCAGTGTCTTCAAAAAATTACAGGCACACGGGTTTTACCAGCGAACAGAACATCGCACGGTGAAATATCTAAATAACCTCATTGAATAAGATCATCGTCCCATCAAGAGACGAAACAAATTTTATCGAAGCTTACGAACAGCCTCAACCACGATTAAAGGTATGGAAGCCATTCGAGGATTATATAAGAAGAACCGAAAAGAAGGCACTCTCTTCGGGTTTTCAGTCTGCACGGAAATGAAGATATTATTAGGAATACCTGCATAAACTATAGCTAGTGTTAGACTAGTATTGTTCATTTTGGAACTTTGCAACAGAACCCTCTATAATCTCTACAGTAGTTGTACCCACTACAGAAATTATAGAGCCATATAATAAAGGAGCTAGGCGAGGACAACTAAAAAAAGCACCTTACTGGTGCTAGTCTCTTGCCTGCTGAACTCGTAAAGTGATTGATATCCTAACGGGTATTTTTTGCTTTCCTTTTTGCTTACTTTCGAGGTAAGCAAACGGCAACTTATGGGGTATGAATTACTAAAATAGCTCACAAAATCGCTTTGTTATCACTCTAATAAAACCTATGAAAAAGGTCTAGGTATTCATTTGAGAAAAAGCTATAAATATGATAAACTAGAAGGCGGTTTTCTTTAGGGAAACCTTAGAAAAGTTGAGGTAAAGACATGATAAACATGATAATTTTAGTTGTCTTTGCACTCATTGGTTTAGTCGTTGGATATTCAGCAATTTCTATCAAACTTAGCAAAGCTAAGGAACAAGCAGAAACTATCTTGCTAAAGGCAGAACAAGACGCTGTGAATCTTCGTAGTCAGGCAGAACATGATGCAGATCATCTACGTGCAACTGCTGAACGCGAAAGTAAGGCTCAACGTAAAGAGTTCTTGTTAGAGGCAAAAGAGAAAGCTAGAAAATATCGAGAAGATATTGAAGAAGAATTCAAATCTGAACGTCAAGAGCTTAAACAAATGGAGAATCGTTTAACAGAACGTGCAACCAGCCTTGATCGTAAGGATGAAAATCTATCAAGTAAAGAACTCGCCCTCGAGAAAAAAGAGCAGAGTCTTGCTGACAAATCTAAACATCTTAATGAGCGTGAAGAGAATGTGACTCAGTTGGAGGCTAAGAAGCAAGCTGAACTTGAACGTATTGGTCAAATGACCATTGCAGAGGCGCGTGAGGTAATCTTAACAGAGACTGAGAATAATCTTACTCATGAGATTGCAACACGTATCAAAGATGCAGAAGCACAGATCAAAGATACTGTTGATAAGAAGGCCAAAAACTTGTTGGCGCAAGCTATGCAACGTTTGTCTGGGGATTATGTTACTGAACAAACCGTAACCACTGTTCACCTCCCAGATGATAATATGAAAGGTCGTATCATTGGCCGTGAGGGGCGTAACATTCGTACCCTTGAAAGCTTAACAGGTATTGATGTTATCATCGATGATACTCCAGAAGTGGTTGTTCTTTCTGGTTTTGATCCAGTCCGTCGTGAGATTGCTCGCATGACTCTCGAAGCCTTGATTAAGGATGGACGTATCCATCCAGCTCGTATTGAGGAGTTGGTTGAGAAGAGTCGTAAGGAAATGGATAACCGTATCCGCGAATATGGTGAAGAGGCAGCTTACGAAATTGGGGCTATGAATCTCCACCCTGATCTAATCAAGATTATGGGACGATTGCAGTTCCGTACTTCATATGGTCAAAACGTACTTCGTCACTCAGTTGAAGTTGGTAAACTAGCAGGTATTATGGCCAGTGAATTGGGTGAGAATGTGGCTCTAGCTCGTCGTGCTGGTTTTCTTCATGATATGGGGAAAGCTATTGACAAAGAGGTCGAAGGTAGTCACGTTGAGATTGGTACTGAGTTTGCACGTAAGTATAAAGAGCATCCAGTCGTGGTTAATGCCATTGCCAGCCACCATGGAGATGTGGAACCTGAGAGTGTGATTGCAGTTATTGTAGCTGCAGCAGATGCTTTGAGTTCGGCTCGCCCAGGAGCTCGTAATGAATCCGTTGAGAATTATGTCAAACGCCTTCGTGATTTGGAAGAGATTGCATCAAGCTTTGACGGTGTTCAAACAAGCTTCGCCCTTCAAGCTGGTCGTGAAATTCGTATTATGGTTCATCCAAATAAAATCTCAGATGATGAAGTTACGATCTTGTCTCACAAGATACGTGAACAAATTGAGAAAAACTTGGATTACCCAGGAAATATTAAGGTTACAGTCATTCGTGAATTCCGTGCGGTTGACTATGCCAAATAAGAGGCTCTTTGTCAACTGTAGTGGGTGGCAAAGTTAAGCTCTAGCGAGAACAAATGATGTTCTCGCTTTTTTGCTGTTCAAAGCGATGTAAATACGTTTTTTAAAGTTGTTAGAGTTGTTTTAAATGAGTGATTGAGTTGAGGTAAAGTTTCCTGAATTAATCCAAAAAATTGTCGTGTTTAAAAATCTTGTCTAAACACTCTTTAGGTGTTAAGGTTTCCCTGAAAGTCCTCGAATAAAAGGCGTCAAGTAATAGTTTTCGACTATCCTTTTGAATGAGTTTCCAGTAATATTTTAGAACACGATATTCAAGAGACTTCTTCTCAAATTATTTCATTATTTGAATGCGTGTCTGTTTTAGCGTTCTGTTCATATGTTGGACAATGTGAAAACGGTCAAGAACAATTCTAGCATTGGGAAAAATAGTTTTGATTAAAGAGATGTAATTACCAGACATATCCATAGTAACAATTTTCACCCCTTCTCGAGCTTCTTTAGAGTATTTGAAAAAGTGACTACGAATGGTTGTTTGTCGTCTGTTATCAAGAATAGTGATAATTTTCTTAGTCTCATAATCCTGAGCAATAAAGGCTAGCTTTCCCTTTTGATAAGAGAATTCATCCCAAGACAGTACTTCAGGTAAGGTAGAATGGTCATCCTTGAACTGAAATTGTTTAAGCTTACGATACACAGTTGAGGTCGAGATGGCAAGTTTTTCAGTGATGTGCGTCAAAGCTTCTCGATTAAGCAAGAGTTGAGCTGTTTTCTGCTTCACTAATTCAGAGATTTGACAGTTCTTCTGAACGATGGAGGTCTCAGAAACCGTCACTTTATGGCAGTCTTTGCATTGAAATCTTCTCTTCTTCAAACGAATAAGACTAGGGAGTCCACCAATCTCAATAAAAGGAATCTTATAAGGCTTTTAAAAGTCGTATTTGATTTGTTTTCCTTGACAATGACAACACTTAGGAGGAGTGTAATCAAGTGTAGCTTGCACCTCAATATGTGTCTCGTGTTGAAAAACTTTAGTTAAAGTGATATTTTTGTCTTTAATTCTGATTAATTCTGTAGTATGATAGAATTGTCTTATATAATTCTTTCTATTTATGGTTTCGTCGCTTTAAATTTTAAGTCAGATGGGACTTTTTGTATACTCAAAAAGCTCCATAACTTCTTAGCAGGTTTTATCCACTACAGAAATTATAGAGCCAAATAAGCTAAGAAAGCCGAAAGGCTTTTTTTATTTTGTAGTAAAAGTGAAAAGATTTACCCTGTTAAAAATATATGAACTTTCTTATCAAATTGCTTCATTTTGATAGGTTAGCATTTTATAATGAAATATTTGATTTTTTTGAGGTTTTTATTGACAGCTATTAGAAATTTAGTATAATAGATTTTGTAAACGATTACAGAAGGAGAGATTATGCTAAAGTCTGAACGTAAGCAGATTATCTTGTCTCAGTTGAAACAAGATGGTTTTGTCACTTTGGAAAACCTGACAGTTTTATTAAGTGATACGTCTGAGTCGACAATTCGTCGTGACTTGGATGAGTTAGCGGCAGATGGCAAACTTAAACGTGTTCATGGTGGTGCTGAAAGTATTCATGGTCTAAAGGAAGAAATTGCCAATAGCCAAAAAGCTATCAGAAATGTTCAAGAAAAGGCTCAATTAGCTGGCTATGCTGCCGATTTGATTAAGGAAGGTGATGTCGTTTTTCTTGAGGCTAGTACAACGAATGAACTTTTGATTCCACATTTGAGCAATCGTCAGGTGACGGTTGTGACTAATTCTATCCATCATGCTGTTAAGCTGGTAGATCTCGGTATTAGTACTAGGATTATTGGTGGTAAGGTTAAACATTCAACAGATGCCTCTATTGGAAGTACAGCTCTGGAACAAATCAGACAACTGAATTTTGATTGTGCTTTCATTGGTGCTAATGGAGTTGATGCCAATTATTTCACAACGCCAGATATGGAAGAGGCGGTTATTAAACGAACAGTGATAGCTAATGCGCAAAAAGCCTATGTTCTAGCTGATGCCTCTAAACTTGGTCAGATTACCTATGCTAAGGTAGCCGAGGTTGAGAAAGTAACCATAATCACAAATGCTTCGGAAGAAGGGCTCCTTAAAGAATTAAAAGAGAAAACGAGGGTTATTGAAGTATGATTTATACTGTAACACTAAACCCATCAATCGACTTCATTGTTCGTATCGACAAGGTAGAGATTGGTAAAGTTAACCGTATGGAGAGTGATGATAAATTCGCTGGCGGTAAGGGTATTAATGTCAGCCGTATTCTACAACGTTTAGGAATTGACAATACTGCTACGGGCTTCATCGGTGGTTTTACAGGACGTTTTGTTACAGACAGTTTGGATGCTGAAGGTATTAAAACTAAGTTTGTAGCTGTCGACCAAGATACACGTATCAATGTTAAAATCAAGGCTGACCAAGAAACTGAAATTAACGGTACTGGACCTGTCATCAATGATTATCAGTTAGCTGAGCTTGAAGCTATCCTTTCAAGTGTAAGTGCTGATGATGTGGTTGTTTTTGCTGGATCTGCACCAAGCAATCTTGGAAACAAGGTCTATAACAAATTGATTCCACTGGTTCGTGAAACTGGGGCACAGGTGGTTTGTGACTTTGAAGGACAAACCTTGCTTGATTCATTGGTCTACCAACCGCTCTTGGTTAAGCCAAATAACCATGAACTTGAAGCCATTTTCAATGTTAAACTTAATGCTTTGGCTGATGTTGAAAAATATGCGCGTGAAATTCTTGCTAAGGGGGCACAAAACGTTATTATTTCAATGGCAGGTGATGGAGCTCTGCTTGTCACACCAGAGGCTGCATACTTTGCCAAACCAATCAAGGGAAAAGTGAAGAACTCTGTTGGTGCAGGTGACTCAATGGTTGCTGGTTTCACTGGTGAATTTGTCAAATCAGGGGACCCAATTGAGGCTCTCAAGTGGGGGGTAGCATGTGGAACATCTACAGCTTTCTCAGATGATTTGGCGACAATTGAATTTATTAAAGAAACATATAATAAAGTAGAGGTAGAAAAACTATGAAAATTTAGGACTTACTGAACAAAAAAGTCATGTTGCTTGACCTTCAAGCAACTACAAAGGAAGCTGCTATTGATGAAATGATTAACAGCTTGGTTGATAATGGTGTCGTGACTGACTTTGATGTTTTCAAATCAGGCATTATGGCTCGTGAAGCACAAACATCAACTAGTTTGGGTGATGGAATTGCTATGCCACACAGTAAAAATGCTGCAGTAAAAGAAGCAACTGTACTTTTTGCTAAATCTAATAAAGGTGTGGATTACGAATCATTTGATGGTCAACCTACCGACCTCTTCTTTATGATTGCAGTTCCAGAGGGGGTAAATGACATTCACTTGGCTGCACTTGCTAAATTGTCAAAATACCTCATGTAAGATGATTCTGCAGACTGCTTGCGTCAGGTAACATCTGCGGATGAAGTGATTGAAGCGTTTAATATTGGCGAAGAAGAAGCGCAAGCTGAGGAAGCTAAGAAAGCACAAGCTGTTAAAGAAGCAGCTTCAAGCGACAAACTACTTATTGTATCAGTAACAGGCTTGTACGACCGGTATTGCTCACACTTACATGGCTGAAGAATCATTGATTAAAACAGGTGAAAAAATGAGTGTCAATGTTCGTGTTGAAACTAACGGTGCCTCAGGTGTTGGAACACCATTGACCGCTGAAGAAATCAACAAGGCTGTTGGTGTTATCATTGCAGCGGACAAGGCAGTTGAAACAGCACGCTTTAATGGTAAGAATTGACTTCTAAACCAGTTGCTGCAGCTATTCGTCAACCTCAAGAATTAATCCAAAACATCTTGGACGGTAAAGCTGAAGTTTTCCACGCTGAAAATGCCGGAGCTGATCAAGAATCAACAGAGAAATTGAGCCTCGGTGGTGCCTTCTATAAATACTTAATGAGTGGGGTATCACAAATGCTTCCATTCGTTATCGGTGGTGGTATCATGATTGTGCTTGCCTTCTTGCTTGACCAAATCATGGGTGTTCCTAAAGATCAATTGTCACAACTTGGTTCTTACCACGAAATTGCTGCTCAATTCAAAGCAATTGGTGGCGCTGCCTTTGGCTTTATGCTTCCAGTGCTTGCAGGTTACATTGCTTACTCTATCGCTGAGAAACCAGGTTTGGTTTCAGGTTTCGTAGCTGGTGCTATCGCTTCAAGTGGTGCTGCCTTTGGTGGAGTTCCGTTTGCTGCAGGTGGTAAAGCAACCCTTTCACTTGCCGGTGTATCTTCAGGTTTCCTTGGAGCTCTTGTTGGTGGTTTCCTTGCAGGTGGTGTTATCCTTGTTCTTCGCAAACTCTTGGCAGGTATTCCACGTGCTCTGGAAGGAATCCGATCTATCTTGCTCTTACCACTTATTGGTGTATTTGCTACAGGTTTCTTGATGTTAGCAGTCAATATCCCAATGGCAGCAATCAATACTGGTCTTAACAACTTCTTGTCAGGATTATCAGGAAGCTCAGCAGTTCTCCTTGGTCTCCTTGTTGGAGGTATGATGGCAGTTGATATGGGTGGACCAGTCAACAAAGTAGCTTACGTCTTTGGTACAGGTACTCTTGCTGCATCAGTCACTTCAGGTGGTTCCGTTGTTATGGCTGCAGTTATGGCCGCTGGTATGGGTTCCTCCATCGGCAGTCTTTGTAGCAACACTCTTGTTTAAAGATAAATTTACTGAAGAAGAACGCAACTCTGGTTTGACAAACATCGTTATGGGGCTCTTATTCATCACTGAAGGTGCAATCCCATTTGGTGCAGCTGCCCCAGCACGCGCTATTCCAAGCTTTATCGTTGGTTCAGCTCTTACAGGTGCTCTTGTAGGTATGGCAGGGATTAAATTGATGGCACCACACGGAGGTATCTTCGTTATTGCCCTCACTTCAAATGCCCTCCTTTACCTTCTCTTCATCTTGATTGGTGCTATGGTATCAGGTATCCTCTTTGGATTCCTCCGCAAACCACTTGATAAATAAGATATGACCAAACAATCTCGTTGTGACGGGATTGTTTTTTGTGTCGTAGCAGATTTTTGTCAGGGTACCTATTTTATGATACAGTATAGGCTGAAATGGTTTATCTAGTAGCTAATGCTCTGTATAAAGAAATATAAGAGGTAAATTATGGTAAAAGAATACGATTATATTGTTATTGGTGGGGGCTCTGGTGGAATTGCCAGTGCCAATCGTGCTGCTATGCACGGAGCTAAGGTTATTCTCTTTGAAGGGAAAGAGGTCGGTGGTACTTGTGTCAATGTAGGTTGTGTGCCTAAAAAGGTCATGTGGTATGGTGCTCAGGTTGCTGAGACTCTTCACCGTTATGCGGGCGAGTATGGCTTTGATGTGACGATTAATAACTTTGATTTTGCGACGCTTAAGGCCAATCGTCAGGCTTATATCGATCGTATCCATGGTTCTTTTGAGCGCGGTTTTGATAGCAATGGTGTTGAACGTGTCTATGAGTATGCAAGATTTGTTGACCCTCATACGGTTGAAGTAGCGGGCGAGCTTTATACAGCACCACATATCCTAATTGCAACAGGTGGTCATCCCCTTTATCCAAATATTCCAGGCAGTGAATACGGAATTACCTCAGATGGTTTCTTTGAGCTAGATGAGGTGCCAAAACGTACAGCTGTTATTGGTGCTGGCTATATAGCAGTCGAAGTTGCCGGCGTTCTCAATGCTCTTGGCAGTGATACTCACCTATTTGTTCGTAAGGATCGCCCATTGCGTACCTTTGATAAAGACATTATCGATGTTTTAGTTGATGAGATGGCTAAGTCTGGCCCTACACTTCATATGCATGCTAATGCAACAGAGGTAGTGAAAAATGCAGATGATTCTCTGACTATTAGCTTTGACAATGAAGAAACTATTACAGTTGATTGCCTTATCTGGGCTGTCGGACGTGCAGCGAATACTTCTGGCTTTGGTCTTGAAAAGACAGGCGTTGAGTTGACTGAACGAGGTAACATTTATTCAGACGAGTTTGAAAACACATCTGTTCCTGGTATCTATGCTCTTGGAGATGTGACTGGTAAACTTGATTTGACTCCAGTTGCAGTGAAGGCTGGTCGACAATTGTCAGAGCGACTTTTCAATAATAAAGTTGATGCTAAGCTTGATTACACAGATGTAGCTACTGTGGTCTTTAGTCATCCGGCCATTGGTGCTATTGGGTTGACTGAGGAAAAGGCAATTGCTAAATATGGTGCAGAGAATATCAAGGTCTATAAATCTAGTTTCACTCCAATGTATACGGCTCTTGGGGATAATCGTCAGCTGTCAACCATGAAATTAGTAACGCTAGGTGAGGATGAAAAAATCATCGGTCTTCACGGTATTGGGTATGGTGTCGATGAGATGATTCAAGGATTCTCTGTGGCTATTAAGATGGGAGCAACTAAGGCTGATTTTGATAATACGGTTGCCATTCATCCAACCGGTTCAGAAGAGTTTGTAACAATGAGATAAATAGGTGAAGTCTGTCTACTTAAATGGATAGACTTTTTTGTGGCTAAATGGTAACCTATATCTTTTGTGTCACTTTGGCTTGTCTTAACGAAAAAAGGCCTTTAGGCCTTTTTTTCATTGATTAGGTAGTTCCTGACTTCTGAAATAAAGTAAAGGGATCCAGTGACGACAAATAAATTATCAGAATTTGCAGACTCAGATTGGGTTAACCAGTCTCTGTAGTCAGTTGAGCGTTCTAAGTGTTGAGGGTAATCATCCAAGGGCAGTGCCTCAAAGAAATTGAAGGAGGTTACTGTTATATGATACTCTTTAAGCTCATCAAGTAAGTCAGTCAAAGGTTTTCGTCGAAGTCCTGCAAAGAGGATGTGAATTCGACGGTTGGCAAAGTTATCTTTTAATACCTGTTTTAGGCTGGCAATTCCTTGAGGATTATGGGCACCATCTAGGTAAATGTTGTTTCCAATCCACTCACTACGACCAGGCCAGTGTGTGTCACAAATACCATCTTGAATGCTTTGATTGGTAATCTTAGGAAATCTTTGAGTTAAGAGATGGGCAGCAGTGACAGCTAGGCCAGTATTATTTTCCTGATGTTTTCCTAGCATGGGGAGATTAAGATTTGGGCTCTCCCAATCACTATAAATAACTCGAAGAGTTTGATTGTCTGTGGAAAGAAGCTGGATTTCTCGATCAATGTTTGCTATAGGAGCCTGAAGTTCTTGGGATTTTTGTTTGAAGAGATGTGAAACTTCTTCAGAAACGCGACCGAGTAATATAGGAGTGTTTTCTCGCATGACGCCCGCTTTATGTCTAGCAATATCTATTAGGCTATCGCCCAAAGTTTCAGTGTGATCAAAGCTAATTGAAGTGCAGATGACAAGCTCCGGCGAAAGCACATTGGTTGAATCAAGCTGTCCCCCAATCCCTGCTTCAATGATAGCAATATCAACCTGTTTAAGGTCGAAGTAGAGAAACATGAGTAAGGTGACCAATTCGAATTCCGTTGGTCGATCCAAATCAGTGTTATTTTCTAAATCATTGAGAAGAACTCGAGCTTTCTCAACAATGTTAATTAGATCCTTGTCCGGAATCTCTGTGCCGTTGATACTAATACGTTCGTTAAAGCGAGTAATATAAGGGGAGGTAAAGGTCCCGACCTGATAGCCTGATTTTGTTAGGATATTTTGTAGGTAGCTAGTCGTTGAGCCTTTACCATTGGTTCCGACAATATGGACTGTTGGATAGTGCATTTGAGGATTTCCAGCTTGTTTCAGGAGCCAGCGCATACGTTTAAGTTGGGGGCGACGTCCATTGCCTTTGAAGGAGTGGATGAAATTTAGAGTTTCTGTATAGTTCATAGGATTATAGAAAAAAGTCAGGGGTTTCCTAACCTTTTCTTTGTTTTAGTTGGAAACAGCGCCACCAGTTGTGGCGTCACCAGTTGTCGTATTGCCAGTTGTATTTCCACCAGTTGTATTTCCACCAGTTGTTTTGTCTGCAGTGGCTGCGGATGAAGAAGTAGTTGTATTTCCACCAGTTGTTTTATCTGCAGTGGCTACGGATGAAGAAGTAGTTGTATTTCCACCAGTTGTTGTATCTGCTGATGAAGAATAGGTGTTATTACCAGCTTGGCTGCTTGTCTCTGTTTCTGAGTCAGTTGCATTGCCATGGCTAGATGAGGCGACATTTGATTCTTGGGTCTTATTGTTGCCTTCTTTAATGACCACAGTTGACTGATTGGATGATGAATCAGAAGTGTCCTTTTTTTTAGATGATGTGAAATTCATAATAGTGATGGAAGCGACAATGATTGACAAGATTGTCCCGATAACAGTGAGTACTTTTTGGAAGACAGTGAAGCCTTTTGTAACGTGTTTGGTCACCTTTGGTGCAGATTTTTTTTCTTCTTTTGATGAATGGTTACGACGTGAGTAATTTTCAGACATGATTCTCTCCTTAAAAATATTTCGTACTCTCTATTATATGATTTTCTCTCAAAAAATGCTAAAAAAATTATGCTATAATAGGGAGTAACTATTATTTGAGGAAAAAACATGATTTATTTTGATAATTCAGCCACAACCATGCCCTATCCAGAGGCACTTAGAACCTATCAGGAAGTGTCCACGAAAATTTTTGGGAATCCATCCAGTTTACACCAATTAGGAACATCTGCGACACGTATTTTGGAGGCTTCTCGTAAGCAAGTTGCGGACCTCATTGGAAAATCAGCCGATGAGATTTTCTTTACGTCTGGTGGAACCGAAGGAGACAATTGGGTTATCAAGGGTGTGGCCTTCGAAAAAGAGCCTTATGGCAAACATATCATCGTTTCCGATATTGAACACCCTGCGGTAAAAGAATCTGCTAAATGGCTTTCAGAGCATGGTTTTGAAGTGTCCTATATACCCGTTAATGCACAAGGTTTCGTAGATGTGGAAGCTCTTGCTGGACTATTACGCCCTGACACTATCTTGGTTTCGGTTATGGCCGTTAATAACGAAATCGGCTCAATCCAACCCATCCAAGAAATTTCAGCTCTTCTAGCTAATGAGCCTACCATATCTTTCCATGTGGATGCAGTTCAGGCTATTGGGAAGATTCCTGTATCAGCTTATTTAACAGACCGTGTTGACTTTGCAACTTTTTCTGGTCATAAGTTTCATGCCGTTCGAGGTGTCGGTTTTGTCTACAGAAAGCTGGCAAAAAGATTACGCCGTTCTTAACAGGTGGTGGTCAAGAAAAAGACCTTCGTTCAACGACTGAAAATGTAGCAGGGATTGCGAGTATGGCTAAGGCCTTGCGCTTAGTCACTGATAAAGAGGAATTTTCTCTTCCCAAAATTGCTAAGATGAAAAAGATTATCTTTGATGAATTGGCTAAGTATGAGGACATTACTATTTTCTCAGGCGAGGGTGAAGACTTTGCTCCTAATATTTTGACCTTTGGAATTAAGGGAGTTCGTGGTGAGGTGGTTGTCCATGCTTTTGAAGAGCATCAAATCTATATTTCAACGACCTCGGCATGTTCATCCAAGGCAGGTAAGCCAGCGGGGACCCTCATTTCTATGGGTATTCCAACCAAGTTAGCCCAAACGGCTGTTCGTATTAGTCTTGATGATGATAATGATATGGGACAAGTAGAACAGTTTCTCACGATTTTCAAGCAGGTCTATGCTAAGACGCAAAAAGTAAGATAGCAAGATTTAATCGATAAAAAAAGAAAACTAAATTCAAGTATAAAAGGAAAAGGAATGGCATTAACGTATTCAGAAATTATGGTTCGCTACGGTGAATTGTCAACTAAGGGCAAAAACCGTATGCGTTTTATCAATAAACTTAGAAATAACATCAAAGATGTGTTATCTATCTATCCAGAAGTTAAAGTGACTTTTGATCGAGACCGTGGACACATCTATCTCAATGGCACAGACTACGAACCAGTCGCAGAGTCTTTGAAGCAGATTTTCGGGATTCAGGCCTTTAGCCCTGTTTACAAATTTGAAAAAGATGTCGAAGTATTGAAAAAAGCTGTTCAAGACATTATGACTGGCCTCTATCGTGACGGCCTTACCTTTAAGGTGACTGCCAAACGTAGTGATCACGACTTTGTTTTAGATAGTCGCGAGCTCAACCTTACTTTAGGAAATGCTGTAATTGATGCATTTCCTGACATTAAGGCACAGATGAAGGGGCCAGACGTTAATCTGAAGGTAGAAATTCGTGCTGAGGCCGCTTATATTTCTCATGAAGAAATTAAGGGAGCAGGTGGATTACCTGTAGGGACTGCTGGTAAAGGAATGCTCATGCTTTCAGGTGGGATTGATTCGCCTGTTGCAGGTTATTTAGCCCTTAAACGTGGTGTGGATATCGAGGCTGTTCACTTTGCAAGCCCACCTTATACAAGTCCAGGTGCACTTAAAAAGGCTCAAGATTTGACCCGTAAGTTGACCAAGTTTGGTGGTAATATTCAGTTCATAGAAGTACCATTTACTGAGATTCAAGAGGAAATCAAAGAAAAAGCACCAGAGGCTTATTTGATGACCCTGACACGTCGCTTTATGATGCGTATTACAGACCGAATTCGTGAAGAACGCTGTGGTCTCGTGATCATCAATGGTGAGAGTCTTGGACAGGTTGCCAGTCAGACTATGGAGTCTATGCAGGCTATCAATGCTGTAACCTGCACGCCCGTGATTCGCCCAGTTGTTACTATGGACAAGTTGGAAATCATTGATTTGGCACAAAAAATTCGACACATTTGATATCTCCATCCAACCTTTTGAGGATTGCTGTACCATTTTTGCACCTGACCGTCCAAAAACTAATCCAAAAATCAAGAATGTTGAACGATATGAAGGTCGTATGGATGTTGAAGGCTTAGTTGAACGTGCGGTTGCAGGAATCATGGTGACTGAAATCACACCTATTGAAGAAGCGCAAGACGAAGTGGATACACTTATTGAAGACTTACTTTAGTCTAAGAGTATATAGAGACATGTTTGTTATCGCCCAGGTATCATTAGAGTTAGCTATATCGAAAAAGAAATGTCGATGTTGAACTTTTACCTAGAAAGGAAACTGCATGACTGTTTATAACATCAATTTAGGAATCGGTTGGGCATCAAGTGGTGTTGAGTATGCCCAGGCCTACCGTTCTACAATTTTCAAAAACACAGGTATTAAGGCTAAGTTTGTCTTTATGGATATGTTCTTGCAGGACAATCTTTCTGATTTGGTCCGTAACATGGGATTTTCAGATGAAGATATCATCTGGCTTTACAGCTATTTTACAGACCTTAAGATTGCCCCAACGACCTATACTGTCAAGGATTTGGAAAAGGAAATTCCTTATGACATTACGCGTCGTGAGATTAATGGCAAAGTGGTTAAACTCTTTTGTACCAAGGAAGATATTTTTTACGCCGCTTATTTGCGTAAAGAGGGTGAAGATATTGTCCATCGTGTGGAAAAAGTATCGCGTGGTTGCCTAATTCGTAAAGACTTTTATTCATATACTAAGATGTTTACAGAGTACTACACACCGGTAGATAATAAGGCCCACCTCTATCAACGCCGTTTCTTCAATGAAGATGGCAGTATTGCTTACGATGAAATTGTTGATGGTAAGGATAGTGTCTTCCGTTTCCCAGATAAGATTCTGTCTTCCAAGCAGGAGTTTATTGCCTACTTTATGTCTCAACTAGGTCTAACCGATCAAGACATTGTCATTTTGGACCGTGCAACTGGTACAGGACAGGCTGTTTTCCGTAATACTAAACCAGCTAAGCTTGGAGTTGTTGTCCATGCAGAGCACTTTAGTGAAAATGCTGTGACAGACAAGACTATTCTTTGGAATAACTTCTATGAGTACCAATTCAGCAATGCAGATAAGGTTGATTTCTTCATCACAGCGACAGAGTGTCAACGTAGCATTATGCTAGATCAGTTCAACAAATATACACCATTTAAACCTCATATCGTAACGATTCCTGTGGGAAGTGTGGATAAACTGAGAGAGCCTGAAGGAGAGCGTAAACCATTCTCAATCATCACAGCTTCACGTTTGGCCAATGAAAAGCACGTGGATTGGCTGGTTAAGGCTGTTGTCAAGGCTAAAGAAAGTCTGCCACAAGTTAACTTTGATATCTTTGGTACAGGTGCTGAAGAATCCAAGCTTAAGGCAATCATCGAGGAAAATCAAGCTCAGGATTACATCCATCTCAAGGGTCACCAGGATTTAATAGAAGTCTACAAGGATTACGAACTTTACCTATCAGGTTCTAAGAGTGAAGGTTTTGGCTTGACACTTCTAGAAGCTGTTGGTTCGGGCCTTGGTATGATTGGTTTTGATGTCCGTTATGGAAACCAAACTTTTATCAAGGATAATGAAAATGGTTACTTAATCCCTCGATTTGAAAAAGATGATGAGCCTGCTATTGTAGCAGCCTTGGCAGAGAAAATTGTAGCTTTCTTCAATCGTTCAGATTTAGATCATATTCATCAAGTCTCTTATGATATCGCTAAAGGCTTTTTGACAGAGGAAATCGAGCAGAAGTGGCTTAACTTAGTAAGGGAGATGACTGATCATGATTAATTTATTTGAAGACTATAGTCAAGGTAGTTGGGATCTCCATTACTCGCTGATTGTCGCTGGCTATGTGAATACAACAGTTTGTCTTTCAGATAATGGCTTTCTACCTAGCGATGTGACCTCACCTTACCTTTTTTTCACAGGCTTTGATAAGGTTCAGGGTTCTGCACTTTACTTTAATCAAGTACCCGTGCCTGATTATTGGGAAATTTTAGGAACAAATAGCAACGCGGAAATCTTCCGTTTTGATAAGAAACGTGGCCATATTCACTATGCGCATCCTACTCATCAGCGTCTAGTTAAAGCTGTGGATTGGTATGATGAGTCGGGTCGCTTGCGCGTGACTGATCACTACAATAACAAGGGGTATCGTTTCTCACAAACAACTTACAATATTAAGCAAGAAGCGACCATTACTAGTTATTTCACTCCAGACAACAAGGAAGTTATCGTCGTTAACCATTTGACCAAAGACGTTATCTTGAATTGGAAAGACAAGGTCTACATTTTCAAAAATAAATCAGAGTTTGTAGTCTTTTATCTTAAAGAAGCTGGTTATGATTTGCGGCGTATCCTTTATAACTCCTTATCAACACCTTTCTTGACAGCTATGAATCTTCCAAATACTGGTCAAGATGTCCTCTTCTGGCAAGAGCCTATCACTGACACTGTTCCTGGGAACATGCGTCTCCTTCTTGATAGCAATCACCGTCAAACTAAGATTGTTGTGCAAGAATACACAGCTTACACAAATCTTCTAAAACTGATTAGTTCCGAGCAGGCTTCTCGTGTGGCTTTCCTTGGCTTCATGTATCCATTTGCCCGTCAGAATAATTTCCAAAATCAAGCACTTATCTTGACTAACTCAGATCAGATTGAACACTTGGAAAGCATTGTTAGTGAAGTACCTACCATGCACTACCATATTGGGGCAATCACTGAAATGTCAAGCCGCCTGATGGATTTAGCTAAATATAGTAATGTTAGCCTTTATCCGAATATTACAACGGAGCAGGTTAAGCGTCTCTATCAACAGGCTGATTTCTATTTGGATATTAACCACCAAAATGAAATCCTGTCGGCGACACGTGCTGCCTTTGAAAATAACTTGCTTATCCTAGCTTTTACGAACACAAGCCATGGTCCAGATTATACTGCACCAAGCAATATTTTCTCACCTATGAATGCTGGGCAATTTAAACAAACACTTAAAGAAGCCTTGGGGAACCGTGACTTCCTTAGTCATTTGCTTGATCGTCAACGTGAGCATGCTCATGTGGCGACACCAGAAGATTATAAGAAGGTTATTGGTTAGGGAAATAACACTAGAGGTTCGTAACATTTGTCCTCTGACACCAACATTCAGGAAGGTCGCTTCACTTTATGAAGCGGCTTTCCCTGTGGAGGAGAGACTCCCACTACGGCAATTGTCTTGGAATAGTTTGAAAAATGGGCAATCATTCTTGGCTTATTTTGATCAGGAAGTTTTTATTGGTTTTACCTATGCAATCTGTACTAATAACCTGGTCTACCTACTCTTTCTTGCGGTTGAGGAAAGTAAACAGTCGCAGGGTTACGGTAGTCAAATTTTAGCACAAGTAGGGAAGAAGCAGGAAGACGACCATGTGTGCTTATGATTGAGTCTATGGATGAAGAGGATGCTTCTAACCGTACTCAACGACTAAAACGTCTGGCTTTTTATGAAAATAATGGCTATCAGTCTTTGAACCATTTCTATTTTGAAGGAACGGAGCGGTATCAGATTTTAATAACTGATAGGAGTCTTTCTTTAGATAAGATTGAGCAAGATTTGGCTAAGACTTTCCTAGGTAAGCATGGTGTAAGAGTGGACTAGATGGCGTATTAGGTGATTAAACTTAAATTGGCAGAATAAGGGTAATCAAAAAAACTTTTTCTCTTGTCATTATCGGGGAAAAATGATAGAATTGTAACGTTGACTAAATGCACGTCCTGTGCAACCGCACGACTACTGTTTTTGTAAGTGGGTTCGTCCCCGCAGTACTAGGCGAGTCTTCACAGAGGGAAACCTCAGATATATTAAAAATTTTAATAGGAGGTGCATCATGAGCACATACGCAATCATCAAAACTGGTGGAAAACAAGTTAAAGTTGAAGTAGGTCAAGCAATCTACGTTGAAAAAATCAACGCTGAAGCTGGATCAGAAGTAACTTTTAACGAAGTTGTTCTTGTCGGTGGTGATAAAACTGTAGTAGGTACTCCAGTTGTTGAGGGAGCTACTGTTGTCGGAACTATCGAAAAACAAGGTAAACAAAAGAAAGTTGTCACTTTCAAATACAAACCTAAAAAAGGTAGCCACCGTAAACAAGGTCACCGTCAACCTTATACAAAAGTTGTTATCAACGCTATCAACGCGTAAGCTAACGACTAATCACTAAGAAAGGACACAAATCTTATGTTGAAAACTCTTGAAAACTTGCAACTTTTCGCCCACAAAAAAGGTGGGGGTTCTACTTCCAATGGTCGTGATTCACAAGCTAAACGTCTTGGAGCTAAAGCAGCTGATGGACAAACTGTATCAGGTGGATCAATCCTTTACCGTCAACGCGGTACACACATCTACCCAGGTGTAAACGTAGGCCGTGGTGGTGATGATACACTCTTCGCTAAAGTTGAAGGTGTTGTACGTTTTGAACGTAAAGGTCGCGACAAAAAACAAGTATCTGTATACCCAGTTGCTAAATAATTCAGCTAAAGTCTGCACTTTTGTGTAGGCTTTTCTTATTTATGAAAGGAAGATACCTATGCCTTTAAATCACTACCAACAAGAAATAGGGCCAAGTCTAGCAGATACCAGTCCAGGTAAAATGCCAGATGTTGCTCTATTAGAAGGTCGTTATTGTAGTGTTGAACATTTGACGGTAGCAGAACACTATGAAGATATTCTAGACTTCTACTTTACCAATCAGATTCTTTCAGACTGGACCTATATGTATGCGGATCCTTTTGAATCTGAAGAAGCAGTACGTCAGTGTTTGGAAGACTATGAGCAGTCTTCTAACCCTTATTTCTTTGCCATTAGGGATAAAGTTTCAGGGAAGGTTCTGGGTACTTTCTCACTCATGGCTATTACACCCAAAAATCGTAGTGTAGAGATGGGACGGGTGATTTTGGCTCCTGCTATACAAAAAACTCGGGTAGCCACAGAAGCTCAATATCTGGTTATGAAATATGTCTTTGAAGGCCTCAACTATCGTCGTTATGAGTGGAAATGTGACAGTCTCAACCGTCCTTCTGTGACTGCAGCTCAGAGACTTGGTTTTACCTATGAAGGGTGTTTTCGTAATCATGCTATTTATAAGGGACGTAGTCGAAATACGGATTGGTTCTCGATTATTGATAGTGAGTGGCCAAGGCTTAAAGAACGATTTGAGAATTGGTTAGCTCCTGAGAATTTTGATGAACAGGGACAACAGAAACGTTCTCTGAGGGACTGTTAGATATTAATATAAGGGCTCTTTTCTGGTGAAGGAGCTCTGTTTTAGTAGCTTGACGGTCAAGTCAAAGTTTTTAGTTTGCTAGTGCTTATTAGTACTGTCAAAATCAGTTTAAATACTCATTTTTCTGTCAATAATATTCCCATAATAAAACATATTTATGCTATAATAAAGAGTGATTTTATCAAGGAGAATAATAACTAATGGATTTAATTCACGAAAAAGTATTTGTTAACCGTTACCACTATGATGTTCGTAACCATGAGTGGGAAAAAGAGAATGGTGTTCCTAAAACAAATGTTGAAGTAACGTTTCAGTTGCACCATAAAGATAAAGAAGCTAACAATACGTCGGTTGTAGCTGTTTTGCAATTTATGATTGTTCGTGATGAGTTTGTTATCTCAGGGATTGTTTCTCAAATGAACCATATTCAAAACCGTATCGTCAATAACCCAAAAGATTTCTCACAAGAAGAAGCTGAGTATTTAGCAGCACCGCTATTGGATACACTTCAGCGTTTGACTTATGAAGTGACTGAAATCGCCTTGGATCGTCCAGGAATTAACTTGGAGTTCTAAGATGTCTTTAGCAGTTATTACGGATTCATCGGTTAATCCACCTACTGAAATTCAGGGGCATGCTGATGTTTATATTTTAGATATTCCGGTTATCGTTGAGGAACAGCCTTTTGTTGAAGGAAAGAACTTGGATGTGAATCAGTTTTATGAGAAAATGGCAAACTCTGAGGAACTGCTCAAGACATCACAACCTAATCTAGCCGAACTTGGATAACCTTTTCATGGAGTTGGGGGAGCAAGGATATACCCATGTCATTTGGCTTTTCCTTTCTTCGGGGATTTCTGGTTTTTGGGGCTAATAGTCAGTTTTTGATTGAAGATCATGCCAAGTTGAAGGTTGCTTTTCACGAGACTAAAATCACGGCAGCTCCTATGGGTGCTATGGTTAGAAACGTTTTGCATTGGTCAGAGCAAGGAATGTCATTCGAGAATATTTTGAAGAAGCTCGAGGAGCAAGTAGAAAACACGACGGCTTATATTCTTGTGGATGATCTTAATCACCTTGTTAAGGGTGGCCGCCTGTCGAATGGCTCAGCTATTTGGGGAATATCTTATCTATCAAACCCATTTTACATTTTAATGCTGAAGGCAAAATCGTTGTTTTTGAAAAGGTACGTACAGAGAAGAAAGCTAGGAAACGCTTGGTTGCCCTAGCCGAAGACAATCGTGAAATGGAGCTTAGCATCCTTCATACCAATGCTCCTGAAAAGGCTGAGGCTTTTAAAAGTCAGCTGGAAGCTCAAGGGATTACTGTTTCATCGGTGGTATCCTTATGTGCTGTGATTGCGACGCACTTGGTCGAGGGAGCGCTAGTGCTAGGTTTAACACCTAAATTTACCAAATAAGTACGTTCCATCTGGAATCAGGCTTGCCTATGAGCGAAATCAATAGAGAGGAAAAATAATATGTCTATTAAAGTTATTGTTGCCGGATTTAAAGGAAGAATGGGTTCAACTGCGGTTGAAATGGTTAAGGGAGATGATGAATTGACCTTGGCTGCCTTGCTTGACCCGTTTGCGGCAGAAAAGGAAGTGGATGGTGTTCCTGTCTTCACGGATAAAGCTGATTTGGTTGGTTTCGATGCAGATGTTTGGGTAGATTTCACCATTCCTGCTGTTGCCTATGAAAATACCCGTTTTGCCTTGGAAAATGGCTTTGCACCGGTTGTAGGAACAACAGGCTTTACTGAAGCACAAATTCAGAAATTGACAGATCTTTCTAAAGACAAGTCTATAGGTGGATTGATTGCTCCTAATTTTGCTATTGGTGCTATCCTTCTTATGAAGTTTGCAGCAGAAGCTAGTAAATATTTCCCAGATCTTGAAATCATTGAGCTTCACCACGATAAAAAGAAAGATGCGCCATCAGGTACAGCAGTGAAAACAGCTGAACTTATTCGTGAGGTTCGCGAGAGCAAACGTCAGGGAGCTGAGGATGAAATGGAAACACTTGCTGGAGCACGTGGTGCAGAGTTTGATGGTTTCCGTATTCACAGTGTTCGTTTGCCAGGTCTTGTGGCTCACCAAGAGGTTATCTTTGGTGCCCAAGGAGAAGGATTGACCTTACGTCACGATTCTTATGACCGTATTTCTTTTATGAGCGGGGTCAATCTTGGTATTAAAGAAGTGGTTAAACGTGATCAGCTTGTTTATGGTTTGGAACATTTACTATGAAATTAAGTTATTTGCCTTCTGAATTTCAGAAGGCTTTACCAATATTAGAGAAAATTAAGGCTGCAGGGTTTGAGGCTTACTTTGTTGGTGGTTCAGTCCGCGATGCCCTTCTCAACCGTCCTATTCACGATGTTGACATTGCTTCGTCTTCTTATCCTGAGGAGACTAAACAGATTTTTGAGCGTACGGTAGATATCGGTATTGAGCATGGGACTGTTTTGGTTTTAGAAAATGGCGGTGAGTATGAGGTGACAACTTTCCGAACAGAAGATGTCTATGTGGATTACCGTCGTCCGTCTAGCGTGTCCTTTGTACGTTCATTGGAAGAGGACCTTAAGCGTCGTGATTTTACAGTCAATGCTTTTGCTCTTAATGAAAATGCTGAGGTTATTGATAAGTTCAATGGTCTTGCTGATTTGGACAACCGTGTCTTAAGGGCTGTTGGTAAGGCTGAGGAACGCTTTAACGAAGATGCCCTTCGCATCATGCGTGGGCTACGTTTTGCAGCGAGCTTAGACTTCGATATTGAAGAAAAGACTTTTGAGGCTATGACTAGTCATGCTTTTCTTTTGGAAAAGATTTCGATTGAGCGAAGTTTCATCGAGTTTGATAAGTTGCTCTTGGCACCACATTGGAAAAAAGGGATTAAGGCTCTTCTAGCGACTAAGGCATATCAGTATCTGCCAGATTTTCAAGAGACAGCAGAGGAATGGCAGTCTTTTGTAGCAGATTATGCTGAAGACTTTAGATTTACGAGTTCTGAGCAGGCCTGGGCGGCAACTCTTCTGGCTCTCAAGCACGATAATCCACGCTCTTTTCTTAAAAAATGGAAGACATCTGTCAATTTTCAGAAGACCGTTCAGTCTTTGATTGAGATTTTTAGATTCCGAATGGAGAGGGAAGTGACCAAACAAGATGTTTATCATTATGGTAAGGACCTCTTAAAGGAAGCTGAAACCTTGAGACAGGCTCAGAGATTGGATGTGGATTATGAGCGTATTGCCGAGTTGGATGGTCAGTTGCTCATTCATGATAAGCACGAGATCGTTGTTAATGGTGACAAGCTGATGAAGGAGCTGGGATTCAAACCTGGTCCAGATCTTGGTCGTACTCTCAAAGCTATCGAAAATGCTATCGTTGATGGTAAATTAGCTAATGATGAGGAATCCATCATGGCCTTTGTTCAAGCTATGAAACAAGTCTAAAGACGTAATAAAAATGACACACCGCTACAGAACATGCGTAGGATCCGTAGCGGTGTTATTTGTAAAAAGGAAGTAAGATGTCAGATTTTATTGTTGAAAAATTGACCAAGTCCGTTGGGGACAAGACGGTTTTTAAAGAGATTTCATTTATTATCCATGATCTGGATCGTATTGGGATTATTGGTGTCAATGGGACTGGTAAGACAACCTTGTTAGATGTTGTATCAGAGCGTATTGGTTTTGATGGTGACGTGTCACCTTTTACCAAGGCTAATGGTTATAAGATTGCTTATTTAACTCAGGAGCCTGAATTTGATGATGGCAAGACAGTGCTTGATACGGTCTTGTCATCAGACCTTCGTGAGATGGCCTTGATTCGTGAATATGAGACCCTCGTGGCGGATTATTTTGAGGATAATCAATCTCGTTTAGAGAAGGTTATGGCTGAGATGGATAGTCTTGATGCTTGGTCCATTGAGAGCGAGGTTAAGACGGTTTTATCTAAGCTAGGTTTGTCAGACCTCTCTCAAAAGGTTGGAGACCTCTCAGGTGGTCTCAGACGCCGTGTGCAGTTGGCTCAGGTTCTCTTGAATGATGCTGATCTTTTACTTTTGGACGAACCAACCAACCATTTGGATATTGATACCATTGCTTGGTTGACTAATTTTCTCAAGTCTTCCAAAAAAACGGTCCTCTTTATTACCCACGACCGTTATTTCTTGGATAGTGTGGCAACACGCATCTTTGAGCTAGACCAGGCAAATCTGATTGAGTACCAAGGGAATTATCAAGATTACGTGCGACTCAAGGCTGAACAAGATGAGCGTGATGCTGCAGCTCTTCATAAGAAAAAGCAACTCTATAAGCAGGAGTTGGCATGGATGCGAACGCAACCACAGGCACGTGCGACTAAGCAACAGGCTCGCATCAATCGTTTTAAGGAGCTTAATGGGGTGAGGTTCACCAAACGCTCAATAATGACGATTTTGAAATTAACTTTGAGACTAGCCGCATTGGTAAGAAGGTAGTTAACTTCGAACATGTCGATTTTGCTTATGAAGATGGTAAGCCAATTCTCAGTGACTTCAATCTTATCATGCAAAACCGTGACCGTATCGGTATTGTTGGGGATAACGGTGTCGGAAAATCAACCTTGCTCAATCTGATTAATGGTGACCTTGTTCCCACAGCTGGTGTCTTAGATATTGGTGAGACTGTACGTATTGGCTATTTCTCACAGCAAATTAAAGATATGGATGAGAGCAAGCGTGTCATTAACTACTTACAAGAAGTCGCAGATGAAGTCAAAACAACTGTTGGGACCACCAGCATCACAGAGCTCTTAGAGCAATTCCTCTTTTCTCGTTCTACCCATGGAACACAGATTGCCAAGCTATCTGGTGGAGAAAAGAAACGTCTTTATCTACTCAAGATTCTGATTGAAAAGCCTAATGTTCTGCTTTTGGATGAGCCGACAAATGATTTGGATATTGCGACTTTGACTGTTTTGGAGAACTTCCTCAATGGTTTTGGTGGCCCTGTTGTAACCGTCAGTCACGACCGCTATTTTTTGGACAAGGTGGCTAACAAGATTCTAGCTTTTGAGGAGGGTGGGGTGCGTGAGTTCTTTGGCAACTATACTGACTACCTTGATGAAAAAGCCTTCTTACAAGAGCAATCAGCCCTTCTAGAGAAAGAAAAAGAGCAAGCTAGAGTTAAGGTTGAGAAAGTCAAAGAAGATAAAAGACGCATGAGCTATTTTGAAAAACAAGAGTGGGCGATTATCGAGGATGAAATTACCGACCTCGAATCTAAAATCGAAGAGATTGAAGCAGCCATGCTTGAAAATGCTAGTGATTATGGACAGCTAGCAAGTCTTCAACGTGATTTAGACACCACTAATGAAACCTTACTTGAAAAATACGAACGTTATGAGTATTTGAGTGGGCTAGAGGGATAAACTCTTTAACATTCAAAGCATGCTAAAAGCCCTGCATATGCAAGGCTTTTTTATATTATTACGTAGTGAAATAACTTTGTTCTACCATAAGCGGAATGAAAAGGAGAGGACAGATACACCTGCAAAGATAATTAAGGAGGCTGCAAAGCGACCAATAAGAAAGGCTGAGAAAAATGGTGCACAAAAGAGCAAGACTCCAAATACTAAACAAATCAAGGCGATTGACAAAGCAGGTTGCCCTGAAAAACCAAACTGACGTTGGTGATAAGCTTGGAAGCCTTGGGTAAAGGCTGAGACAAGGAGCCACCAAGCGATGATGGTCACAGCGACACCTGAGAGTACCCATACCGATGCCGATAGCAAAATAATACCAAAAACAATCGAAATGACACTTTGAAGTAATTGGAAGAAGGAACGGTTCTCGTTATCACGTTTGAAATAAACCATGAGACTTGAACCCCCAGAAATGAGCATCATTAGAGCAAAAATCCAACCAACAATGGCAAGAAGGCTTGTAGGATTAGCGAAGAAAAAGACACCTAAAAGAATAATGAGAATCCCGCTAATTAATGTAAAACTTTTCATATGCTACCTCTTATTAATTTTTCTTAATACTACTACGTAAGGTAAAAATTGTCAAACAAAACCTACTTTAGATTGGTTAGGTCTGATAAGTGTAGGTAGCGGCTTTTTTAGTTCTGGTAGCTACTTGGCGTCCTGTTTTTTGGAAAAGATGTTTAAAGCGACGTAAGAAATTTGTGGAATCCATTTTAAGGTATGTTTCATTAAAGGTCCCAAACAGCTGAAGGTAGGCGGTAAAGGTATTTTCCTCTGGCATAATGTTGAGGATAGTTAGGCAATATTAGAGTCTTCCCTTAATACGTTCCATAGCAATCAAAAGGATTTCCCAGTGGTCAAAGGCGAGGTCATCATGATACAGCGTCTTGTCACCATCAGTAAGCTGCAACTTGCCATTGACCATAGCGCGATATCTAACCAATGCGTAGATGCTGCATCATCGGCAGCCTTATCCATTTGAATATCATTAAAAGCCATGAAACAGAGGTAAGCTATTGTAATGGTCCACATACGAGGATCTCGATAAGGTGTTCCTACTGTAACGAGTTGCTCGATGTGATCAGTGTTCAGTTGAACTGATGTCTCCTCACGTACTTCACGACAGACAGCCGTATTGAGGTCTTCTTGCTCTTGAACGAAGCCACTACTAAGAGCATATTTTCCCATGTAGGGATGATTTTTTCGTTTGATAAGCAAGGTTTGGACTCTTTCTTCAAAATAGCGGAAGATGACTGAGTCTACAGTTACTGAGGGTTTGGCATACTTATCCAATTCTTCATTACTGTAGATTTTCAGGAAGTATTTTTCGCTACCAGAATTTTCAAAGGTTTTAGACATATTTTTAGCCTCCTAGTCTATATTGTTAATTTTAAGTGAAAATGCTTTTGCTGAAGCAATCCATTAGATTTCGATATGCAGACGTTCTTTAATTGTCTTCTTGGCGTAATGGTAGTTGTCAGCAAAAAAATCTGTCACTATCACAGTTTTCTACTAAAATAACGATTTTATCCTTGAATGGTGATAGTAGGTCCAAGAGATGTTTGGTAAACCAATCCCGTGTTCGGTTATCAGCCATAGTCATGTCACGGGAACCATCATCTACATAGTTTGATTTTGGTAGTATCACAAAAATCAAATCCCATTTTTCACGAGCTTGGGTTACCTGATAGAGTCGATCTAATAGATCAAACTCTTCTTGTGAGATGTTTTCTTTCAAATAGTAGTCGATATATACCTTAGTGACCGTTGAGTTGGTGTCTGCAAAAATAAGCCATGAGTGTTGCCCGTTGTCAATAATCTCAGCTGTCTGGGCATATTGATCGGTTAAGAGGTGAATATAATCATTGGTATACAACTCGTCATCTCGAACATTATACTTCTCTTGATATTCTCTGGCATATTCAAGTGAGCAAAGGGCGTTGTAAGTACGAGCTAAATCCTTAACAAGGGTTGTTTTTCCTCCACTGGCAGATCCGACAACTAGGACCTTACGTAGTAAAGTGGCGACGGAAAGGTTTGGTGATAAATCACCAATTTTCTATAGGATTATCGTGAATCTCAGTAGCAGAGATATTGATAATAGAACGCTCGATGAGTTCTACCTGAGCTTGAGGGTAGTAGCGATTGAGCTCGATCACGTACTCTGACTCTCCAACATAGAAGGTAATTTTTTCGGGACCATCCGTATTCTTAGTGATAAGGTATTTGACGCAGTTAACCCATGGCACCCAACCTTCTGGATAGGGAGGCATATCGGCTTCGTCTAGTTTATCCACAACGATGAGTTCATCATCGTAGAAAACTTCACGGACATTACGAAAGCGTCGGTTGAGCGACAGGCCTGTGCGTGTCCCACGATCTTTTTGTGTGTTGCTGCTACTTACGATGACAAGGACGTTGTCGTTAGCGCGTTTTTCCTTTGTGATGAGGTCGACATGTCCTACATGCATTGGTGCAAATGTTCCAAAAACAATACCAATACTCTTTCCTGATAGATGTTTTCTTTTCATAGGGTTATCCTTTTTAAATATAGTAAATTTACTAAATTAATGGTGGTATAGTTTCGAGGTAATGTAAATAGATGAAATAGTAAAATAACTAAATTGTTTTTTCAAACAAATTCAGCTTCAAGTCTTTAAATAAGGAGAAAATTTTTGAAAGAATAACCCAAAAATAAAACGCTTAGATTATTGACGTGATAGGTTTTTACAAAAGAGGAAGAATTAGCTATGTCATAAATTCTAACATGCAAATCAAAAAATGACAAAAAACACTTGACAATAAGATTCTGAAAATTTATACTATTCATGTGATTAAATTACTAAGGTAATTATTTGAAAGGAAACATTGATATGACAACAGGTAAAGAATACGTTGCTAGCGTTTTTGAAAAAGTGAAAGCTCAAAACAGCCACGAGGCTGAGTTCCTTCAAGCAGTTGAAGAAGTCTTCAATTCACTTGTCCCTGTCTTCGATAAATATCCTAAATATATCGAAGAAAACCTTTTGGAACGTTTGGTTGAACCAGAACGTATCGTTTCATTCCGTGTACCATGGGTTGATGATAAAGGTCAAGTACAGGTAAACCGTGGTTTCCGTGTACAATTCTCATCAGCTATTGGTCCTTATAAAGGTGGTCTTCGTTTCCACCCAACTGTTAACCAAGGGATCTTGAAATTCCTCGGTTTCGAACAAATCTTCAAAAACGTCTTGACTGGTCTTCCTATCGGTGGTGGTAAAGGTGGTTCTGACTTCGATCCTAAAGGAAAAACAGACGCTGAAGTGATGCGTTTCTGCCAAAGCTTCATGACTGAATTGCAAAAACACATCGGTCCTTCTCTTGATGTCCCAGCTGGTGATATCGGGGTTGGTGGACGTGAAATCGGATACCTTTACGGTCAATACAAACGCCTTCGCCAATTTGATGCTGGTGTCTTGACTGGTAAACCTCTTGGTTTCGGTGGTAGCTTGATTCGTCCAGAAGCAACTGGTTATGGTTTGGTTTACTACACTGAAGAAATGCTCAAAGCAAACGGCGACAGCTTTGCTGGTAAGAAAGTCGTAATCTCAGGTTCTGGTAACGTTGCTCAATACGCTCTTCAAAAGCAACTGAACTTGGTGCAACTGTTATCTCTGTATCTGACTCAAACGGTTACGTGATCGACGAAAACGGTATTGACTTTGACCTTCTTACAGACGTCAAAGAAAAACGTCGTGCACGTTTGACTGAATACGCTGCTGAAAAACCAACTGCTACTTACTACGAAGGTTCTGTATGGACTTATGCTGGTACTATGACATCGCTCTTCCATGTAGC
>ENA-OQDC01000350-OQDC01000350.1-human-gut-metagenome-genome-assembly--contig:-NODE-350-length-34280-cov-6.329986_pt1 | contig 34280 bp, 33 predicted proteins | sample MGYA00242770_ERZ504601 | MGnify/ENA primary metagenome ERZ504601 (study PRJEB26092, sample SAMD00036305) | human gut metagenome | host: Homo sapiens | study: EMG produced TPA metagenomics assembly of...
TGTTTGAGCCGAATGGCGAGTTGCAAATTTCGGAAGCCCGTTTTTAGCATAATTTTGACGCTTTAGTATTTCCCACCGACGGAACCTGAACAGGAACGGCTTCCTACTTTTTATGCAGGTCCGGGTAGTCATGCCTTCTAAATTAAATCCCAACTAAATTTAAATAGCCCGGGTATACTCCTTCAACCACTCGCGTTCCTCATCACTAAGATGCGGAGCAACAATCTCATAAACTTTCTTATGATACTCATTTAACTGCTCGCGCTCCTGATCGGTTAACATTTCAGGAATGATTGCATCCAGATCGATCGGTACGTATGTGATAGGTTCAAAGTACAGGAACTGTCCATATTCATTCTTAGGACCTTTTCTTACCAGAAGTTCGTTCTCTGTACGGACTCCGTGGCTGCCTTCGATATAGATACCAGGTTCGTCTGTGATGACAAGTCCGGCCATCAGAGGAGCCTGCTCTTTTTCACGGATTGCGCAGCGGAATCCGCAGGAAGCTTCGTGGATGTTCATCAGATATCCGACATCATGTCCGGTACCGTGGTTAAAGTTGATGCCACGTCTCCATGCCGGCATTCTGGCCAGAACATCCAGGTTGTATCCGGTAGTTCCTTCAAGGAACACGGCATGTGCAAGATTGAAGTTACACTGTAATACAGTTGTGAAATCTTCTTTCATCTGCTGTGTGAGTTCACCAAATGCAAAAGTACGGCTGATATCGGTAGAACCTTCTAAGTATCCTCCGCCTGTATCGGTCAGGAATAATCCGTTCTGTATCAGAGGAACATCTGTCTCCGGAGTCGGTTCATAGTGAACGATCGCAGCATGCTCAGCGGAAGCGCAGATTGGTTCAAAGCTCTGCCATAAGTAACCTTCCTGTTCTTTACGCAATGTTTCCAGTTTGGCAGCAGCACTGAGCTCTGTGATCTCGATCTTGCCGATATTTGTCTTCAGCCAGTACATCCATTTTGTCATGGCTACGGCATCTTTTTTATGAGCGTTGATGATGTTTCTGATCTCGACATCATTTTTCTTTGCTTTCATTGCAATCGTCGGGTTCACCTGCTGAACAACCTTTGTGCCGCCAGGAATGTTGTTGAACAATGCATAGTTCAGACGGTTCGGGTCTACCAGAACAGTAGATGCAGTGTCTAAGTTCTTGATGTCCTCATAGATTGCATTATACGGGTGGATGGTGATGTTGTTCTTTGCAAGATCAGCTTTCATATCGTCATTTAATTTGCGTTCATCGATGTAAAGTTTCATTTCGTCCATTGTGATGACTGCATAAGAAAGTAATAATGGGAAGAAATCTACATCATCTCCACGTAAATTCGTGATCCAGCATACATCGTCAAGTGCAGCGATAACATGTACATCGGCACCTGCCTTTTTCATAGCCTCACGGACACGTGCAAGTTTGCTCTCTGTACTTTCACCTGTGTATTCTTCGCCGAGTGCGAAAGCCGGCTTTTCAGAAAGCGCAGGACGGTCTGTCCATACTTCTCCGACAAGATCTTCGGAATAGTTGATCTTGGCATTTTTAGAAGCAACGGCTTCTTCCAGTGCAGCTCCCTCTTCGATGGCAACGACACGTCCGTCGAATCCGAGTGTACCACCTTCCGGTAATGCAGAAGCAATAAATTCTTCTACTGTAGGAACGCCAGGCTCGCCCATCTTATAGAGCTTTACGCCTGTTCCGGCTAACTGCTGGTCAGCCTGAAGAAAATATCTTCCGTCAGTCCAGAGGCCTGCTTCATCCTTTGTGAAGACAGCAGTTCCGGCAGAACCTGTAAATCCTGTGATATATTCTCTTACTTTAAAATGATCGCCGACATATTCACTCTGATGAAAATCATCGGTTGGAACCATGTAGACGTCATATCCTCGTTCTTCCATTAATGCGCGAAGAGCGGAGATTCGTTCTGGTATATTCATAACAAAAACCTCCTTATAATGAATTGAATAACCTACAAGAATGAATTTTAGCACAATTAATTGAAAATGAACAGAAAGAATTATATAATAAATCAATATGTAAAGGAGAAATTAAAATTGATAAAAATAATTCTGATAATTATGGCGGTTTTCATTTTATACTGTATGATAGAAACGGCAAGAGAATTGCGGGATTTCCGTCTGACGAAGTACCGGATTTGTTCGCCGAAGTTAAATGGAATCAGGGGGACAAAGAAGATCATATTTCTGAGTGATCTGCACAACCGGATGTACGGAAAAGAAAATGAGCGCTTACTGGAAAGCATCAAAAACCAACATCCGGATCTGATCCTGATCGGAGGGGATATGTTGGTCAGACAGGATGGCAATTCCTATGACAGGACGGTACGCTTCCTGGAAAAACTTCCGGCAATCTGCCCGGTCTACTGTGCGAATGGTAATCATGAACAGAAGCTGAAAGAACTGCCGGATAAGTATGAACAGTCTTATGAAGGATATAAGAAAGCACTGACAGCATGCGGAATCTATATGCTTGAAAATGCTTCGGAGACGGTAAGATTGGATGAAGCACCTGTAAGAATCTCAGGGCTGGAGATTCCGCTTGGGGCATATGCAAGATTGGGGAAGAAAGACCTTCCGTTAAAAGAGATCACAGACCGTATCGGAGAACACGGTGAGGAATATCAGATCCTGCTTGCACATCATCCCGGATATATACAGGAATATCTGGAATATGGAGCAGATCTGATACTGAGCGGACATTATCACGGGGGTGTGATGCAGCTTCCGGGGATCGGCGGGGTGATTTCACCGGATTTTACACTATTTCCAAAATACTCCGGAGGAATATACAGGGAAGGAGCACAGACGGTGGTCGTAAGCCGCGGACTGGGAACACATTCTGTGCCGGTAAGATTGTGGAACTGGCCGGAACTGATCGTTCTTGAACTGTCCGGCACTTCGGAAGAAATGTAAATGAGAGAAAGTAAATAAAAGATAAAGACTTGAGTAATTTTCAGATGTCCTGTATAATAATTAAGTTGTGACAATGGAGGATGTGTATGGGAATTCCGGTAAAATTACAGGTGTTTGAAGGTCCGTTAGACCTGCTGTTACATTTGATTGAAAAAAATAAAATAGATATCTACGATATTCCAATCGTTGAGATCACGAACCAGTATATGGAATACATCAAAGCCATGCAGAAAGAAGATCTGAATATTATGAGCGAATTTCTTGTGATGGCAGCGACGCTTCTGGATATCAAATGCAGGATGCTTCTTCCCAAAGAAGTGAACGAAGAGGGAGAAGAAGAGGATCCGAGACAGGAACTGGTAGAACAATTGCTGGAATACAAGATGTATAAATTCATGTCCTATGAGTTGAAAGACCGGGAGCTGGACGGTGATCGGATCATGTATAAGACGGCATCGATCCCGGATGAAGTGAAAGGATATGTTCCGCCGGTAGATCTGGATAAACTGCTGGGCGATCTGACGCTGGTGCAGCTCAACCGCATTTTCAAAGAAGTGATGAAACGGCAGGAAAGTAAGGTTGACCCGGTACGAAGTAAATTCGGCAAGATCGAGAAGGAAGAAGTAACACTTCCGGACAAGCTTGGTTATGTAACGGAATATGCGAGATCTCATAGAAAATTCGGATTCCGTGCACTGTTAAAAAAGCAAAGTTCTAAGGTGCAGGTAGTCGTCACATTTCTTGCAATCCTGCAGTTGATGAAAGAAGGCGTGATTTTTATCGAGCAGAATCAGCCGTTTGATGAGATTATGATCACATCGAAAGTGGAAGAAGTATAGGGAAGAGAACATGGCAAAGTTAAAAATAAAACAGATGGAAGGAATCATTGAAGCGATTCTTTTTACAATGGGGGATTCTGTAGAGGTCGGGAAGATTGCCCGAGCATTGGAACAGGATGAAGCAACGACCCGTAAGGTGATACATAAGCTGATGGATAAATATGCGGCCGAAGACAGAGGAATCCGCATTATAGAACTGGACGGTGCGTATCAGATGTGTACAAAGACAGAGATGTATGAATATCTGATCCGTGTGGCATCCCAGCCGAAAAAACACGTTCTTACCGATGTCCTTTTGGAGACATTGTCGATCATTGCATATAAGCAGCCGGTCACAAAGCTTGAGATCGAAAAGATCCGCGGGGTGAAATCAGACCATGCGGTGAATAAATTAGTGGAATATAATCTGGTGTGCGAAAGAGGACGTCTGGACGCTCCGGGAAAACCGATCCTTTTCGGAACAACGGAAGAATTCCTGCGCCGGTTCAGTATTCATTCGCTGGATGATTTGCCAAGTCCGAATCCGGAACAGGTAGAGTCGTTCAAGGAAGAAGCAGAAGAAGAAGTACAGTTAAAATTAGATATATAAAACATTTACAGGAAAGAACAAAAAAAATCATTTCATGCGGCAGACAGCCGGTGGAGTGATTTTTTCTGTTTATTCGGCATATAGTTTCTTAACGGAGTATACCCGGAGTGCAAAAAATATGAAACGACGACCACACAAAATAGTATCGGTGGTATTGCTGGCAGTATTGCTCACCGGTATGGGGATAGCATGCCGGATCCAGCGTCTGGAGTCAGAAAATAAAAGATGGACAGATAATACAGGAAAGATACTGAAAGAAGAGAGAAGAAAAAAGGCACAGAAGTGGTCAGATGGACGGAAGACGGATGATGTTACGCAGAATGCAGAGCATGTGTTCGGGGATGAACCGGCAGAGCTTTATGCCGCTTCGGCAGTGCTGATGGATGCAGACAGCGGCCGGGTACTGTATGGAAAGAATGCAGATGTGGTTCGTCCGATGGCAAGTACGACGAAGATCATGACGTGTATTCTTGCACTGGAGTATCTGCGAAAACATCCTGATCAGACAGTGGAGATATCGGAACAGGCGGCGTCCCAGCCAAAGGTACATCTGGGGATGCAAAAAGGAGAAGTATTCTACATCAAAGACCTGTTGTATTCCCTGATGCTGGAATCGCATAATGACAGTGCAGTGGCTGTGGCAGAAGGTATTGGTGGAAGTGTAGAAGAATTTGCAAAAGAAATGAATGCAAAAGCTGCAGAGATCGGTTGTAAGGACACCCATTTTATTACGCCAAACGGACTGGATGCGGAAGATGAAAGCGGCGTACATTCTACAACAGCAGAAGACCTGGCAAAGATCATGCAGTACTGTATCATGACATCCGGGGAAAAGGAAGCATTTCTTGAAGTGACCCGGACGAAGGAATATCAGTTCCAGGATACAGACAGGAAGCGTACATTTTCGTGTCATAATCATAATGTATTCCTGGATATGATGGACGGGGCACTGAGCGGCAAGACGGGATTTACGGCAGAGGCGGGATATTGTTATGTGGGAAGCTTAAGACGGGATGAGTGTACCTTTATCGTGGCACTTCTGGCATGCGGATGGCCGGATAATAAAGGATATAAATGGAAAGATACCAGGAGGTTGATGGAGTATGGACTGGAACATTATCACTACCGGGAAGTGTACAGTAATACGGCACCGGATAAATTACTGGTAGTGGATGCATTTGATCCGGAAATTCCGTATCAGACCTCAGAAAAGATTTCGTTGAGAGTGAAGAACAGCGAGGAATCAAAAAAAATCCTGCTGCGGGAGGAAGAAGAGATCCGCATGGAAATAAAGACGGTAAAATGCAAAAAAGCACCGGTAAAAAAAGGAGAAAAAGCAGGAACCGTTTCGTATTATCTTGCTGATGAAAAAATTGCAGAAAATGTGGTTGTAACGGAGCGTGCAGTTGAAAAAAGAACCTGGGAAAAATGCATGAAAATAGTAACGGCGAAATTCTTGACGATGGAAAGCCTTGTGTGGTATGTTAAGTATATCTGAATCACAGATGGTTGTATTCTTTTACATTTCTGTAGAGTATTCCAGAATATACAAGAGAAAAATGATGAGGGGAAAATTAAATATTGACATTCGGGATGAAGTATAATACTATATTAACCAAAGGACGAACACTCGTTCGATGAACGAAAAAGGAGAATTAACATGGCAAATGAAGATAAAAAGCGCGCATTGGATGCGGCGATCGCAAAATTAGAGAAAGATTTCGGTAAAGGAACAGTTATGCGTCTGGGAGATCCGTCAGCACAGGTAGCAGTAGAGACCATTCCTACCGGTTCATTAAGTCTGGATCTTGCACTGGGACTTGGCGGAGTACCGAAGGGACGTATTGTTGAGATCTATGGACCGGAGTCCAGCGGTAAGACGACGGTTGCATTACATATGATCGCAGAAGTACAGAAGAGAGGCGGTATTGCAGGATTTATCGATGCAGAGCATGCGCTGGATCCTGTTTATGCGAAGAATATCGGAGTAGATATTGATGAACTTTATATTTCACAGCCGGACAGTGGAGATCAGGCGTTGGAGATTACAGAGACAATGGTAAGATCAGGAGCAATGGATATTATCGTAGTCGATTCTGTTGCCGCACTGGTTCCGAAGCAGGAGATTGAAGGAGATATGGGAGACAGCCATGTCGGACTGCAGGCAAGACTGATGTCCCAGGCACTTCGTAAGCTGACACCGGTAATCAGCAAGTCTAACTGCGTAGTTATCTTTATCAACCAGCTGCGTGAGAAGGTGGGTGTAATGTTCGGTAATCCGGAGACTACAACCGGTGGACGTGCGCTGAAGTTCTATTCGTCTGTACGTATGGATGTCAGAAGAATTGAGACACTGAAGCAGAGCGGTGAGATGGTTGGTAACAGAACCCGTGTGAAGATCGTGAAGAATAAGATTGCACCTCCGTTTAAAGAGGCAGAATTCGATATTATGTTCGGTAAGGGAATTTCCAAAGAAGGAGATATCCTGGATCTTGCAGTGAAATGTGATCTGGTAAGCAAGAGCGGCGCATGGTTCGCATACAATGGTGACAAGATCGGTCAGGGAAGAGAGAATGCGAAGACATATCTTTCCGAACATCCGGAGATCATGGAAGAGCTGGAGCAGAACATCCGTGCACACTATCATATTGGAGCGGAAGGTGACATGGAAGAGACCGAAGAAGCTGCAGCAGAAGGAATCACAAAAGAGGAAGAATAATATATGATGACGGTTACGAAGATAGAACCGCTGTCAAAGACAAGATATAAAGTGTATTTAGACGGACAGTTTGCCTTTACTCTCTATAAGGGCGAACTGTCCCGTTATCATATAGTGGAAGAATCTGTGATCGAGGATGACATCTATGACAGCCTCCGTCTGATCGTTATCAAGAGGGCGAAGCTGCGGGCAATGCATCTGCTTTCCGATATGGGAAGAACAGAATCACAGCTTAGGACCAAGTTAAAACAGGGCGGCTATGCGGAAGATGCAGTGGAGGAGGCAATCCGGTATGTGAAGTCCTTCGGCTACATTAATGATATGGAATATGCAAGGAGTTTTATTGACAGCAGGAAAGATCGGAAAAGTAAAAAAGAACTTTATGCGGCACTTTTGCAAAAAGGGGTTCCGGCAGAAATTGTAGAACAGGTATTTGAAGAAGCGGACTACGGGGAGAAAGATTCCAGACAGGCGATCGAGGCACTGATGCGGAAGAGAAGTTATAATCCGGAAACAGCCGATGTGAAGGAAAAACAGAAAATGATGGGTTATCTGATGCGTAAAGGATTCAGTTATCAGGATGTCCGCAATGTGTTACAAGTTTGTGAGTGAAAGCTTGACATATTTGTGTAAAAAGTATAAAATTGTTTTGTTGTAATAATCGTACAATGAAAATTTAATAAGGAGGTGCTCCTGTGCCGATAGGAACAATGATTGTTGTAGCAATCGTACTTATCGTTGTGGCTGTTGCGGCCGCTGTGCTCAGTCATTTTTTGACAGTCTCCAACCTGAAGAACAATGCAGAATCCAAAATCGGAAATGCAGAGGCAAAGGCCAGAGAGATCATTGATGATGCAGTAAAGACAGCGGAGACCAAGAAGAAGGAGTCTCTTTTGGAGATCAAGGAAGAGTCTATCAAAAATAAGAACGAACTTGAAAAAGAGACGAAGGAACGCAGATCGGAATTGCAGCGTTACGAGAAGCGTGTACTTTCCAAAGAGGAAGCTCTTGATAAAAAATCAGAGGCCATTGAAAGACGAGAAGCAGGATTTACAGCGAAAGAAGAAGAACTGAAGCAGCGCGAAGCGAAAGTGGAAGAGCTGAGTCAGCAACGTGTACAGGAACTAGAAAGAATCTCAGGACTTACCTCCGAACAGGCAAAAGAATATTTGTTAAAAACTGTTGAAGAAGATGTAAAACATGACACTGCAAAGATGATCAAGGAATTAGAAGCGCAGGCAAAGGAAGAGGCAGACAAGAAGGCAAAAGAATATGTTGTTACTGCTATCCAGAGATGTGCGGCAGATCATGTTGCGGAAACTACAATTTCGGTTGTACAGCTTCCAAGTGATGAAATGAAAGGAAGAATTATCGGACGTGAAGGACGTAATATCCGTACTTTAGAAACGCTGACGGGTGTAGAACTCATTATTGATGATACGCCGGAAGCAGTGGTTCTTTCCGGATTTGATCCGATAAGAAGAGAAGTTGCAAGAATCGCGCTGGAGAAGCTGATTGTTGACGGACGTATTCATCCGGCAAGAATTGAGGAGATGGTTGAAAAAGCGCAGAAAGAAGTTGACACGATGATTCGTGAAGAGGGTGAATCAGCCGCACTGGAAGTTGGAGTACACGGAATTCATCCGGAACTGCTCAAACTTCTCGGGCGTATGAAGTTCAGAACAAGTTACGGACAGAATGCTTTAAAGCATTCCGTTGAAGTGGCTCAGTTGTCAGGACTTCTTGCAGGAGAGATCGGATTAGATGTCAGACTTGCAAAACGTGCAGGACTTCTTCATGACATCGGTAAATCGATCGATCATGACGTAGAAGGCTCTCATATTCAGATTGGTGTGGATCTTTGTAGAAAATACAAAGAATCTGCTACTGTGATCAATGCAGTAGAAGCACATCACGGAGATGTAGAACCGGAAACTCTGATTGCGTGTGTGGTACAGGCTGCAGACACGATTTCGGCAGCAAGGCCGGGCGCAAGAAGAGAAACATTAGAAACATACACAAACAGGTTAAAACAATTAGAAGATATCACCAACCAGTTCAAGGGTGTTGATAAATCTTTTGCAATTCAAGCAGGTAGAGAGATTCGTGTTATGGTAGTTCCAGAACAAGTATCTGATGCAGATATGGTATTGCTGGCTAGAGATATTGCGAAACAGATTGAATTTGAATTAGAATATCCAGGACAGATTAAAGTCAATGTAATCCGTGAGTCACGTGTTACAGACTATGCCAAGTAGAAGATAAATGAATGACAAAAACCGGTTGATCTATGTGTCAGCCGGTTTTTTGTTATCAAAACAAATAGCAGAATCGGGAGGAAAAGATATGAGCGAAGACGTAAAGCGTATGGGAAGAGAACTGGCATACCAGGGGACTGTTTTGAAAGTATATAAAGACCATATGAAGTTTTCCAATGGAAATACGGAAGACTGGGATTTTATCCATCATGACGGAGCGGCAGCAGTTATTCCGGTTATGGATGATGGTAAGATACTGATGGTAAAACAGTATCGGAATGCGTTGGAAAGAGATACATTGGAGATCCCGGCGGGCAAGCTGGATGATCCGGATGAAGAAGGGATTGTATGTGCATCTCGGGAACTGAAGGAAGAGACCGGGTACAGTTCCGATGATCTGGAATGGCTCCTTACAATCCGTACAACGGTTGCGTTCTGTAATGAAAGAATTGAAGTCTTTGTTGCAAGGAATCTGATTCCGGGGGAACAGCATCTGGATGAAGATGAATTTGTAGATGTGAAAGCTTACAAACTGGAAGAACTCAAGGAGATGATCTTTGAAGGAAAGATCCAGGATTCCAAGACGATGGCAGCAATCCTTGCGTATGAGTCGAAGTATCTGCATGGACAGAATGCATAGAACAGATAAACTGCGATAAAAGCATATCCACGGGAATAGCACATATAATGAAGTATCCGGACGAAAAAAAGGAGAATGCTGTGTGAGGATACAAGGCGAACAAAAATATGTGCTTTTGGCAGGAATGACAGGTTTTCTGCTGGGGATATGCAGTGCAAATCTCTGGATGAAACAGTATGTGCTGGATATCGGAATACTGAACCAGTATTTTCTGGAACAATATAACCGGGCAGACATCGTATATGAAGCGTATTTGTGGTATCTAGTAAAAAGCAGAGGAACTCCGTTTGTGCTGCTTTTGGCTGCAGCAGGAACGCGCTACAGGAAAACGGCAGTTATGCTGGCAGTGGTATGGCTTGGATTCTGTTTTGGTATGGTAATCTGTATGGCAATCATAAAATTAGGAAGCAAAGGGATCGTACTCATCGTTACCGCACTCGCACCACAGGGAATCTTTTATGCAATGGCAGGGATCGTGTTATTCCGCTATATGCTGGAATATCCAATGGTGAGATGGGATGCGGGAAGAAGTATCCGGCTTGGCCTGTTCCTGATGCTGGGGATCATTACAGAGTGTTATGTAAATCCGGTACTTACAGGCTTGTTTTTGAAGACACTGTAAATATACAAAAATGTAGAATAAAAGAACCGATACATGGAAAAATATGTTTTATATCATGTATCGGTTCTTTTTTATGCGGAAAATCAGTTAATATTTGCCGGCGTATACAGATAACCGGAGAATGCAGCAAAGAAACAGGAATATCTGGCTGATCAGCAGACCGTTCAGATATCCGCTGATTCCGGCGGCGGGGATGAAAAGAAAGACACCGGTGATCCGTATGCAGAGGCTGAAAAGGTTGAACAGAAAAGAACAGGTGGTCTTTCCCAGCCCGTTGATCATGCTGAGAAGTACAGTGTTCGTATACAGAAACGGACAGATCCATGCGAGTGTCAGAATAAAATTTCCGGCAAGCGGACTTTTGAACAGAAAAATTCCAATCCATTTCCCGAGTATCAGAAGAACACCACAACAAAAACATCCAAGCAAAATGCAGGAACAGGTGATTTTTAAAATTAAGGAGCGAAGTTGCTGCCGGTTTTTCATTTCCTGAAGCCCGGCTACCGTCGGCAGAAGCATGGAAGAAACGGCATTGGTAACTGCGGATGGAAATAAAATACACGGAAGTGCCATCCCGGTAAGGACACCATAGGTCTGCAGGGATTGTGCAGCCGGCATTCCGTAATATTGGAGGCAGACAGGGATAGAGACAGCTTCCACACTTTGCAGGATATTTAAGAATACGCGGCTTGCGGTAAGTGGAAGAGCGTGTTCCAGAAGTCTCTGTAAATGCCGGCGGAATGCAGCAGGGGGAAGGAAAACACTTCTGCTTTTTTCTGAAATCTGCTTCCAGGACTGCCGGATGGAGTGCAGGCTGTAAAAAGAAGCGGCAATCTCTCCGAATGTGAGGCCGGCTACAGCGAATGCAATCGAGATGTTCTGCCCCTGTCCGGAACAGTACATACAGATGACAATGACGGACAAAATGCGGAATGCTTGCTCCAGAAGCTGGGATACAGCCGGAATCTTTGTCTGCTTCAGTCCCAGCGAGTATCCACAGATGCAGCTGTGAATGGATGCAAATGGAAATGTGTAAGATAATAAGAATAAAAGACTGCTGCATCTGGAATCGCGGAGAAAAGTCAGCGCAATGGTATCTGCATTCTGCCGGATGAAAAGAGAGATCATACAGGAGATGAAAAAAGTAAAGATCAGACTCGTTTTTAACAATTCCCGTGTTTTCTGCATTCATGCCGGCCGCGGCTTCCCTGGCAACGCATCGGGACAGGGCGAGTTCCATCCCTGCGCAGGATAGAGAGATACCAAGGTGCATAGACAGGAAAGACAAGCTGATACAGCCCTACATTTTCTTCCCCGAAGGTATGACTCAGAAACATGCGGTAGAAAAATCCCATAAACCGGGTAGACAGACTCGTGACTGTGAGAACTGCGGTTCCGCGTATAAGTGCTTGCTTTCTGGACATGAAAGACTCCTTTTTTATGACAGGATTGTATCTTTATAAGTTATTCCGGAATAGTGCTTGACAGAACCAAAAAGCAGTGATATTCTACAGAAGTAAAAATCCTAGTAAAATACTGGGGATTAAAAGAGGTGATAAGATGAAACTTTCCACGAAAGGGAAATATGGACTGCGTGCCATGATAGATCTTGCCAGATACAGTGAGAAAGAACCGGTGTCAATCGGCAGTGTGGCCGCAAGACAGGGAATTTCAGAACGATATCTGGAACAGCTTGTAGCACTTCTGAAAAAGGCGGGGCTGGTGAAAAGCATTCGTGGAGCCTCTGGCGGTTATGTATTGGAGAAAAAAACCATCGGAAATCTCTGTCGGAGATATCTTAAGGGCACTGGAGGGAAGTCTGGAGCCGGTTAAGTGTGCGGCCTTTGATACCACAACAGGAGAAGGGTGTATGGCGTCAGACGGATGCGTGACAAAGTACGTATGGCAGAAGATTAATGACAGTATCAATGACACAGTGAACCAGATCATGCTGGATGAACTGATCAGAGAGAGCAAAAGCATCAATCCGGATGGCGAATGTGAGAATCCAAAATGCAGTCAGTAATTGGTCGGAAAGAAATCTGATAAAAGAAATATTACAGAATATACAAAAAATGGAGGAGATAAAATGAGTAAATTATTATATCTTGACAATGCGGCAACAACAAAGACAGCACCGGAAGTTGTAGAAGCGATGCTTCCGTATTTTACAGAAAAATTCGGAAATCCATCCAGTGTTTACAGCTTTGCGGCTGCAAATAAAGAAGTGATCAACCAGCAGAGAGATGCAATTGCTGAAATGATCGGTGCAAAGACGAATGAGATATATTTCACAGGCGGCGGATCCGAATCTGATAACTGGGCATTGAAATGTACAGCGGAAGCTTATGCCAACAAAGGAAATCACATTATCACAACAAAGATTGAGCACCACGCAATTCTTCATACAGCTGAATATCTTGAAAAAAGAGGATTCGAGATCACATATCTGGATGTAGATGAAGATGGTAAAGTAAAATTGGATGATTTAAAAGCGGCAATCCGTCCGACAACCATCCTGATCTCTGTTATGTTTGCAAATAATGAGATTGGTACGATTCAGCCGATCAAAGAGATCGGAGAAATCGCTCATGAGCATGGAATCCTGTTCCATACAGATGCGGTACAGGCTTTCGGACAGCTTCCAATTAATGTAGATGAATGTCATATTGATATGTTAAGTGCCAGCGGACACAAGTTCAACGGACCGAAGGGAATCGGAATCATGTACATCCGTACAGGAGTAAAGATCCGTTCATTTATTCATGGCGGAGCACAGGAGAGAAAACGCCGTGCAGGTACAGAGAATGTTCCGGGAATCGTAGGAATCGGAACTGCAGCAAAACGTGCAGCAGCGAATATGGAAGAAAGAACAGCGAAAGAAAGAGAAGTCAGAGATTATCTGATCGACAGAGTCCTGAATGAAATCCCATACTGCCGTCTGAACGGACACAGAACAGACCGCCTTCCGAACAATGCCAACTTCAGCTTCCAGTTTGTAGAAGGAGAGTCGCTTCTGATCAAACTTGATATGAAAGGAATCTGTGCATCCAGCGGATCTGCATGTACATCCGGATCACTGGATCCGTCCCATGTATTGCTTGCGATTGGTCTGCCGCATGAAATTGCACATGGATCTCTGCGTCTGACATTGAACGAAGAGATTGAGAAAGAAGACATTGACTATGTTGTAGACAATCTGAAAGAAATTGTTGCACATTTAAGAGAAATGTCTCCTCTGTATGAAGACTTTATCAAAAAACAGAAATAACAGAGACAGGAATAAAAATTCAGATAAAAGATATAAAAGGAGTAATTGAGATATGTATTCAGAAAAAGTAATGGATCATTTTGAACATCCAAGAAATGTAGGAGAAATTGAAAATGCCAGTGGCGTTGGAACCGTAGGAAATGCAAAATGTGGAGATATCATGAGAATTTACCTCGATATCGACGACAATCAGATCATCCGTGATGTAAAATTTAAAACATTCGGATGTGGCGCAGCTGTTGCAACCAGCAGTATGGCAACAGAGATGGTAAAAGGAAAGACGATCCAGGAAGCAATGGAAGTTACAAATAAAGCAGTTATGGAAGCGCTTGATGGACTTCCGCCGGTAAAAGTACACTGCTCACTGCTTGCGGAGGAAGCAATCCACGCAGCTTTATGGGATTATGCAGAAAAGCATGATATCAAGATTGAAGGACTCAAGAAACCGAAGTCTGATATTCACGAAGGTGAAGAGGCAGAAGAGGAAGAATACTAAGCCGGAGAACTTTATATGGAAAAGAAAAAGTTGTAGTCGGGATGTCCGGAGGGGTTGACTCCTCCGTGGCAGCCTGGCTTTTAAAAAATCAGGGATATGATGTAATAGGAGTTACGATGCAGATCTGGCAGGATGAAGAAGAAGCCGCGATGGAAGAACATGGCGGCTGTTGTGGTCTCAGTGCAGTGGATGATGCCAGAAGAGTGGCAGCAGCGCTGGATATTCCGTATTATGTCATGAATTTTAAAAAAGAATTTAAAGAAAATGTCATTGATTATTTTATCGATGATTATCTGCATGGCAGAACGCCGAACCCGTGTATCGCCTGTAACCGATATGTGAAATGGGAATCATTGTTAAAGCGAAGCCTTGATATTGGTGCGGAGTATATAGCAACGGGACATTATGCTAGGGTAGAGAAGCTGCCGAATGGAAGATATGCAATCCGTAATTCTGCGACTGCGGCAAAAGATCAGACATATGCACTTTATAACCTTACACAGGATCAGCTTTCGAAGACACTGATGCCGGTTGGAGAATATACAAAAGATCAGATCCGTGCAATGGCAGATGAAATAGGTCTTCTTGTTGCACATAAGCCGGACAGTCAGGATATCTGCTTTGTGTCAGATGGAGATTATGCGTCTTATATCGAAGAAAATTCAGATGCAAAGATTACGCCGGGCAATTTCGTGCTTTCGGATGGAACGGTTGTCGGAAAACATAAAGGAATCATTCATTATACGGTGGGACAGAGAAAAGGTCTGGGACTGTCTCTCGGACATCCGGTGTTCGTATTGGAGATCCGCCCGGAAACCAATGAAGTTGTAGTGGGATCAAATGAGGAATCTATGTCCCGTTATGTGCGCGCAGATCAGGTGAATTTCATGACAGTAGAAGATCTGACAGAGCCGAAAAGAGTCTGGGCAAAGATCCGCTATAATCACAAAGGCGCATGGTGTACGGTTGAAAAGACGAAAGAAGACGAGATTCTCTGCACATTTGAAGAACCCCAGAGAGCAATTACGCCGGGGCAGGCGGTTGTGTTGTATGATGGTGAATACGTGCTTGGCGGTGGAACGATCATTGCGGATAAATAGATTTTCGATGAAACAGATAACGATAAAGAGGAATAAACTATGATACAGGCAGACATGCATATGCATACATGTTTTTCGACAGATTCACAGGCCTGTCCGCGCGATATGGCGGAGGAAGCAGTCCGTAAAGGCCTGAAAACCATTTGCTTTACAGATCATTTTGACAAAGATGATCTGGAATGGGGTGAGGAAGGTATCTTTGATGTGGATGCTTATTTCACAGAGATGCAGAAACTTCAGGAAGAATATGAAAAAAAACTGAATATCCGGATCGGGATAGAATTGGGACTCAGGACATATCTGAAAGAGTATTATGAGAAACTGACAAAGAAATATCCGTTTGATTTCATAATCGGATCGGTTCATAATGTTCCGTTTAAAAAAGACACCAATGGAAATCAGCTCTATACAGACCCTGCAGCGGAAAAGCTTTTCGCAGACCGGACAGATCAGGAAGCTTATCGTTTGATGATGGAGACAACACTTGAGAATGTGAAGATGATGGACTGCTTTCAGAGTCTTGGTCATCTGGATTATATTGTGAGATACGGAAAAATGAGGGAAAAAACATATTCCTGTGCAGAATATACAGATGTGATTGACGAGATACTGAAACAGCTGATAGAAAAAGGAAAAGGGCTGGAAGTAAATGCAGCGGGATTAAAATACGGACTTCCGTTTGCGCACCCGCATCCGGATGTCCTGAGACGTTACCGGGAACTCGGCGGAGAGATTGTTACAATTGGTGCAGATGCGCACAAACCGGAACATATCGCATATGATTTTGGAAAGGTAGAAGAGCTTTTAAAAGCCTGTGGCTTTAAATATTATACAGAATTTTCGAAACAAAAGCCTGTTTTTAAGCAACTTATATAAAAATAGGAAAACCTCTTGAAATTTTGTATCAGATAAAGTACAATTATTAGCAGTTGAGGGGTCTTTCGTAAGCTTGAAAAGTTTGAAAAAAGATTTCGCAATTGTGACTGCATTAGTAGTTAAAAAACAAACTTTAGGAGGAATTAATCATGGCAGTAAAAGTAGCGATTAATGGATTTGGACGTATTGGACGTCTTGCATTCAGACAGATGTTCGGAGCAGAAGGATATGAAGTTGTAGCAATCAACGACTTAACATCTCCTAAGATGCTTGCACACCTGTTAAAATATGATTCTTCACAGGGAAAATACGCTTTAGCTGATACTGTAAAAGCAACAGATGATTCTATCATCGTTGATGGAAAAGAAATCAAAATCTATGCTAAAGCTAACGCTGAAGAACTTCCTTGGGGAGAGATTGGTGTAGACGTAGTTCTGGAGTGTACAGGATTCTATACATCTAAAGAAAAAGCATCTGCTCATATCAAAGCAGGAGCAAGAAAAGTTGTTATTTCCGCACCAGCTGGAAACGACCTGCCAACTATCGTATATAACGTAAACCACGAAACACTGAAACCAGAAGATACAGTAATTTCTGCAGCTTCTTGTACAACAAACTGCCTGGCTCCAATGGCAAAAGCTCTTAACGATCTTGCACCAATCGAGTCTGGTATCATGTGCACAATTCACGCTTACACAGGAGATCAGATGACTCTTGACGGACCACAGAGAAAAGGTGACCTCAGAAGATCTCGTGCAGCTGCAGTTAACATCGTACCTAACAGCACAGGTGCTGCAAAAGCAATCGGACTTGTTATCCCAGAACTGAACGGAAAGTTAATCGGATCTGCTCAGCGTGTACCAACACCTACAGGATCTACAACAATCCTTACAGCAGTTGTAAAAGGACATGTAACAGTTGATGAAATCAACGCAGCTATGAAAGCAGCTTCTACAGAGTCCTTCGGATATAACACAGATGAAATCGTATCTAGCGATATCGTTGGAATGAGATATGGCTCATTATTCGATGCTACTCAGACAATGGTACTTCCACTGGAAAATGGAACTACAGAGGTTCAGGTTGTTTCTTGGTATGACAATGAGAACTCATACACAAGCCAGATGGTAAGAACAATCAAATACTTCTCTGAATTAGCATAATTTAGAGCATGAATTAAGACTCACAAAGGGTCCGGTCTTATTGGGCCGGACCCTTTTTGCAGTTATAAAATATATAACCAGGAGGCAGTACTATGCTTAATAAAAAATCTGTAGACGACATTAACGTAAAAGGAAAAAAAGTACTTGTAAGATGTGACTTCAACGTTCCACTTATCGATGGAAAGATTACAGACGAGAATCGTCTTGTTGCAGCACTTCCTACAATCAAAAAATTAATCGCTGATGGCGGAAAGGTTATCCTTTGCTCTCATCTTGGAAAGCCGAAGGGACAGCCGGTTCCAGAATTATCTCTTGCTCCTGTAGCAGTTCGCCTTTCAGAACTCCTTGGACAGGAAGTAAAATTTGCAGCTGATCCGGAAGTTGTTGGACCAAATGCGAAAGCAGCAGTAGCTGAGATGAAAGATGGAGATGTTATCCTCCTTGAAAACACACGTTACAGAGCAGAAGAGACAAAGAATGAAGATGCATTCAGTAAAGATCTCGCTTCTCTTTGCGACGTATTGTTAACGATGCATTCGGAACAGCACACCGTGCACACTGCTCTAACGTAGGAGTTACAAAATACGTAGATACAGCAGTTGTTGGATACCTTATGCAGAAAGAAATTGATTTCCTTGGAAATGCAGTCAACAATCCGGAAAGACCATTCGTAGCAATCCTTGGCGGAGCAAAAGTTTCAAGCAAGATTTCTGTAATTGAAAACCTTCTTGACAAAGTTGATACTCTGATCATCGGTGGAGGAATGGCATATACATTCGCAAAAGCACAGGGCGGAACAGTCGGAAAATCCCTTCTGGAAGAAGATTACTGCCAGTATGCACTTGACATGATCGAAAAAGCAAAAGCCAAAGGTGTAAAACTCCTTCTTCCTGTAGATAACGTTGTCGGAGATGATTTCTCTAATGATGCAAATACTCAGGTAGTAAAAGCTGGAGAGATCCCGGAAGGATGGGAAGGACTCGACATCGGACCAGAGACAGCTAAGATCTTCAGCGATGCAGTAAAAGATGCTAAGACAGTTGTATGGAACGGACCAATGGGATGCTTCGAGATGCCTAAATTTGCAAAAGGAACAGAAACGGTTGCAAAAGCACTTGCAGACACAGACGCTGTAACAATCATTGGCGGAGGAGATTCTGCAGCAGCAGTTAACCAGCTGGGATACGGAGATAAGATGACACACATTTCAACAGGTGGTGGAGCTTCTCTTGAATTCCTTGAAGGAAAAGAACTCCCAGGTGTAGCAGCAGCTAACGATAAATAGAATAAGGAGATTTGGAAAGATGGCAAGAAAGAAAATCGTAGCCGGAAACTGGAAAATGAACAAAACTCCAAGTGAAGCAGTAGCTTTAGTTGAAGAATTAAAACCATTAGTAGCTAATGAAGATGTAGACGTAGTATTCTGCGTACCTGCAATCGACATTATCCCTGTAGCAGAGGCTGTAAAGGGAACCAATATCCAGGTTGGTGCTGAGAATATGTATTTTGAAGAAAGTGGAGCATATACAGGAGAAATCTCTCCGGCTATGCTTACAGATGCAGGAGTAAAATACGTTGTTCTTGGACACTCTGAAAGAAGAGAATACTTTGCAGAGACAAACGAGACAGTAAATAAGAAAATGTTGAAAGCTTTTGAGCATGGTATTACACCAATCATGTGCTGTGGAGAGACTCTGGAGCAGAGAGAACAGGGTGTAACAATGGACTTCATCCGTCAGCAGGTTAAAGTTGGATTCCAGAATGTAACAGCTGATCAGGCTAAGACAGCAGTGATCGCTTACGAGCCAATCTGGGCTATCGGAACAGGTAAGACAGCTACTACAGAGCAGGCTGAAGAAGTTTGCGCTGGTATTCGTGCTTGCATCGCTGAAGTATATGATGAAGCTACAGCAGAAGCTATCCGTATCCAGTACGGCGGATCTGTAAATGCCGGAAATGCAGCAGAGTTATTCGCTCAGGCTGATATCGACGGCGGACTTGTAGGTGGAGCATCTCTGAAAGCTGATTTCGGAAAGATCGTAAACTACAAATAAGATTTAGAAAATCAGCCGCAGGAGGCTCTCGTTTGACTGCTTCCTGCGGTTTTATGCTGTAAAAGTGATATTTAAGACGAAAGGTGATATTAAAAATGAGTAAGAAACCAACAGTACTTATGATCTTAGACGGTTATGGACTGAATGAAAAGACAGAAGGTAATGCAATTGCTATGGCAAAAACACCTGTTATGGATAAACTGATGTCAGAATATCCATGTGTAAAAGGAAATGCCAGCGGACTTGCAGTAGGACTTCCGGACGGACAGATGGGTAACTCGGAAGTTGGCCATATGAATATGGGTGCCGGACGTATCATTTATCAGGAACTGACAAAGATCACAAAGGCAATCGAAGATGGTGTATTCTTCGAGAATAAAGCACTTCTGGCTGCATGTGAGAATGCCAAGAAGAATGATTCTGCACTGCACCTGATGGGGCTGGTATCTGACGGTGGTGTTCACAGCCACATCGGACATATCTTCGGTCTTCTGGAACTGGCTAAGAGACAGGGACTTGAGAAAGTATACGTACACTGTTTCCTTGACGGTCGTGATACACCACCGGCTTCAGGAAAAGAGTATGTAGAGCAGTTAGAAGCTAAGATGAAAGAAATCGGCGTAGGAGAGGTTGCAAGTGTTTCCGGACGTTATTATGCAATGGACCGTGATAACCGCTGGGATCGTGTAGAAAAGGCTTACAAGGCACTTTCAGCAGGCGAAGGCGAGACAGCTGCTTCTGCAACAGAAGGAATCCAGGCTTCTTATGATGCAGATGTAACGGATGAGTTCGTTGTACCATTTGTAGTAACAAAGGACGGCGCACCGGTTGCAACGATCAAAGAAAATGATTCCGTAGTATTCTTCAACTTCCGCCCGGACAGAGCAAGAGAGCTCACAAGAACATTCTGTGACGACAGCTTTGACGGATTTGACAGAGGAGACAGAATCAAGACAATATTTGTATGCTTTACAGAATACGATGCTACAATCGAAAATAAACAGGTCGCATTTGTGAAAGAAGAAATCAGTAATACATTTGGTGAGTTCCTTGCCAAGAACGGCAAGAAACAGGCACGTATCGCTGAGACAGAGAAGTATGCTCACGTAACATTCTTCTTCAATGGTGGCGTAGAGGAACCAAATGAAGGAGAAGATAGAATTCTTGTAAAATCTCCAAAGGTTGCTACTTATGATTTGAAGCCAGAGATGAGTGCATATGAAGTATGTGACAAGCTCGTTGCAGCAATCAAGTCTGATAAGTATGATGTTATCGTAATTAACTTTGCCAACCCTGACATGGTAGGTCATACTGGTGTGATCGAGGCTGCTGTAAAAGCCATTGAAGCAGTTGACGAGTGTGTAGGAAAGGCTTACGAAGCATTAAAAGAAGCTGACGGACAGATGTTCATCTGTGCAGATCACGGTAATGCAGAGTACATGATCGATGAAGAGACAAAAGAGCCATTTACAGCACATACAACCAATCCTGTACCATTCATCCTTGTAAACGCAGATCCTGCATACAAGTTGAAAGAAGACGGATGCCTGGCAGATATTGCACCTACACTGATCGAACTGATGGGTATGGAACAGCCGGCTGAGATGACTGGAACATCACTTCTTGTGAAATAATACAAACATATTCAACGTATGTTATATGCTATAATGAACAGATTGTGGAAAATGTAAAAGCGTATTTTCTACAATCTGTTCTGTATTTATCAGTATAATTATAAAAGGAACATCATGAGGAGAACGACATGAAGATTGTTATTGTAGAAGATGATCCGGGTATCCGAAAGGAATTAAAACAGCTCCTGGAAAATGCTTTTTATGAAGCAGAGATAATCGAAGAATTTAAAGATACGGCAGAGCAGATATGCAGCATGATACCGGCACCGGATCTGGTACTCCTGGATTGGAATCTTCCGGGGGAAAGCGGCTTTGACATCTGTACGAAGCTGAAAGAACATTCAGATATTCCAATCATATTTCTGACCAGCCGGACAGATTCCATGGATGAACTGACCGGAATCTTGAAAGGGGCAGATGATTATATCACAAAACCGTTCAATCCACCGATTCTGCTGGCAAGAATAGGCGTAGTACTAAAAAGAACTACTGATAAAAATGCAGAGAAATCAAGAGGTAATGCCTTGAACATGGAATATAAAGGTGTAATCCTAAATGTTGTGGGAGGCTGCATAGAGCATGAAGGAAAAAAGACAGATCTTACGAAAAATGAGTTGAAGATCCTGCATCTTCTATATCAGAAAAAGGGTGAGATTGTTCCGAGACTGGATATGATCGAATATCTGTGGGACAATGAAGTCTTCATAGATGACAATACATTAAGTGTGAATGTTACAAGACTCAGAGGAAAACTGGCTGACATCGGAGTGACGGATTTCATTGAGACAAAACGGGGAATGGGGTACCGCATATGAGATTTTCGGAATATATAAAAGATAAGATTCTGATATGTCTGCTGCACCTCCTGTGTATGATATTACTGATGGGGTTCTTCTATATTACAGGGTATAACAGAAACGCAGCTGCACTGATTCTCATTTTCTGGTGGATCATCCTTGGGATATGGATTGTGACAGGATATTATCGCAGGAAGAAATATTTTGACAGGGCAGAACATATTCTGGAAAATGTAGATCAGAGATATCTGCTTGGAGAATTGCTGCCAGCTTCACCATATCTGGAAGATCGGATCTACCGGGAGTTGATCAGACGATCGAATAAATCTGTGATCGAACGGATCCGTATGCTTGAAGATGAACAGAATGATTATCGGGATTATATCGAAAGCTGGGTGCATGAGATCAAAGCACCGATTACCAGTATCCAGCTTGTGTGTGAGAATCATAAAGACGAAGTGACCAGACAGATTGGTCTTGAGAATCAACGGATTGAAAATGACGTAGATATGGTTCTGTATTATGCCAGAATGGAAAAGGTATACAAAGATTATATGATTGAAGAGACAGACCTTGGGAAGGCGGCTTCTGAAATTTTGATGAAAAATAAGTATTATCTAATTAGTAACGGAGTGCGCGGGGAAGTGGAGTGCCCTGATTTTGTATATACCGATAAGAAGTGGATCCTTTTTATACTGAACCAGCTTGTGCTGAACAGTGTGAAATATAAAAGTGAGAATCCAAAGGTTCATCCGTATATTCATATATACACGGAAAGGTACGGTCATGGTGTCCGGCTGATCGTAGAAGATAACGGAACCGGAATACGGGAAGAAGAGATGTCCAGAATTTTTGAAAAAGGTTTTACCGGTTCCAATGGAAGAAATGGTAAGAAATCTACGGGGATGGGGCTTTATCTGTGCAGACGGCTGTGTGAAAAGCTTGGAATTGCCATCGAGGCGGAATCTGTCCGTTGTGAAGGCACGAAGATGATCCTTACATTTCCGGTCAGCAGTTATCTTTCAAAAATGTAAGATAACTGAAAGATACATCGATACATCTTTCTGGTCCGGACGGGTAAAGTAGAGATGAAAAAGAGTATTACAAAAAGACCGGAAAGGATGATATGGATGAGAAGAATAAGAAAGCATGGCAAGACAACAGAGAAAAAAACAGACAGAATCCTGGCAGGAGGCAGAATCTCGGATGGAGAGATCCGGGTATGTGATGTGGAAAAATATTACGGAAGTGATACGAACATCACCAAAGCGGTAGACAGGGTAAGCTTTTGCGTCCAAAAAGGAGAATTTGTGGGAATCATGGGAGCATCGGGTTCCGGAAAGACAACACTTTTGAATATGCTGTCTACGATTGACCGTGTGACTGCAGGGCATATATACTACGGAGAAACGGATATTACGGAGCTGAGTGATGAGGCACTGGCGGAATTTCGGAAAGACAATCTGGGATTCATATTTCAGGATTACAACTTGTTAGATACACTTACGATAGAAGAGAATATTGTGCTGGCAATGACGCTGCACAGCAAGAGTAAAAGAGAGATCCAAGAGAAATGTGATCACATATTGAAGCTGCTTGATATCGAAGAAATCCGGGATAAATTTCCCTATCAGGTATCCGGGGGCCAGAAGCAGCGTTGTGCCTGTGCCAGAGCGATGATTCATCGTCCGAAACTGATCCTCGCAGATGAGCCGACCGGTGCGCTGGATTCCAGAGCGGCACAGATGCTGCTCGAAACATTCCGCAAGATGAATCATGATATGCACTCTACGATCCTCATGGTTACACATGATGCGTTTTCAGCCAGCTACTGCAGCCGTATTCTTTTCCTGAAAGATGGAAAGATATTCCATGAACTGGTAAGAGGAGTGGAAGAAAGGCGGGAATTTCTGAATAAGATCCTGGATGTATTATCTCTGACAGGAGGTGAACTGTCAGATGTTCGGTAAGCTTGCACTGCGCAATGTCAGACGTTCCGCCAGAGATTATCTGGTGTATGTGCTGACGATGACATTTGTGGTATCATTGATGTTTGCATTTAACAGTATCATTTTTTCGAAGGATCTTCAGAAAATGTATGAAATGGCAGCGATAATGGCAGCGATGATCGGTATTGCCACATTCTTTATTGTACTGATCGTTGCATGGCTGATCAATTATATGGTACGGTTCATGCTGGAAAAAAGGAGCCGTGAATTCGGTATCTATCTGTTGATTGGAATGAATAAAAAGGAAGTGTCCGGGCTTTATATGAAAGAAAATCTGCTGCTCGGTGTGTGTTCCTTTGTGATAGGACTGGGCCTTGGAATGTTGCTTCAGCAGGTGCTGCTCGTTGTCCTTTATAGTGTCATACAGGTGGAACTAAGACCCCATCTGGAATTCAATGGATATTGTTTCCTTATGACTGTGTGCTGCTTTGCAGGATGTTATCTGCTGGCACTGTTCCGGTGCAGCCGGAAATTCCGCAAGATGAACATTCATGATCTGATGAGAGAAAATCAGAAGAATGAGGAATTAAAAGAAAAGAATGAAAAAATAAAGCGGTTATTACTGCCGTTTTCCATTCTTTTCATCTTTGCGTTCGGTGTCTGGATACTGAGCGGAAATATACAGTCGCCGGGAGGGGCAGCAGTATTTCTGACGGGTCTGTTTATTACAATGTATGTGTTTTATACAGGGCTTTCCGCATGGATCATCTGCTATGTGAAGAAAAAAGGAAATGCGGTCTACCGGGGGCAGAATCTGTTCCTGCTGCGTCAGTTTGCATCTAAATTGAAAACGATGCGGTTTACCATGGGAACACTTACGGTGCTTTTTATGGTCGCATTTCTGGGGTGCTCGGTTGCATTAATGTTTACGGACTGGCAGAATCAGGTTTTAGAGACGAAATTTCCATTTGATGTACAGGTGAACAGTCAGAATCCGGAATATGATTTTGCAAAGGAATTGGATATTGTCGGAGAAGAAGCTGGTGTAAAGGATTCGTGCGTGTACCGTATTTATGAAAATCATACGAACACAATGAATACATGGCTGTATACGCATCTGCGGTATTTTGGAGATGAGTACCGCAGAGAAGACGGAACACCGGATGAGAAAAAGATACGTAAAGGTTCCGATGATGATGCATATTGCAGATATGATACATATATGGGGCTGAGTGATTACAATCATCTGAGAAAAATGCTGGGATATTCCACGGAAACGCTTGGAAAAAATGAATATATCCTTCAGATGAAGCAAAGAGTGTATAAGGAAACCGGAGATTTTACGGATGACGTGAAGCTTCAGGACCGAGGAGAGACACTGACCTGCAGGAAGATCTGCACCGAATCATTTTCGCAGGACGGACATAACGGCGGTGATTATATCATCGTTGTGCCGGATGAACGGATACAGCAGATGACACCGTACTATTCGGAACTTGCGGTAAGTGTGAAGAAAAAAGTGCCGGATAACCTGCAGAATAAGCTGGATGATCTGTCAGATAAACATGATTATGCCGGTCATACATACATGGAAGAAGACGATGATAATGTATGTTATGGTACGGATACCATTGTCACATATGCTGCGGTGAATCTTGTGCGGGAAAATGCATCGGCTGAGGTCAGATATATGATGAGTTGTATCACATTCCCATGTATGTATATAGGGCTGGTATTTTTGTGTATTGCATTGACGGTGTTGTCGGTACAGCAGCTGAGTGATTCGGCAAAATATAGATTCCGCTACCAGGTGCTTTCGAAAATCGGCCTTGGAAGACGCGAGATCCAACAGACCGTATTCCGTCAGCTGTCCGGGTATTATCTGTGTCCGGCAATCCTTTCGGCAGTGATCAGCGGGATCATAGAGGTGTATATGGGTGCCGGATTTAACTTCTATACAGGAGTCAGTACACCGGTGTTACAGTATTTTGCAATTTCATTCGCCCTGTTCTTTGGCGTATATGTAGTTTATTTTGGAGCGACCTATGTCGGATTTATCAGAAATATCGAAGAATGAAAATGGAGAGGGAAGTATGAGTAGAAATGCAATAAAATATCTGGCAATGGCAGCTATGTTCTGTAATCATTTTGCCTATGTATTTTTAAAAGAAGGCAGTACAGGGCAGGAAGTTATGGTTGATATCGGGTATTTTACAGCCATTACTATGTGCTATTTCCTTGTGGAAGGATATCATTACACAAGATCTGTAAAGAACTATGCACTGCGGCTGCTTGTATTCGGGATCCTTTCACAGATCCCCTTCATGCTGGCATTGAAACAGACGAACCTGAACATGATGTTCAGCCTTCTTCTATGTCTGGGAGTGGTGTGGGTTGCAGATCATGTAAAACATAAAGGGGAGAAAATGTTATGGCTGTGCGTGCTGGTAATCTGTTCGCTCTGGACGGACTGGGCACTTCTGGCACCGGTATTTACGATGCTGTTTGCAAATGCATATGGGGACAGGAAAAAAGTATCACTGGCATATGGAAAAGCAGTGGGACTCTTCTTTCTGTTGAATGTGTTGTCATACAGGGCGGACTGCGGGCTGGAGAGTGCGCTCATACATTCTGCATGCGCCTGTATCGGGCCGGCAGCATCGGGAGTGGTTATACAGTGTATGTATAACAAAGCAGACAAAACAGCACACGGCTGGGAAAAATGGTTTTTCTACGGATTTTATCCGATGCATCTTCTGTTTCTCTGGATGATACAGTTTGCAAAAGTATAGATGGAACGGTTATAATGAATACCGGGTGTGACGGATGCGGAAAAAACGCAGAAGGACGGCTCCGGTAATTTTTTGAAGCAGGCAGGTAGAGAATATGGAAAAAGAAAAGCTTGATAAAATGTATGATATCTGTTTCTTTGATTTGGATGGCACGATCATCGATTCTTCACCGGGAATTACGAATTCGGTGATGTATGCGCTGGAGAAATTCGGAATTGAAGAGACCGAACGGGAAAAATTATATAAATTCATCGGTCCGCCGCTTACCGATTCGTTCGCTAGATTCTATGGATTTGACGATGAGAAAAGCTGGAAGGCGGTGGAGTATTACAGGGAATATTATCAGGATACGGGGATTTTTGAGTGTTCGGTGTATCCCGGATTTGAAAAATCATTAAAGGCATTGAAGGCAGCAGGAAAAAGACTTTTTGTTGCGACGTCCAAACCGGAAGTATATGCGAGAAGGATCATTGAACATTTTGACCTGGATCAATATTTTGAATATGTGGCAGGTATGGAACTGGACGGAGGCAGAGGCAGTAAGGCAGAGGTGATTGGATATCTGATCGATACCTGCCGGATGCAGGATAAGAAGAGGATACTGATGATCGGTGACCGTGAACATGATGTGCTTGGGGCAAAGCAGGAAGGGCTTGACTGTATGGGGGTATTATACGGATTCGGCAACCGTGAAGAACTGGAAAAAGCAGGCGCAGTATACGTTGCCGGGACGCCGGAAGACATTGCCGGGATCATCCTGAAATAATGCGGTAATCCTGCATTTTGTGAAAAATGTAAAAATATGGGTGCCAATACTTGACAAAAGAAGAAGTAGTTGTTATTATAAAAAAACAGAACGCACTCTGTTTTTTATAAATGATAGAAAAGAGGTGCAATATGCAAAGAGTATTTTCATTATTGGTAGACAATAATCCCGGTGTATTAAGCCGTGTATCCGGACTGTTCAGCAGACGAGGATACAGTATCGACAGTATAACTGCCGGAGTTACGGCAGATCCGAGATTTACCAGAATTACCATTGTGGCCAGCGGAGATGAGCTGATCTTATCGCAAATCGAAAAGCAGGTCAGAAAGCTGGAAGATGTCATTGAGATCAAAGTACTTCATCCGGAAGATTCGGTATATCGCGAACTGATCATGGTGAAGGTTCGGGCGAATAAGACGGAGAGAACGGAGATCATATCTGTGGCGGATATATTCCGCGCGAAGATTGTTGATGTAGAGAAGGATTCCCTGATGGTGGAACTGACAGGAAATGGTTCAAAAGTAGATGCGTTTCTGGAACTTCTGGAAGGTTACGAGATTCTTGAACTTGCAAGAACAGGTATTACCGGATTGCAGAGAGGAATCAAGGATGTAACAGTCATTGATCAGGAAGGAAACATCAACACATTATAATTGATATATTATAATGGACAAACAGTAACACATTTTAATCAGACATTAAACAGAGACGAGCCCGGTGGAAGGGCGACCCCTTGTTTAAGAAAATAAAAAATCATTTATTTTTTAGGAGGTATGCTATAATGGCAGCAAGAATTTTTTATCAGGAAGATTGTAATTTATCAGTATTAGAGGGACAGAAGATCGCTATCATCGGTTATGGTAGCCAGGGACATGCACATGCTCTGAACTTAAAAGAGTCCGGATGCGATGTTATCGTTGGTCTTTATGAAGGAAGTAAATCATGGGCAAAAGCTGAAGCTCAGGGATTCAAAGTATTCACAGCAGCTGAAGCAGCAAAACAGGCTGACATCATCATGATCCTGATCAACGATGAGTTACAGGCAGATATGTACAAGAAAGATATCGAACCAAACCTTGAAGAAGGTAACATGTTAATGTTCGCTCATGGTTTCAACATTCACTTTGGATGCATCAACCCACCAAAGAATGTAGATGTAACAATGATCGCTCCTAAGGCACCGGGACACACAGTAAGAAGTGAGTATCAGGCTGGAAAAGGAACACCTTGCCTTATCGCTGTAGAGCAGGATGCTACAGGAAAAGCTTGGGATCGTGCACTTGCATATGGCCTTGCAATCGGTGGAGCAAGAGCTGGTCTTCTTGAGACAACATTCAGAACAGAGACAGAGACAGACCTCTTCGGTGAGCAGGCAGTACTTTGCGGTGGCGTTTGTGCACTTATGCAGGCTGGTTTCGAGACACTTTGCGAAGCTGGATATGACCCAAGAAACGCTTACTTCGAGTGTATCCATGAGATGAAACTGATCGTAGACCTGATCTATCAGTCAGGATTCGCTGGAATGAGATACTCTATCTCTAACACAGCTGAATATGGTGACTATGTAACAGGACCTAAGATCGTTACAGCTGAGACAAAGAAAGCTATGAAACAGATTCTGACAGACATCCAGGACGGAACATTTGCAAAAGACTTCTTATTAGACATGTCTCCAGCAGGACGTCAGGTACACTTCAAAGCTATGAGAAAACTTGCTTCAGAACATCCATCAGAGAAAGTCGGAGCAGAGATCAGAAAGCTCTACAGCTGGAATGGAGAAGACAAACTGATCAACAACTAATCAGATCTGTAAGAATACGATACATACAAAAAGGATATGGCATCAGCCATATCCTTTTATTATGGACTTTACGGTTGTATTTATAACAAAAAGCCCGGATCATTGACGGGATGATCCGGGCTCGAAATTTGCAACTCGAGTTTAATCTCTATTATTAAGCAATTCCGTTAACAGCTTTTGTCAGACGGGAAATCTTTCTAGAGCATGTGTTTTTGTGGTAAACACCCTTGCTTCCAGCTTTGTTGATTTCAACGATTGCAACTTTTAATGCTTCTGCAGCAACAGCGGCATCTTTCTTAGCTACAGCTGTTTCAACTTTCTTTACGCAAGTTTTTACTTTAGACTTGATTGCTTTGTTTCTAGCAGCTTTTGTTTCGTTTACTAAAATTCTTTTCTTTGCAGATTTGATATTAGCCAATTTGTCCACCTCCGATATCAATGTATTTCGATTTTTATAATTCGATTTCCAGTTCGTTAGAGCCGGACACGGACGATCTAACGAAACATACGAATTTATTTTAGGACATGAATTAGATTCTGTCAATACATATTTCTGAAAATATTGGAAAAACTAGTATTAATTTAAGAAAGGATGGAGAAAACGATGGTGGAAAAGTATACGATCCGGACGGATCTTGCGATGGAGCAAAAAGAACGGTTTGAATCAGATCATGTAGAAGTGTCCGGCGTTGTACTGGAAGAAGAATACGATGAAGAGAGGGAGATTAAGATTACAACCGTCAGGATTGAAACGGAGAACGGGGCGAAGATGATGGGAAAACCGGTGGGAACATATCTTACATTGGAAGTCCCTGATATGGCATCGGCAGACGATGGATATCACAGAGAGATATCAGAAACTCTGGCAGGATTTTTGGAAAAATATGTGGAAAATGAGGAAACGAAAAAAGAGCATTCGAAAGAAAAGGGATGCTCGATATTGACAGTAGGGCTTGGTAACCGTGAAGTGACGCCGGATGCGTTGGGACCATATGTGGTAGATCAGTTGAATATCACCAGGCATATGGTACAGGAATATGGAAGATATGGCGTAGAAGAAGAAAGCCGGATCGTAAGTGCAATCGTTCCGGGAGTGATGGCGCAGACAGGGATGGAGACGGCAGAGATTGTGCAGGGAGTCGTAAAGGAGACAAAGCCGGATATGATCCTGGTGATCGATGCGCTGGCGGCAAGAAGCAGTAAAAGACTGAACCGGACCATACAGATCTCGGATGCCGGGATCCATCCCGGAGCGGGTGTGGGGAATCACAGAAGCGTGATCACGAAAGAGACGATGGGAATCCCGGTGATCGCGATCGGTGTTCCGACGGTAGTGGATGCCGCAACGATTGTAAATGACACGATGGAGAATTTTATTGCGGCACTGGAGACGTCGGAGAATTTGAAAGGGGTAGGTGTCGTATTGCAAGGATACAATTCTGCGGAAAAATACGAACTGGTAAAAGAACTGATCGCACCACATCTGAACGGAATGTTTGTAACACCGAAAGATATCGATGAGACGATAAGAAGGATCAGCTATACCGTCTCGGAGGCATTGAATCTGTTATTTTCAGGAAAAGCAGGGGAGTCAGAAAAAAAAGAAGAAACAGCATAGAAAGTGAGATGACTGCATACCTTACCTTTAGAAAGTAGAGCGTAAGATTAACAAAATATCGGGGTGTGCAGGTGTGAAAGAACAAGACATGCAGAGCAGATGCAAAAAATATATACAGCATGCGGTGAGGATCATTGCCGGATGTTTTCTGATCTGTATCATGAAAGAAACAGGTGTCGGAAACGGAATAATAAATGGAAGGGTTTTTGCAGAAAAAGGGAAACAGGAGATTGCGGACGGTGCTGTCAGAATGATGCTGCCGGCACTTGTCTATGCGGCAGAAAAGGATCAGACGGATACTCCGTCAAAGGATCTGGCATGGGCAGTGATGCGGTGGTTATGGCCTGCCGGTGCATTTATGACAGAACAAGGGAAGGAAGAGACGGCCGGCGAAGATTCCAGGACGTATGCCATGATACTGGAAAAACAGGAAAATGATGAGAACGCCGTAGATAAAAATGGCAAACTGATCACACAGAATCCGGATACAGAGGAGAAGGAGACATGGAAAACACCAGTGGTAAAAGCAGATATTTCCATGGAAAAGCTAAGAGATTATGAATATCTTATGAGTCATTTCTATACCGTGGACAGCAGTACTATGGCAGATGAGGGACTGATCAATGCAGATAAGCTGATGGGAAAAGATATGAAATTAAATCCGGATACAAAAGGGGCTAAAGTCCTGATCTACCACACGCATTCCCAGGAACAATTTGCAGATTCTGTTCCGGGAGATGCCGGTACATCAATTGTGGGAATGGGGACGTATCTGTCTGAACTTTTGAATCAAAAGTATGGAATATCCACATATCATCACGAAGGGGTATATGATCTGGTGAATGGAAAACTGGATCGGAGTAAGGCGTATCAGCTTGCAGAGCCGGATGTGCAGAAAATACTGAAAGAGAATCCGGCTATCGAAGTTGTGATCGATCTTCACCGGGATGGCGTGGCGGAAGGGACGCACCTGGTGACAGAGATAGACGGTAAGCCGACGGCGCAGATCATGTTCTTCAACGGGCTCAGCAGGACGCGGGCAAATGGAAATATCAGTTATCTGTCCAACCCATACCTGGAAGATAACCTGGCATTTTCCCTGCAGATGGAGATTGCAGCGGCAACATATTATCCGGGATTTGCCAGACACATTTTTCTGCGTGCATACCGTTATAATATGCATTTCAAGCCCAAGACACTTCTGATCGAAGCCGGAGCGCAGACCAATACAGTGGAAGAGATGCGCAATGCGATGGAGATTCTTGCAGAACTTCTGCATCAGGTGTTGTCTTGATTCAAAAATATTTTTATGATAAGATATTCAAAGTATGGAAAAATCTGTATGATCCTTATGAATAATATATGACAGAATAGCTTTCAGCATTTTTCATACGGATGAAACGGAGAAAGGATATAGAAAGAATGGCGAAAAAGAATACATATGATGCGGGCAGTATCGCGATCCTGGAAGGACTGGAAGCGGTAAGAAAAAGACCCGGAATGTATATAGGAAGTGTTTCTACCAAAGGCCTGAACCATCTGATCTATGAGATCGTGGATAATGCGGTGGATGAGCACCTGGCTGGATACTGCAACGAGATCCATGTGACATTGGAAAAAGATGGATCAGCAACGATCGCAGATAACGGACGTGGTGTGCCGGTAGACCTTCATGCGACCGGCGTATCGGCGGCACGTGTGGTATATACGACACTTCATGCGGGCGGAAAGTTCGACGATTCGGCATACAAGACCAGCGGGGGACTCCATGGTGTCGGTTCCTCTGTCGTAAATGCATTGTCAACTTATATGGATGTACAGATCAGCAGGGACGGATATATCCATCATGACAGGTATGAACAGGGAAAACCGGTGATCGAACTGGAAGACGGATTATTGCCGACGATCGGAAAGACAAGAAAGACCGGAACGAAGGTGAATTTCCTTCCGGATGATACCATATTTGAAAAGACAAAGTTCAAAGCAGAAGAGGTAAAAAGCAGGCTTCATGAGACAGCGTATCTGAACCCGGATCTTAAGATCGTGTTCGAAGATAAGAGGGGAGCGGAGCCGGAACAGGTCATTTATCATGAGCCGGATGGAATCCTTGGATTCATCCGCGAACTGAATCACAAAAAAGAAGTCGTGCATGATCCGGTGTATTTCAAAGGGGAAGCAGAAGGCATCGAAGTTGAGGTGGCTTTCCAGTATGTCAATGAGTTCCATGAAAATGTGCTTGGTTTCTGCAATAATATCTATAATGCAGAGGGAGGAACGCATCTGACCGGATTCAAGACGACGTTTACGACAGCAATCAACCAGTATGCAAGAGAACTTGGAGTTTTGAAAGAAAAGGATGCGAATTTTACCGGGGCGGATATCCGTAACGGTATGACTGCAATCGTATCCATCAAACATCCGGATCCGAGATTCGAAGGACAGACCAAGACAAAGCTTGATAACCCGGATGCGGCGAAAGCCTGTAGTAAGGTGACGAATGATGAGATCATCCGCTTTTTTGACCGGAATCTTGAGACCCTTAAGAAGGTGATCGGATGTGCAGAAAAGGCGGCAAAGATCCGTAAGACGGAAGAACGTGCGAAGACCAATCTGCTGACAAAACAGAAATACTCATTTGACAGTAACGGAAAGCTTGCCAACTGTGAGAGCCGTGATGCGTCAAAATGTGAGATATTCATTGTGGAGGGTGATTCTGCCGGAGGTTCTGCAAAGACGGCCAGAGACCGTATGTTCCAGGCAATCCTGCCAATCCGTGGTAAGATCCTGAATGTGGAAAAAGCAAGTATCGATAAAGTACTGGCAAACGCAGAGATCAAGACAATGATCAATGCATTTGGCTGTGGATTTTCCGAAGGATACGGAAATGACTTTGACATCAGCAAACTGCGTTATGATAAGATCATCATCATGGCTGATGCGGACGTGGATGGTGCCCATATCTCGACACTGCTCCTGACGTTGTTCTACCGCTTTATGCCGGAACTGATCTTTGAAGGACATGTCTATATTGCGATGCCGCCTCTTTACAAGGCGATGCCGAAGAAGGGCGAAGAAGAGTATCTGTATGATGACAAGGCACTGGAAAAATACAGAAAGACACATGACGGTCCATTTACCTTGCAGAGATACAAAGGTCTTGGAGAGATGGATGCGGAGCAGTTGTGGGAGACTACCCTGAATCCGGAGACCAGGATCCTGAAACTGGTAGAGATTGAAGATGCAAGAATGGCATCCGGTGTAACCGAGATGCTGATGGGATCGGAAGTACCGCCGAGACGTTCCTTTATCTATGAGAATGCGACGGAAGCGGAACTTGATATATAGAATAGGAG
>ENA-OQDC01000354-OQDC01000354.1-human-gut-metagenome-genome-assembly--contig:-NODE-354-length-34151-cov-4.822890_pt1 | contig 34151 bp, 34 predicted proteins | sample MGYA00242770_ERZ504601 | MGnify/ENA primary metagenome ERZ504601 (study PRJEB26092, sample SAMD00036305) | human gut metagenome | host: Homo sapiens | study: EMG produced TPA metagenomics assembly of...
TCCATCCTTACACCAAGTCACTCTTGTCTGCTGTTCCTATTCCAGATCCAATCTTGGAACGTAAGAAAGTCTTGAAGGTTTATGATCCAAACCAACACGACTATTCGGTTGATAAACCAGAAATGGTATGATGGGATCCTTCTTTGGTATTCTTAAGTCTGAGATATTTTGTGGTTATGAGGCTACCTTTCAGTCACTTGAGCATTGAAACAAGCTATTGTAGACTATATTGATTATTACAACAACAAACGCATTAAGGTAAAATTAAAAGGACTTAGTCCTGTGCAATACAGAACTAAATCCTTTGGATAAATTAGTTGTCTAACTTTTTGTGGAACTTTTGTAATTAAAAATAAATCAATGTTAACTAAATGAGAACCTTTATTGATAAGGAATTACAGTTGTTATCGTGTTTACATTATGTTATCGAATTTTACAAAATTTTCTGATAAAAAGCTAGACTGCTTGATTATTTATGCTATAATAAAGTTGTAAAAAAATTTTTGGAGGCATTTTATGGAAAAAAAAGCAAATGGTTGGCCCTCGCGGGTGTAGCACTTCTAGGTGTTGGTGTGTTAGCGGCTTGTTCTTCTAAATCAAGTACTAGTGGAACGACTTATAGTAATATTTATGGCTCAGATCCAGAAACCTTGGATTATATTACATCAATTATGGGAGGGACAAAAGCTGTTTTGACTAATGGTGTAGATGGTCTTATGGAAGCGGACAAATATGGTAATCTTGTTCCATCAGTAGCTGAAGACTGGTCTGTGTCTAAAGATGGTCTGACTTATACCTATAAAATTCGTAAAGGGATCAAATGGTATACTTCTGAAGGTGAAGAGTACGCTAATGTTACTGCTAAGGACTTTGTAACGGGTCTTAAGCATGCCGCTGATGCCAAATCTGGAGCCCTTTATTTGGTACAAGATTCTATTGCTGGATTGTCTGACTACCTTTCTGGTGCCAATAAAGATTTCTCAAATGTTGGCGTTAAAGCAATCGACGATTACACTCTGCAATACACACTAAAAAAACAGGAACCATACTGGAACTCTAAGACAACCTATGGTGTGCTCTTCCCAGTTAACGAAGACTTTCTTAAGAACAAAGGGAAAGATTTTGGTAAGTCAACAGACCCAACCTCTATCCTATATAACGGTCCTTTCCTTCTTAAATCTTTGACAGCTAAATCATCTATCGAGTTGACTAAGAATGAGAATTATTGGGATAAGAAAAACGTGCATTTTGACTCTATCAAATTCTCATATTCTGATGGATCGGATCTAGAATCAATAGAACGTAGTTTCTCTGACGGCGCTCTCAGCATTGCACGTGTCTTCCCTACGAGTTCAAACTATGCATCGGTAGAAAAAAAATATAAAGATAATATTTTTTACACAGAACCAGGTGCATCTACATCGGTTATTGGTGTAAACATTGACCGCCAAAGCTATAAATTCTCAGCTAAGAAGACAGATGCTGAAAAGACATCAACTAAGAAGGCTCTTCTAAACAAAGACTTTCGTCAATCAATCAACTTCGCTATTGATCGTACAGCCTATCAATCACAAGTAAACGGTAAAGATGGCGCAGCTCTTGCTCTACGTAACCTTTTTGTTCCTTATGATTTTGTCAGTGCAGGTGATAAGACCTTTGGTGATCTTGTGACAGAAAAAATGAGCTCTTATGGTGATGAGTGGTCTGGTGTTAACTTTGCAGATGGTCAAGACGGTCTCTACAATGCTGAAAAAGCTAAGACTGAGTTTGCCAAAGCCAAAGAGGCTCTTCAAGGAGAAGGGGTACAATTCCCAGTTCACTTAGACCTTCCAGTTGATCAAAGTTCTAAACTTAGTGTTGCTCAAGCTCAATCTTTGAAACAAACCATTGAAAAATCATTGGGTAGCGAAAATGTTGTTATAGATATTAACCAAATGTCATCTGATGATATGCATAATGCGACTAGTAATGCGGCAAATGCTGCAGCAGAAGACTGGGATATTTCTAACGGTGTGGGTTGGGGTCCAGATTATCAAGATCCATCAACTTATCTTGATATCTTAAAAACAACATCAAGTGAAACTACCAAGGCTTTCAATGGTTATGATGATCCAAACAATGCAGCAGCAGCCCAAGTAGGTCTTAAGGATTATGATGCCTTGCTTGATTCAGCAGCTTCAGAAACAACAGACATCAACGCTCGTTACGACCGTTATGCTCAAGCCCAAGCTTGGTTGGAAGATAGCTCTCTTATCATTCCATTGACTGTTAGTAACGGTGCAGCACCAGTTATCTCACGTTTGACACCATTTACGGGTGCTAGCATACAGGTGGGTGATAAGGGCTCATCCTACGTCAAATATGTGAAATCACAAGAAAAAGTAGTTACTAAGAAAGAATATGAACAAAGTCGTGAAAAATGGCTTAAAGAAAAGAAAGCATCTAACGAAAATGCTCAAAAAGATCTTGAGAAACACGTTAAATAAAAGGACGATGGAACTTTCTCATTAGATTGGGAAAAGTTCTTTTGGAATTAAAGGAAGAGACATGAAAAAATACATTTTATTGAGAACACTCCGTTCTCTATTGTCAATATTTGTCGTGACGGCTTTGACCTACACGATTATCTATACCATGGTGCCGAGGCGTCTGATTTTCAGACAAGACCCAAACTACAACAAGATTGCTAAGACAGCTGATTCTAAGGCTAACTATGAAAATACAATCTATGAACGTTTGGGTTACATTGATTACTATGACACCAAGGAGTTGCAGGAGAAAGCTAGCTCCCTTGATAAGTCAGTAACCACTAAGCCAACAAAAGAAAATAAGGCTATCTACCAAAAATATGTGGATAGTTTAGGACGTGGTTGGCGTTTGCATCAGTTCAAGCAAAGTAAACAATTCTATGCGACACGTGATGTGCCAGTGCTTGAACGTGTGTTTGGCTTCTATACGCACCTCTTTGAATTTGACAATACTGGATGGGTTAAAGATAAAACAAATCCAAACTTGAAGCGTTATATCCGTATTGAAAATGACCCAGCTATCGGTTGGTCAGTTGTTGGTTCAGGGACTAAGCACAAATATTTGCTTTACTTTAACAGTCAGTTCCCATTTGTTCACCAAAACTTTGTGAAGATGAATCTTGGAACTTCATACCCAACTTATGCTGAGCAAGGTGTTCTTGATGTTATTACACAAGGCCAAGGACAGACAAAAAGCTCTGTGGTTAACTTCCCATACTGGTAAGAAAATATCTTCAGTAGATATCTATTCTCGTACTTATAAATCACCAAGTCAGGCTGACGCTAGAGATCGTTCTTACTATGGAAATGATCCATACACAGCTACCAAGAGTCGTTATCAATACCCATCAATGGTGACAAGTTCTGCCATTGCAGGTTTGATTGGTTTGGTCTTGTCTTATGCTTTGGCAATTCCATTGGGATCATACATGGCACTCTTTAAAAACACAATCTTTGATAGTGTGTCAACAGGTGTCTTGACTTTCTTGCTTTCACTACCAACCATCGCCTTGGTTTATATCATTCGTTTGATTGGTTCTGAGATTGGTCTTCCAGATTCCTTCCCTATCTTGGGTGCAGGTGACTGGCGTTCATACGTCTTGCCATCTGTTATTCTCGGTCTCTTGTCAACACCAGGTCTTGCGATTTGGATTCGTCGTTACATGATTGACTTGCAATCACAAGACTTTGTTCGCTTTGCACGTGCCAAAGGGTTGTCAGAACAAGAAATTTCAAATAAACACATTTTAAAAAACGCTATGGTTTCCTTGGTTTCAGGGATCCCAGCATCTATTGTTGGGGTTATCACAGGGGCAACCTTGACAGAAACAATCTTCGCCTACCCTGGTATGGGTAAAATGTTGATCGATTCTGTTCGTGCTTCTAATAATGCTATGGTCGTTGGGCTGGTATTTATTTTTACAGCTCTCTCCATCTTCTCATTGCTTGTGGGTGATATCCTTATGACTATTATTGACCCACGTATCAAATTGACATCTAAAGGAGGTAAATAATGGCTTCAATTGATAAAAGTAAGTTCCAATTTGTAAAGCGCGATGATTTTGCCTCTGAAACAATTGATGCACCGTCTTACTCATACTGGAAATCAGTGATGCGTCAATTTTTTTAAAAAGAAATCAACAGTTGTAATGTTGGGAATCTTGATTACTATTATTTTAATGAGTTTCATCTACCCAATGTTTTCTAAATTTGACTTCAATGATGTCTCAAAAGTAAATGATTTCAGTTTGCGTTATGTACATCCAAACGCTCAATACTGGTTCGGTACTGACGGTAATGGTAAGTCTCTATTTGACAGTGTTTGGTTTGGGGCTCGTAATTCTATCCTTATCGCTGTTATCGCTACCTTCCTGAATGTTATAATTGGTTTGCTTGTAGGTGCTGTTTGGGGGATTTCTAAGACCTTCGATATGATTATGATGGAAATCTACAACATCATCTCAATATTCCCTCTCTCCTTGTGGTTATCGTCTTGACTTACTCATTAGGTGCTGGTTTCTGGAATATGATTTTTTGCCATGACCGTAACAGGTTGGATCGGTATTGCCTATACAATCCGTATTCAAATCATGCGTTATCGTGATTTGGAGTATAACTTGGCTTCTCGCAATTTTGGGAACACCAACGGCTAAGATTGTGATTAAAAATATCATGCCACAACTTGTGTCAGTTATTGTAACCATGGCTAGTCAACTTTTGCCAGGATTTATCTCTTATGAGGCCTTCCTTTCATACTTTGGTTTGGGTCTTCCTGTTACTACGCCTAGTCTTGGTCGTTTGATTTCAGACTATGCACAGAACGTTACAGTCAATGCCTATCTCTTCTGGATTCCATTGACTACCTTGATTCTTGTTTCTCTTGCCCTCTTTATTGTTGGTCAAAACTTAGCGGATGCTAGTGACCCACGTACGCATAGATAGGAGTCCAATATGACAGAAAATAAAAATGTAATATTATCGGCTCGCGATATCGTCGTGGAATTTGACGTTCGTGACCGTGTTTTGACAGCTATTCGAGGGGTTTCTCTTGATTTAGTTGAAGGTGAAGTTTTAGCCTTGGTTGGTGAGTCTGGTTCAGGAAAATCAGTCTTGACTAAAACTTTTACAGGGATGCTGGAAGAAAATGGTCGTGTAGCTAGCGGATCTATTGACTACCGTGGCAAAGACTTGACTAAATTTAAGAGTCACCAAGATTGGGCAGCTATCCGTGGAGCTAAGATTGCAACTATTTTCCAAGATCCAATGACCAGTCTTAACCCAATTAAGACTATCGGAAGTCAAATTATTGAAGTTATTGTTAAGCACCAAGGGAAAACAGCCAAGGAAGCTAAAAAAATGGCAATTGATTACATGGACAAGGTTGGTATTCCAGATGCTGAAAAACGTTTCAATGAATATCCTTTCCAATACTCTGGTGGGATGCGTCAACGTATCGTTATTGCCATTGCCTTGGCTTGTCGTCCTGATGTCCTTATCTGTGACGAACCAACAACTGCCCTTGATGTGACCATTCAAGCTCAAATCATTGACCTCTTGAAATCACTCAAAGAGGAGTATGGTTTCTCGGTCATTTTCATTACCCATGACCTTGGCGTCGTAGCAAGTATCGCGGACAAGGTTGCTGTCATGTATGCTGGCGAAATCATTGAATACGCAACTGTTGAGGAAATTTTCTATGAGCCTTGTCATCCATACACGTGGAGCTTGCTTTCAAGTCTGCCACAATTGGCTGATGATAATGGAAAACTCTTCTCAATTCCAGGGACGCCACCATCACTTTATACACCAGTTGTTGGGGATGCCTTTGCCTTGCGTTCAGATTATGCTTTGCAGATTGATTTTGAGGAAAAAGCACCACAATTCCAAGTTTCAGATACTCACTGGGCTAAGACCTGGCTCTTACATGAGGATGCGCCAAAAGTTGATAAACCTGCGGTTATCCAAAATCTACATGAAAAAATCCTAGCCAATATGGGATTTGCACATTTAGGAGATGAGGAGGAAGGCAATGCCTGAGAAATTAGTTGAAGTAAAAGATGTGGAAATTTCCTTCGGCGAAGGAAGAAAGAAGTTCGTTGCTGTCCACAATGCTAATTTTTTCATCAACAAGGGTGAAACCTTCTCCCTCGTTGGTGAGTCTGGTAGTGGTAAAACGACTATTGGACGTGCCATTATCGGTTTAAATGACACAAGTAATGGTGAGATTATTTTTGACGGTAAGAAGATCAATGGATACTTATCTCACTCTGAGAAAAACGACCTTATCCGTCGTATTCAGATGATTTTCCAAGACCCTGCGGCTAGTTTGAATGAACGTGCGACAGTCGATTATATCTTGTCTGAGGGCTTGTACAATTTCCATCTTTATAAAGATGAGGAAGAACGTAAGGCTAAAATCAAGGAAATCATCAAAGAAGTAGGACTTCTTGAGGAGCACTTAACACGTTACCCTCACGAATTTTCTGGGGGACAACGTCAACGTATCGGGATTGCGCGTTCTTTGGTCATGCAGCCTGATTTGGTTATCGCTGATGAACCAATCTCAGCCCTTGACGTGTCAGTTCGTGCCCAAGTTTTGAATTTGCTTAAGAAATTCCAAAAAGAGTTGGGGTTAACCTATCTCTTTATCGCTCACGATTTGTCAGTGGTCCGTTTCATTTCTGACCGTATCGCTGTTATCTAAAAGGGGACAATCGTGGAAGTTGCTGAGACAGAAGAGCTCTACAACAATCCTATCCATCCTTACACCAAGTCACTCTTGTCTGCTGTTCCTATTCCAGATCCAATCTTGGAACGTAAGAAAGTCTTGAAGGTTTATGATCCAAACCAACACGACTATTCGGTTGATAAACCAGAAATGGTGGAAGTACGCCCAGGTCACTTCGTTTGGGGTAACAAGACAGAAATTGAGACTTATCGTAAAGAACAAAGTAAGTAAGTCTTTTCAATGCAAAAAAATTCGTGTTCCAAAAGGAACACGGTTTTTCTTTAGTCCAAATTTTAAATGCTTTGTCATGATATAGTAGGTACCAAAGTAACTTGCTGCGATGAGAACGAGAGACTGGACTAGACTAAAGATATATGACGAGTTATTAATTACAGTATTTGTTGCATTTCCGGTCAAGGATGCACCGATTCCAAAGAAGAAACCAATAAAGAATAGGATGGCCTGAATGGCGAAATAGGCGACAAATCCCATACGAACTTTGTTGGTGTTGAAGAGGTTTCCAATACTAATACAGAGGTAATAGAATAGGATACCGCTAATTTTTCCTAAAATTGTAGAAGGGATGAAGAGGTAGAGGGCCCCCATTTCTTTTAAGATTTGACCGAAGTAGCTGGTAGTCAGGAGGATATCTTTTATATCAAGGTTGAAAGCGGCTATAATGCCAATTGAAGCGAGTACAACGAAAGATGAAATCGTATCCAAAATAAAAGCTGCCAAAAGTTTAGACAAGATTAATTGGTGGGCAGAAACTGGGAGTGTATTGGTTAGGTAGCCTTCTCGTCCAAAGACACTAGTCGCAAAGCGTTTGATAATGAGAACAATGGTTGCGATATAGATGGTTCCCCAAACAACAATGGTGGCAATCACAATCAGTGTAAAGAAAGCCATAAACAGTAAGCTCGGTTCCTTGTGGATGTGTTCAAAGGTGACCGTTAGTTTTTGAAGCATTAAGCCCAAAGGTATGGACAGTAGGATGGCAATTCCATAGATGCCAAGATACCACTTACGGACTGATTGTAATTCATATTTAACTAATTTCCAAAACATGCTCATACCTCCTAATTGTGGAACATCTCTCTGAAGAGTTTGTCAATAGACTTGCCATGGGCTTGACGGATATTATCTGTATCACCTTGAAGTTTGATCTGACCGTATTTTAAGAAGACAACTTCATCTAAGACAGATTCAATGTCTGCAATCAAATGGGTTGAAATAATAACAGAAGCATCTTCAGAGTATTGGTTGATAATAGTTTTTAGGATATAGTCACGTGATGCAGGATCGACCCCACCAATAGGTTCATCAAGGAGATAGAGTTTAGCCTCACGACTCATAACTAAAATCAACTGAACTTTTTCTTTATTACCTTTTGAAAGGTCTTTAAGTCGCAAATCAGGTTGGAGCTTTAGATCCTCCAAGAGTTGCAAGGCAAGAGGATAGCGGAAATCAGCGTAAAAAATCTTGGAAGAAATCCAAGTAGTACTGGATTGTCTTACTTTCATCTAAATAGGTAATGTCAGGCAAATAAGCTACTTGCGCCTTAGTGATAGGTGACGGATGAAATCCATTAATGGTCACTAAACCAGAAGTCGGTTGAAGGAGACCGTTTAAAATTTTGATTAGGGTTGTTTTACCACTACCGTTCGGACCTAAAAGGCCAACAATTTTTCCTGACGGGATGGACATGGTCACATCTCTAAGGGCTGGAATACCGTTATAGGTCTTGGTGAGATTTGTTAGAGTTACAATATCAGTCATTGGTCTATAAGTCCTTTCCTGTTTGTTCGATGTAGTCAGTGATGATGGTCTTGATTTCAGGTGAGCAAAAACCAATGGCTGTCATTTCAGTGACAAAGTTTTTTCATGAGAGTTTGAGCAATCTCGTGTCTTTTTTGATCAATGAGTTTCTCATCTTCAGTAACGAAGCGACCAGACGTACGGGCAGAATAGACCAACCCCTCTTTTTTCCAAGTTCTTGGAAGGCTCTTTGTACGGTGTTGGGATTGACCCCAGCTTCCTGAGCAAATTCTCTAACGGGTAGGAGTTGTTGTCCCATACTTAATTCTTTTGAAGCTATCTTCAATTTCACACGATAGGCAATTTGTAGATAAATTGGTGATTTTTCATCAAATGTCCAAGCCATAAGAGACTCCTTTCTAAGAGATATAAAAGTATTATTTTTGTACTAAAGTAATGATACAACCAAAAAGGTGATTTTGCAAGTAATAATCCATATTTTCTCTAATTTCTTTAGCTTTTCCCTAACTTATATCCTTATTTTTGGTACAATAGGGGCAAGTATATTCGACCTGAAGGGAGTTTATTTTGAATATTTTAGCGACAGATATGGATGGTACTTTTTTGGACCACCTTGGTTCCTATGATAAGGTGCGTTTAGATAAGCTTTTGGATGCTTGTGAAGCTAAAAATTACGTCTTTACAGTAGCTTCTGGTCGAGCTCTCTTAGCTTTGGAAGAACTCTTTGACGGCTTTGTGGACCGCATTGCTATTATTGCGGAAAATGGGGCCTTGGTTCAGTACAAGGGTGAAGTCTTGTTTGAGTCTAAGCTAGAACCTAAAGACTATTTGGAAATTGCAGATACAACCTTAGCTTTACCAACTTGTGAGGGAATTCTTTTGTCAGGACGTCGAGGAGCCTATGCACCAGAAGATGCAGATCCAGCCTATCTTAAGGCCATGGAACGCTACTATGAAAATGTCATGGCAATAAACCTTGAAGGGGTTACAGATGATATTTTCAAGGTTACTGCTAAGTTTCAAGGGGATACCATCATGGAACGTGGTGACTATCTCAATACGATTTTTGAGGATATGACAGCTGTAACTACTGGCTTTGATTCTATGGATATTATCCTTAAAGGTGTAGACAAGGGATTTGGGCTTTACCATCTTTGTCAAGAGTTGGGGCGTCAGGCTTCAGATGTCGTTGCTTTTGGTGATAATCTCAATGATATGGAGATGCTGACATTTGCAGGATGTGCGGTTGCTACGGAAAATGCGCGTGATGAGATTAAGGAAGTGGCAGATGAGGTGATTGGTCACCATAGAAATGGTGCAGTCTTTGACTACATGGAAGGATTGGTAGGTTCAGATGGCTGAGATTAAATTGTTGGCCTTGGATTTGGATGGGACGCTATTTACCAAGGATAAGCAAGTGACTGCTGAAAATAGAGCTGCTCTTAAGGCGGCAGAAGCTAAGGGGATTCACGTGGTTATCACGACCGGTCGTCCCCTTCCAGCTATTAATCATGTCTTGGGAGACTTGGGTTTGTTAGACGACAAGCACTACAGCGTAACCTTCAATGGTGGGTTGGTTCAGCGTAATAACGGCGATATTTTAATCAAGAAAGAGATGACCAGAGATGATTTAAAGCAGATTTATGCTGTTTTTGAACCTCTGGGACTCCCTATGGATGTTCTTAGTGATGGTATTGTCTATGGAGTGCCTAGTAAAGGGAATCATTCGCTCTATCGTCAGGCTAATCCTACTTTGACTTTTGTTGATGTGGATAGCATTGATGACATTCCGCAAGATATCGTCTATAATAAGGTAGTTACGGTTTGTGAGGGAGACTTTTTGGATTCCCAAATTGGAAAACTACCTGACCATCTATACCAAGCGTTTGAGGTCTTTAAGTCTCGTGAAATTATCCTAGAGGTTATGCCAAAGGGTGTTCATAAAGCTGCGGGTTTGAGACTCTTGACTGATTATCTCGCTCTTGACAGAAGTCAAGTCATGGCTATGGGAGATGAAGAGAATGATTTGTCCATGCTAGAGTGGGCTGGTCTGGGTGTCGCTATGGCGAATGGTGTTCCTCAGGTTAAGGCTGTTGCTAAGGCTGTAACGACAAAAACAAATGAAGAATCTGGAGTGGCTGAGGCCATCCATAAATACATTCTAGAGCAATAAGGAGAAACAGATGGGTCTATTTGATCGATTATTTAGACAAAAGAAAACCGAGTCACAGGAAACTCTTGCTAATAAAGAGCTTACAGAGGCGATTTCAGAAACGGATTCTATTGCTGATCAAGATTTGTCATCAAGTGAATTAACAACTGGAAATCAAGCAGGACAGTTTAGCAAGACTGATACTCAAGTAGAAGAAGATTTATCCACAGAATCTGTTGTGACAGATGAAAGTGAAGAGGCACTTACTGAAGAACTTTCTGTGGATAATCAGCCCTCAAGCGAATCAGAAATAGCTTCAGAATCAGTCGATAGTCAAGCAACTGTGGATAGCCACTTTGCGGATGTCATGGCTGATTACTATGCTAAGAAGGCTCAAGTAGCTGCAGCTGCGGAAAAAGGTGAGACAGTTACTTTTGAAGCGGTCCAAACCCGTAAGGTTGAGGAAACAGCTACAGAATTACCTGATTCCAAGACTGAAACAGAGCAAGAAAAGTATAATCGTACGCTTAAGAAGACGCGTACTGGTTTTGCTGCTCGCTTGAATGAATTCTTCGCTAATTTCCGTCGTGTTGATGAAGAGTTTTTCGAACAATTGGAAGAAATACTGATTCTCTCTGACGTTGGGGTCAATGTTGCGACGCAATTAACGGAAGACTTGCGCTATGAAGCTCGACTTGAGAATGTCAAAAAGACTGAGGATTTGCAACGCTTGATTATTGAAAAACTTGTGGATATCTACGAGAAGGACGATGTTTACGAGGAGCAGATTAATTTCCAAGATGGTTTGACAGTTATACTTTTTGTTGGTGTTAATGGGGTTGGTAAAACGACTTCTATTGGTAAGTTGGCAAATAAATACAAACAAGAAGGCAAAAATGTCATGCTAGTTGCTGCTGATACTTTCCGTGCGGGAGCTGTTGCTCAATTGGTCGAGTGGGGACGTCGTGTTGATGTGCCTGTAGTGACTGGTGCTGAAAAGGCCGACCCTGCTTCCGTGGTTTTTGATGGTATGGAGAAGGCTCTTGCTGAAGGTGTTGATGTTCTTATGATTGATACTGCGGGTCGTTTACAAAACAAAGACAACCTTATGGCAGAGCTTGAAAAAATTGGCCGTATTATCAAGCGTGTGGTGCCAGAAGCACCCCATGAAACCCTCTTGGCTTTGGATGCTTCAACAGGTCAAAATGCACTTAATCAGGCTAAGGAATTTTCAAAAAGTCACACCTCTTACGGGTCTTGTTTTAACCAAGTTGGATGGTAGTGCCAAGGGTGGTGTGGTTCTAGCCATTCGCCAAGAGTTGGATATCCCAGTTAAGTTGATTGGTTTCGGTGAGAAGATTGATGATATTGGCGAGTTCCATTCAGAAGAATTCATGCAAAGTCTCTTGACTGGACTGGTTTAAAAAGATATTTAAAAGAGTGAGTACTGGGAAAAGGTATTCACTCTTTTTAATAGTGTCCTCACCTTGAAAAAACGTCGCTTTTATTGATAGAATGGTAAGAGAATAAGGCTGCTTTGAAAAGTGAGCTGTAACTTAATCACTGAACAACCCCTAAACCATAAAAAGAGATGATTTACTTCTCTTTTTATGGTAAGTCATAATAAGAATTTTAATCTTAGTTTAAGGAGAAGACATGTCTGAACGTGGACTTTTAATTGTTTTTTCAGGGCCTTCTGGTGTCGGAAAAGGAACTGTTCGTCAGGAGATTTTTTCAAAATCTGACCACAAATTTGAATACTCAGTATCAATGACCACACGTGCTCAACGTCCTGGTGAAGTTGATGGGAAGGATTATTTCTTCCGTTCGCGTGAGGAATTCGAAGAGCTTATTCGTAATGGTCAAATGCTGGAATATGCTGAGTATGTAGGCAACTACTACGGAACACCTTTGGCCTATGTCAATGAAACCTTGGATAAGGGAATTGATGTTTTCCTTGAAATCGAGGTTCAAGGAGCCCTACAGGTTAAGAAAAAGGTTCCAGATGCTGTCTTTATCTTTTTGACACCACCAGATTTGAACGAACTTGAAGAACGTTTAGTTGGCCGTGGGACAGACTCTGAAGAAGTTATTGCTCAACGTATTGAACGTGCGCGTGAAGAGATTGCTCTCATGAGCGAATACGATTATACCATTGTCAATGACGAGGTGTCTTTGGCTGCCGAGCGTGTAAAGCGTGTTATTGAAGCGGAACACCTCCGAGTTGAACGTGTGATTGGCCACTATCGTAATATGATTTCAGATAAGAGATTATCAGATAAATAAATTAGAAATAGGTATAGAATTATGATGTTGAAACCCTCTATTGATAAACTTTTGGATAAAGTGCCTTCAAGATATTCATTAGTTATTTTGCAAGCAAAACGTGCCCATGAATTGGCAGCTGGTGCTGAACCTACTCAAGAATTTTCGTCTGTAAAATATACGCTTCAAGCCCTTGAAGAAATTGAATCTGGTAATGTCATTATTCACCCAAATCCAGAAGCTAAACGTAAATTGGCACGTTTGAAAGTTATCCAAGCGCGTCTTGCTGCTGAGGAAGAAGAACGTAAAATCAAAGAACAAATCGCTAAAGAAAAAGAAGAAGGAGATAAAATCTAAAATCAAAGTCTTGCTTTGGTTTACGAGGATAAGAGGAGCTGAGGCATAGTGTCTCAGCTTCCTTCTTTATGATGCATATCACTAGCTCAGGATTTCTGGAGTTTAGGAAATCGCTGGACCAAAGGTGAAGAGAGGAGATATATGGTTTTAGTTGCACAAATAATTGTAGATGTTCCTCTAATGCAGACGGACAGGCCTTATAGTTACCTTGTACCAGAATCCATGCAGGGGCAAATTACCATCGGTATGAGGATTCATGTGCCTTTTGGTAAAGGAAATCGTCTCTTGCAAGGGTTTGTTATTGGCTTTGGAGAGCAAGAAAATGTAAGAAATCTGCCAGACTTGAAGCCAATTGCGGAACTTTTGGATTATGAACCAGTCCTTAATCAGGATCAGCTGGATTTGGCTGACCAAATGCGACACACGGTTTTTTCCTATAAGATTTCCATCTTGAAGTCTATGCTTCCGGGTCTCCTTAATTCACAGTATGACAAAGTTATCATGGCAACTGATAAACTGAGCGAAGAGGAGAGGGACATTTTTCTTCAGGGGCGAGACCATATTCTCTTCTCTCAATTGTCGAAAGAACAAGGTCAAGCCATTCCGCGTTTGGTGGGATCTGGTCGCGTAACGGTTGATTACATTGCTAGGGATAAACAAAATATAAAAACGGGAAACATTATAGTGTGCAAAGAGGCATTTTAGAGACTTTGGATATTTCGCAACGAGCCAAGAAGCGGCTGGAGTTGCGGGACTTCTTGTTAGAAAAGAATGAGCCTGGAAAGTTAGTAGACCTGCATAAACTTTTTTCTCGAGATGTGGTGAAGTTTTCATTGAGGCTGGAGCTCTAGACATCACTGAAGTTGAGGTCAATCGTGCTGATAGCTACTTTGAAAAGGTAGAGAAGACGGATTTTCTAGAGCTTAATGCTCAGCAAGCACATGCTGTTGAAGTAATGACAGGTCAGATTGGTCATGGTGGGAAGCCGTTCTTGTTGGAAGGAGTGACGGGGTCAGGTAAGACTGAGGTTTACCTGCATCTTATTGAGAGAACCTTGGCTATGGGAAAAACTGCCATTGTCTTGGTTCCAGAAATTTCTCTGACGCCACAAATGACCAATCGTTTCATCTCCCGTTTTGGTGACTTGGTAGCAATCATGCATTCAGGCTTGTCAGATGGTGAAAAATTTGACGAGTGGCGTAAGGTTAGGTCTGGTCAAGCAAAGGTCGTTGTAGGAGCACGTTCTGCTATCTTTGCTCCCTTGGACAATATTGGAGCTATCATTATCGATGAGGAGCACGAGGCGACCTATAAGCAGGAATCCAATCCTCGCTATCATGCTAGAGATGTGGCCTTGCTTAGGTCCAAAAGCCATGGCGCTATTCTTGTACTTGGTTCAGCCACGCCTTCTATTGAGTCGCGAGCGAGGGCTCAGAAAGGGGTCTACCATTTTTTTAAATTGACGGAGAGGGCCAATCCTAGTGCTAAAATTCCGCAGGTTGAAGTGGTGGACTTTAAGGACTTTGTCGGTAGACAAGAGGCGAGTGATTTTACGCCACCTCTCTTGGAGAAAATCCGAGAGCGATTGGCACGTAAGGAACAAGTCGTTTTGTTGTTGAATCGTCGTGGGTATTCTTCATTTGTCATGTGTCGTGACTGTGGCTATGTGGATGACTGTCCGAACTGTGATATTTCACTGACTTTGCATATGGATACCAAGACCATGAATTGTCACTACTGTGATTTTCAAAAAGCTATTCCTAATGTCTGTCCTAATTGCCAGAGTCGTCAGATTCGCTATTATGGGACTGGGACACAGAAGGCTTATGATCAATTGACGGAACTTTTTCCAGAAGCCAGAGTGATTCGTATGGATGTTGATACTACACGTAAAAAAGGCGCTCACGAGAAACTTTTAGAGACTTTTGGGAGTGGCAAGGCTGATATTCTGCTAGGCACTCAAATGATTGCCAAGGGCTTGGATTTTCCCAATGTTACCTTGGTAGGGGTCTTAAATGCGGATACGTCGCTAAATTTACCAGATTTTCGTTCGGCTGAGCGCACTTTCCAGCTGTTGACTCAGGTGGCTGGTCGTGCTGGTCGTGGGGACAAGGAAGGGGAGGTTATTATTCAGACCTATAACCCTAGTCATTATGCCATTCGTTTTGCTCAGCAACAGGATTATGAGGGATTCTATGCCTATGAGATGGGGATTCGCCGTCAGTTGGCCTACCCGCCATATTTTTATACGGTAGGGATCACTCTTTCCCACAAGGATGAAGAGTTTGTAGTCCGTAAGAGCTATGATGTCATGGCTTGTTTAAGAGAACATTTGTCGGACAAGGTGACTTTCTTGGGACCAACACCAAAACCTATTGCCCGAACACATAACCTTTATCATTATCAGATTATTATCAAATATCGTTTTGAGGATAGCTTGGAAGAGACGCTTAATAGGATCCTTGATATGACTCAGGAACCTGAAAATAAGGATCTACGTTTGATTATCGATCATGAGCCTCAGAATTTTACCTAATTTAGAAAAGGAAGAATATGACAAAAATAATATTTATGGGAACGCCGGACTTTTCAGCGACAGTGCTGGAGGGACTTTTGACAGATGAGCGTTACGACATTGTCGCTGTTGTCACACAGCCAGATCGTGCTGTCGGCCGAAAAAAAGAAATTCGCATGACACCAGTTAAGGAATTAGCCTTGGCGCATGAGTTGCCAATCTATCAGCCTGAAAAATTATCAGGCTCTGAAGAAATGGCCCAACTGATATCACTTGGAGCTGATGGTATTGTTACTGCGGCTTATGGTCAATTTTTGCCAAGCAAATTGCTTGATAGCATGGACTTTGCGGTTAATGTTCACGCATCGCTCTTGCCAAAATATCGTGGTGGTGCACCTATCCATTATGCCATCATCAATGGTGATGCAGAAGCTGGTGTGACCATTATGGAAATGGTCAAGGAAATGGACGCTGGTGACATGGTCAGCCAAAAGGCCTTGCCAATTCTGGACCAAGATAATGTCGGTACTATGTTTGAAAAATTTGGCAGTTTTGGGTCGTGACCTTTTGCTTGAAACCTTGCCTGCCTACATTGCAGGAGAAATCAAACCCGTTCCTCAAGATGCCAGTCAGGTAACGTTTTCACCAAACATTAGCCCAGAAGAGGAGCGCCTTGATTGGAATAAGTCGGGTCGTGACATTTTCAATCAAATCCGAGGTATGTATCCATGGCCTGTGGCACACACTCTGCTTAATGGCAAACGTTTCAAAATTTATGAGGGAGACTTAGTAGAAGGACAAGGACAGGCTGGTCATATTATCGAAAAAACTAAGAAGAGTTTGGTCGTTGCGACTGGTCAGGGGGCTATTTCGCTTAAGAGTGTTCAGCTTGAAGGTAAACCTCGTATGGCTATTGCTGATTTCCTTAATGGAGTCGGTCGCAATCTTGAAGTAGGTGATGTCTTTGGCCAATGATTGGAAAAAAACAGCCCGTGGACAGGCACTTGAAGTTTTAGAAGAAGTCTTTCAAGAAGGGGCTTACTCAAATATTGCCCTCAATGCACGTCTGAGCAATTCATGTCTAACAGATAAGGACAAGGCCCTGGTAACGGAAATTGTTTATGGAACTGTTGCCCGTAAGATCACTTTGGAATGGATCTTAGCCCATGTCATTGAGGATCGAGATAAACTTGAAGCTTGGGTCTATGACCTATTGCTTTTGAGTCTTTACCAGTTGGCCTACTTGGATAAGATTCCATCCCATGCGGTGGTTAACGATGCCGTTTCTATTGCCAAAAATCGTGGCAATAAAAAAGGAGCTGAGAAGCTGGTGAATGCAGTTCTTCGCAAACTATCTAGCCAGCCATTGCCAGATCCAAGCAAGATTAAACGTGTCAATAAACGCTATTCTGTTCAATATTCCCTACCTGTATGGTTGGTGAAAAAGCTTATTGAGCAGTATGGGGAAGAGCGAGCTCTTGCTATTTTCCAAAGTCTCTTTGTGAGAAACAAGGCCAGTGTCCGTGTGACGGATGTGTCCCGTATGGAAGAAATTGCGGAGGCCACTGGAGCTGAGCGTTCAGATTTGTCACCAGTTGGGCTTGTTAAGTCTTCGGGTTATTTTGCTGGGACTGATTATTTTAAAGAGGGGTTATTGACCATTCAGGATGAGACTAGTCAGCTAGTTGCACCAACTTTAGCAATTCAAGGTATGGAAGAAATCCTCGATGCTTGTGCGGCACCCGGAGGTAAGACTGTCCATATGGCATCATACTTGACGAGTGGACATGTGACGGCTCTTGACCTTTATGATCATAAGCTTGCTCTTATTAAAGAAAATGCACAACGACTTGGTCTGGCTGATAAGGTTAAAACTCAGAAACTAGATGCTCGTCAGGTGCATCAAGTCTTTCCGACTGCTAGTTTTGACAAGATTCTAGTGGATGCTCCTTGCTCAGGGATCGGTCTCATTCGTCGAAAACCAGACATAAAATACAATAAGGATCTCCAAGACTTTAAATCCCTCAAGTCTGTGCAATTGGATATATTATCCAGTGTTTGTCAAACCCTACGAAAAGGTGGTATAATAACCTACAGTACTTGCACCATCATAGCAGAAGAAAATCAAGAGGTAATTCAGGCCTTTCTTGAGAGCCATCCTGATTTTGAGCAAGTTGCCTTGGATCATCCATGCAAGGACATCGTGGTCAATGGTTATTTGGCTATCACCCCCGAACAGTATCTAACTGATGGTTTTTTTATCGCTCAGTTGCGTAAGAAAGTCTAGGGTTACAGAGGAGGAAACACTGACGCAAGTCAGAAAGAAAATTATGGAAATATCATTATTAACGGACATTGGCCAAAAACGGTCAAATAATCAAGATTTTGTTAATAAATTTGTCAACAAGGCTGGTGTTACACTTGTCATTGTTGCAGATGGGATGGGTGGACACCGTGCTGGAAATATTGCCAGTGAGATGTCAGTATCCGACCTTGGTCGTGACTGGATTAACACTGATCATCGTGAGTTGAGCCATATTCGTGATTGGATGATTGCTGCCATCGATGAAGAAAATCGTAAAATCTATGAGCTTGGTCAAAATGAAGAATATAAAGGAATGGGAACGACTATCGAGGTTCTTGCCTTAGTTGATAATGCTGTGATTTTCGCTCATGTTGGGGATTCACGTATTGCCCTTATCCGTAATGGTGAGTATAAGCAATTAACGAGCGATCACTCCTTGGTCAATGCTCTTATCAAGGCTGGTCAGTTGACAGAAGAAGAAGCTGCTGTTCACCCACAACGTAATATTATTACGCAATCTATAGGGCAAGCTGCTCCAGTTGAAGCAGATCTTGGTGTTCAACAATTGGAACCGGGAGATTATATTTTGGCCAATTCAGATGGATTGACTAATATGATTTCAATTGAACAGATTATTCATATTGTTAACAGTCCTGGTCTTGTCGAAGAAAAAACCAGTCGTTTAGTTGCTGCTGCCAATGAAGCCGGTGGTCATGATAATATTACAGTTGCTCTCATCGAAGTAGAAAGTGAGGAAGGATAATGATCCAAGTTGGCAAATTGTTTGCTGGACGTTATCGAATCCTTAAATCTATCGGACGTGGTGGTATGGCGGATGTTTATCTGGCTAACGACCTGATTCTGGATAATGAAAGTGTAGCTATTAAGGTGCTACGTACCAATTATCAAACTGATCAGGTTGCTGTGGCGCGTTTCCAGCGTGAAGCACGTGCCATGACTGAGCTTAGCCATCCGAATATCGTTGCGATTAGAGATATTGGTGAAGAAGACGGTCAGCAGTTCTTGGTGATGGAGTATGTGGATGGTTCAGACTTGAAGAAATTCATTCAAGACCATGCACCATTGTCTAACCAAGATGTTGTGCGTATTATGGGGGAAGTCCTTTCCGCCATGACTCTTGCCCACCAAAAGGGTATTATTCACCGTGACCTTAAGCCACAGAACGTTCTATTAACTAAGGATGGTAGAGCTAAGGTTACAGACTTTGGTATCGCAGTAGCATTTGCTGAAACCAGCCTGACACAAACTAACTCAATGTTGGGGTCAGTCCATTATTTGTCACCAGAACAGGCACGTGGTTCTAAAGCCACTATCCAAAGTGATATCTATGCTATGGGGATTATGCTCTTTGAAATGTTGACAGGGCATATCCCTTTTGATGGCGATAGTGCAGTAACCATTGCACTTCAACATTTCCAAAAGCCCCTGCCATCGATTTTGGCTGAGAACCGTAACGTTCCTCAAGCTTTAGAAAATGTTGTTATTAGAGCAACTGCTAAAAAGCTTGAAAATCGTTACAACAGCACTTTGGAAATGAGTCGCGACCTAGTAACTAGTTTGCATCCTAGTCATAGTCGTGATTCTAAGGTAGTTTTTGATGACATGACGGATGCTAAGACCCTGCCAAAGGTTGATTCAGTTCCATCAGTAGGTCCTGAGAAAAAGATTTCTCCTAAACCATCAGAGCCTACACCGGCTCCAAGCAAACAACCGAGGGAAAAAGCTTCTCTATCTAAAAAAAAGAAAAATCTCTTTTCAACTCTACTCAAGGTTTTACTAGGCTTCGTCTTTATAGGAATTATCATTTTTGCCTATCTTGTTTTTACCAATCCTGACAATGTCCAAGTACCAAATGTTGTAGGTCAAGAGTTGTCAACAGCTCAGACGAAACTTGAAAGTGCAGGCTTTAAGGTTGGCGATGTTAAAGAAGTCGAAAATGATTCAGTCAATAAGGGCAAAGTTATCAAGACCGACCCTACAGCTGGGACAATGCGTAAAGAGGGAGCAAGCATTGATGTCTATGTTTCTTCTGGTAGCAAAGGTTTCACTCTGAAAAATTACAAGGGGAAAAATTATAAGGATGCCATTGAGGATTTAACCTCGAATTATGGGGTTTCCGAGGATCAGATCGATATTCAACATGTCGAAGACGATAATGCTAAAGAAGGCGAAATTCTATCTCAAAGTTCGGAGAAAAACAAGTCCTTCAATCCTAAAGATAGTAAGGCAAAAATCAAGTTTCGTGTGGCAACTCCTAAGACTATAACTATGCCTGATGTGACTGGTTTAACTATCTCGACAGCAGTCCAAACCTTGAATAGTAAAGACATTTCAAGTAGCAGTATTGAGTATCACGACTATAATACTGGTGTTAAGTTGGATAAGAGTAAGGTACCTAGTAATACAGAGGTCCTTTATCAAAATCCTCAAGTTGGTACTGCTGTTGATGGCACAGTGATTCTCTATGTTTCAGTCGTAACTAAGAGTTCAAGTATTCAACAGTCAAGCTCAGCAAGTACGACACAATCGCCGTCATCTACAAGTTCTAGTTCTGAAAGTAGTACAGCTTCTAGTACCGAAACAGCTACAGAAGCTACTCACACAGAGCAATAATGAGTTTGAAAATTTTAGATATAAGAAAAAGAGAGGCTTTCTGACTCTCTTTTTGATTCAATTGCTTGGGAATTTTAAAGTGGCTGCTTGTCAGGGATGGCAGATTCTTTTATGATGAACGCGCATCACATAGAGGAGAGGCGTAATGAGAAACCGTAGAAAACTGAAAAAGGTATATTATTAGCTACGATATTGTCATGACGGTTCTAGCCCTTCTTTTCATAGGGAGAGTAATTTTTTGATTTAGTTGGGTTGATTACTATTGGGAGACATTCTTTTCTATCTATTAATCAGACCATTACCCTTAAATTTGCTTTAGATTATACTATTCGTTTTTCCTTGGCACTTCGGGAGCGGATTTTTGTTAAAACGCATGTGTTGGACTTGTTGACCATCATTTCTTAAAATGAAGTATTCACCTTCCTTTGTTTTTCAAGGCTGGAACGCTTTGATCGTTTGGAAAAAATCTCACGTTGAATTGGTCTAAGTAGTAAGTTTAAGCATAATTCAAATCGTATTAATCGTAGAAATGGTTTTCACTTTTTGTTTTCGGCTAATAGTATTATTATCCTTATCAGTAGTAGTATTATTGCCCGTGTGGAGCATCATAATTTTATAGATGATATTTGGTGATCTGTGGCAACAGTTACCACAGTAGGTTACGGGGATATTGTCCCTAAAAACCTCGTAGGTAAGGCAGTTGCTGTTGTGCTCATGTTTAGTGGAATTGCTACTCTGGGGTTGTTGACAGCTCTCTTAATAATATTTTTTTGCGTTCAGGTCGCTAAACTGAACGAAAAATAGCTGAGCTTGAGAAGGAGTTGGCTGAATAACGTGTCATTCTTGAGGAAATCAGAAGTACGGTGCTTGCTATGAGTAGGAAAATGAATAAGAACGACGACTAGGTTTTCTGTAGATTAAAGATTGTGCTTCCTATGATGGGGGTGCTTTTTTGTCGCTATCTCGTATAGCCAGTAATCTCTCGAACTAGTCCTCTTTGTCAATTAGTCCAAAATTTGATAGAATGAACCCTGTATACTTTTATTTGAGAGGTCCTTATGACCAAATTTAATTTTTTCTTAGTGGTGGAGGCTCTTCTTTTAACTCTAGGCTTAATCACCATCTTTAATAATGATATTATCCGTTTTATTTTCATACTGGTTTTAACCTTGTTGGCCGTTCGCTTTTTTAACAAGGAGTCCAAGAGCGACTTTGTCTTGACGATCTGCTTGATTTCACTTTTTTTGGTTTCCATGTGGAATATCTATGTGGTTCTTGCTATCTTAGTGGGTGTGGCCTATGTCATGATTAACCATTTTTCACAGGTCAAGAAAAAGAATCGTTACGCTCTCATTCAATTTAAGGAAGATGACTTGAATCCACAGGCTGTGCGAAATCAGTGGATTGGAACTCATATGGAACCTGTCAGTGATCGCTATGACTTTGATGATATTAATATTATCCGTTTCTTTGGGACAGATGTGATTGATTTGACCCAGGTTATCGTTTCAGGTCGAGAAAATGTCGTCATTTTACAGAAACTTTATGGACCAACGACAATCTTGGTACCAATTGATATTTCCGTTAAGTTGAATATATCAGCTATCTATAGCTCTGTGACCTTCTTTGATGAAGATGAATACGACCTCCGTTACGAAAGCTTGACCTTGCAGGGGGCAGAGTATGAGCATGCCCATCGAACGCTTAAATTGATTCTCAATGTGGGAGCTGGACCAGTGGAGGTACGTCGTAAATGAAGAAACAGTACCTATTTTTAATCCTAACTTATTCAGTTGTTGTTTTAATTGGGGTTACCCTTGTGGTTATGGATAGCTTTAACCTCAACTTTTCACTGGTTTTCGGTAGTATCTCTCAGGTATTTCACTTCCTTTTTAACATGTTTTTTGTGGTTCTGAGTTTGCTCATTTTGCTGTATATTCTTTGGGCCATTGCAAATGATAATAGTATGCGTTCGGTCAATCAAGACTTGCGTCGTATTATCAATAACCAACCTGTCAAACGTCAGGGAGATAGTGAGTTGGACAAGAATATGATGCGTCTATCTCATAAAATGCGTAAATTGACCAAGGATCTGCAAAAAACGGAAAATGCTCAGGCTTTGAAAAGTCGTGATATTATTAAGAAAGAGCGAGGTCGCATTGCTCGAGATCTTCACGATACCGTTAGCCAGGAGCTTTTTGCGGCTAGTATGATTCTATCTGGTGTTTCTCAGATGGTGGACCAGCTAAGTAAGGAAGATTTACATCATCAGATTCAGGCAGTCGAGGCCTTGCTGACTGATGCTCAAAATGATATGCGTGTCTTGCTTTTGCACCTTCGTCCGACAGAACTTGAGAACAAGACTTTGCAGGAAGGCTTGCAGATGATTCTTAAAGAATTAACTGATAAATCCAATATCCGTGTTGTCTATAAGGATATGGTTAAGAAAGTGCCTAAGCGTATTGAAGATAATCTCTTTAGGATTGCCCAAGAGTTTATCTCTAATACCCTTAAGCACGCCAAGGCCAGCCAAATAGAGGTCTACCTCTATCAAAATAGTCAGGAAATTCAGTTAAAAATGCTAGATAATGGTGTTGGTTTTGATTTGAATGCCTCGACTGACGAGATGAGTTATGGACTAAAAAATATCCAAGAGCGTGTTGATGAAATGGCGGGAACTGTGCAGTTCCTATCAGCTAAAGGTAAAGGGACGTCTATTGATGTTCGTGTGCCAATATTAAGAGGAGAAGACAATGTCGAATAAGATTAATGTAATTTTGGTAGATGACCATGAAATGGTTCGTTTAGGCCTTAAGAGTTTCTTGAATCTCCAAGGAGATGTAGAAGTGGTTGGAGAGGCAGAAAACGGCCGTGAGGGTGTCGATCTTGCCCTGGAGCTACGACCAGATGTCGTTGTTATGGACCTTGTTATGCCTGAGCTAGATGGTGTTCAGGCGACTTTGGAATTGCTAAAAGAATGGCCTGAAGCTAAGATTCTAGTTTTGACCAGCTATTTGGACAATGAAAAAATTTATCCAGTCATTGAAGCTGGCGCCAAAGGCTATATGCTTAAAACGAGCAGTGCAGCAGAGATTCTAAATAGTATCCGTAAGGTTTACCGTGGAGAGGAAGCTATCGAAACTGAGGTAGACAATAAGATTAAATACCATGATAGTCACCCGAACTTACATGATGACTTGACCGCGCGCGAACGTGATATCTTAGCCCTCCTAGCTAAAGGCTATGACAATCAAACCATTGCTAACGAACTTTTTATTTCTTTAAAAACCGTCAAGACTCATGTGTCTAATATCCTTGGGAAATTAAATGTTGATGACCGTACTCAGGCTGTAGTTTATGCCTTTAGACATCATCTGGTTTCACAGGATGATGAATAAATCTATTTTAGGAGTTGGAAAAGGTTAATTATGGCTGTGCAAATTATCTCTTATTTTACGAGTCAAAGTGTTTGACTTTATTTCTAGCAACATATATAATTAGTCTGTCCTAAAACTTTTTTTCATATGAGGTTTCTTCAACCTCGAATCATCATCTAAGGTCACTTATATGATAAAATCTCCTAACTCCTAGCAATCGGTTATGCCGATTGTTTTTTTTGAAAAAAAGTTAAGAAAGGTATTGACAGCCTCCTGATTTTTCTGTAGAATAATAAGAGTCTTTTGGGGTATAGCCAAGCGGTAAGGCAAGGGACTTTGACTCCCTCATGCGTTGGTTCGAATCCAGCTACCCCAGTTCTATCTGAGGGTAGAGATACAGATTATGGTCCGTTGGTCAAGGGGTTAAGACACCGCCTTTTCACGGCGGTAACACGGGTTCGAATCCCGTACGGACTATAAGCTCCAGCTAGAGAAAGCTGGTTTTTTTGTGTCCTTTTTGATAAAATAGAGGGGTTGAATGGTCTAAGCCAGACATTTTATATCTCTTTGAAATGAAGAATAATAAAAATCTAACCTGGTTTAAAATGCGCGTTTTGAGATAGCCGTCATGGGCTACTTGATAATTTGTTGACTCATGGTTTGATTTGAATAAGAAATAATAAGGAAGTTGAATGACATATTATAACGTTGGAAAGATTGTAAATACACAGGGATTGCAGGGTGAACTTCGTGTTTTATCTGTAACAGATTTTGCGGATGAACGTTTTAAGAAGAAGAGTGTACTAGCTCTTTTTGATGACAAAGATAATTACATCATGGATGTTGAGGTTGCGAGTCACCGTAAGCATAAGAACTTTGATATCGTTAAGTTTAAAGGTCTTTACCATATCAATGATGTAGAAAAGTATAAGGGCTGTAGCCTAAAGATTGCTGAGGAAAATCTAACAGATCTTGATGATGGTGAATTTTACTATCATGAAATCATTGGTCTTGATGTCTATGAGGGTAATACGCTAATCGGTCAGGTTAAAGAGATTCTCCAACCGGGTGCTAATGATGTTTGGGTAGTGAAACGTAAAGGGAAAAAAGACCTGCTCTTGCCATATATTCCACCAGTGGTTCTTGATGTTGACGTTGCAGCCGGTCGTATTGAGGTTGAGCTCATGGAAGGATTAGACGATGAAGATTGATATCTTGACTCTATTTCCAGATATGTTTGCTCCTTTGGAATACTCCATTGTTGGTAAGGCAAAGGACAAGGGCATCCTAGAAATCAACTATCACAATTTCCGTGACAATGCGGAGAAGGCACGTCATGTAGATGATGAACCCTATGGTGGTGGACAAGGCATGTTGTTACGTGCTCAGCCAATTTTTGATACCTTTGATAAATTAAATGTGACTAAGCCTCGCGTTATTCTCCTAGATCCTGCAGGTCGTACCTTCAATCAGGCCTATGCTGAGGAATTAGCGCAAGAAGAGGAATTAGTTTTTATCTGTGGCCATTATGAGGGCTATGATGAGCGTATCAAAACTTTAGTAACTGACGAAATATCACTAGGAGACTTTGTCTTGACTGGTGGAGAGCTAGCCGCTATGACTATTGTAGATGCCACTGTCCGCTTGATTCCTGAGGTTTTAGGCAAGGAAGCCAGTCACAAGGATGATAGTTTCTCATCAGGTCTTTTGGAGTTCCCACAGTACACTCGCCCAGCTGAATTTCGTGGCATGAAGGTGCCAGATGTACTCTTGTCGGGCCATCATGTTAATATTCGACGTTGGCGTATGGAGCAGAGCTTGCGAAAGACTTGGGAGCGTAGACCTGATCTCTTGGAAAACTATGATTTTACAGACGAAGAACGTCAGATTTTAGAAGAGATAAAATCAGAAGGAAAATAAAATGGCAGAAGAAAAGATATACGATATTACTATTATCGGTGGTGGACCAGTCGGCCTTTGGGCCGCCTTTTATGCCGGCCTACGTGGTATGACTGTGAATATTATCGAGAGTTTATCAGAGCTTGGTGGTCAGCCTGCCATTCTCTACCCAGAAAAGAAAATCTATGATATCCCAGCCTTTCCTCAGACGACAGGTGCCGAATTGATAGAAAATCTCTTGATCCAGCTTAAGCGTTTTGAAGATCGTGTCAGCATTCACTTAAAAGAGGAAGTTCAAACTTTTAAAAAAACAGATGGTATCTTCACAATCGCTACTAGCAAGGGTCAACACTTGTCCAAGGCTATCGTCATTGCTTGTGGAAATGGTGCTTTTGCTCCACGTCCTTTAGGTGTGGACAATGAAGAAGATTTTGCGAACAATAACTTGTTATATAATGTGCATAGTCTGGACCAATTTGCTGGCAAGAAGGTTGTGATTGCTGGTGGCGGTGATTCAGCTGTTGATTGGGCCAATCACTTGGATGGTGTTGCTGAGAGTGTGACCTTGATTCACCGTCGTGATGCCTTTCGTGCCCATGAGCATAGTGTGGAGCTTCTTTATCAATCATCAGTTAATGTGATGACACCTTATGTCCCCCTCGAAGTTAAGGGTGAAAATGGTCATGCTCAAAGCTTGACTGTTCAGAGAGTTAAGTCGGATGAAGTTGTAGAATTGCCAATCGATGCCCTCATTGTTAGCTTTGGTTTCTCTACTAATAACAAGAATCTTCGTAACTGGAATGTCGACTACAAACGTTCTAGTATTACTGTTAATGCTCAGTTTGAAACTTCACAAGAAGGTGTCTATGCTATTGGTGGTGCGGCAGAATATGACGGTAAGATTGATTTGATTGCGGTTGGTATGGGTGAGGCTCCTATTGCTATCAACCAAGCTATTCAATATATTGAACCAGACGGTAAGAATCGTCCGGTTCACTCAACATCATTAATTGAAGAATAATTAAAAAAAGAAGAGATAAGTCACTCGAAGTGGGCGAACAGGGAGATTTTCTACTATTACCTTAGGAAAGTCTCAAAAGATGACCTTGTCTTCAATCTTAAGAGAGACTCGTCTCTCTTTTTTTCGTGTCTAAAAACATGGTATAATACATTTATGGCTACAACGAAAAAAATGAAAAAAGGGACGGCTTCTAAGAGTGGTAAGAAGCGTCTAACAAAAGCAGAATTAGACAGACAGAAGGCGGTTAAGCGAATGCTATGGACCTTCTTTTTTGCCTTTGTCTTAATTTTCCCAGTTTTTCGATTGGGTTTCTTTGGGATTACACTATATAATCTCTTTCGAGTGTTCGTGGGGAGTATGGCTTATCCCTTGATTTTTGCCATCTATATCTATCTCTTTGGTTTTAAATGGTTACGGAAACATAGTAACTACGTGACTGGATTTTGGATGGTCTTTGCAGGTCTTCTACTCGAGTTTCACGCCTATCTCTTTAGTCTAGAACGCATGGATGGGCTGGATATTTTTCCGGGGACTAAGGATTTGCTTTTTGGGGATTTGGTGAGTGTTCAGGTGGCTCGTTTTACGGGTGGTGGTATGTTGGGTGCACTCTTGTACAAGCCTATTTCCTTCCTCTTTTCAAATATTGGTAGCTTCATGATTGGGGGCTTGATTATTCTATTGGGTGCTTTCATTTTTAGTCCTTGGGATGTTTTAGATATCATGGATTATGCAAAAGGCATCTGGCAGAGAGGTGCCGAGAAGCATTTGGAACGAACGGCCAAACGTCTGGAGAAGAAGGCGGAACGTCAGGCTCAGAAAGAGCGTGAAGCGCAAGAACGTGCCGAGAAAGAGCGTCTGGCCGATTTGATTGTCGACGAGGAAACGGGTGAAATCTTGGACGATGCTTCAGAAGAGTTACCACAAGAAGCCGAGATTTTTGAACCTGAACCTGAAATCAGTGATTATGCCTCTGAGGATTACTATGATAATCCGCCTCCAGGGGATCGTGAGGATTTCCAAGATAGTTATGTTCCCTATCCGGAGGAATTGCCAACCGAAGAATTCCCACCATCTACGGTGGTTGAGGGAGATGATGCTCCTGTTGAGGTTGATTTTACACCGAAGGAACTCCTACAGTATAAACTTCCTGATATAGATCTCTTTGCACCTGATAAACCAAAGAGTCAGTCTAAAGAGAAAAATATCGTTCGTAAGAACATCCGAATCTTAGAAGATACCTTCAAAAGTTTCAACATTGATGTCAAGGTTGAGCGGGCTGAGATTGGACCGTCTGTAACCAAGTATGAGGTCAAGCCTGCTGTTGGGGTCCGAGTCAATCGTATCTCTAATTTAGCGGATGACTTGGCTCTGGCTCTTGCTGCAAAAGATGTCCGTATTGAGGCACCCATACCTGGAAAATCTTTGGTTGGTATCGAAGTACCTAATTCCGAGATAGCAACAGTTTCTTTCCGTGAACTTTGGGAACAGTCTAAGACGGATCCTAATAAGCTATTGGAAGTTCCTCTTGGTAAGGCGGTTGATGGTTCGGCTCGTAGCTTTGACCTAGGTCGTATGCCTCACTTGTTAGTGGCTGGATCAACTGGTTCTGGTAAATCTGTTGCGGTTAATGGAATCATCTCTAGTATTCTGATGAAGGCTCGCCCAGACCAGGTTAAGTTCCTCATGGTCGATCCTAAGATGGTTGAACTTTCTGTTTACAACGATATTCCTCATCTCCTTATTCCTGTGGTGACCAATCCACGTAAGGCCGCCAAGGCTCTTCAAAAAAGTAGTTGATGAGATGGGAAAATCGTTACGAACTCTTTAGTAAGTTTGGCGTGCGTAACATCGCAGGCTATAATTCCAAGGTTGAGGACTGGAATGCCAAGTCGCAAGAGAAACAGATTCCCTTGCCTTTGATTGTGGTTATCGTTGATGAGTTGGCTGACTTGATGATGGTGGCCAGTAAGGAAGTGGAAGATGCCATCATCCGTCTGGGACAAAAGGCACGCGCGGCTGGAATTCACATGATTCTTGCAACCCAACGTCCATCAGTTGATGTTATCTCTGGCTTGATTAAGGCCAATGTGCCATCTCGTGTGGCCTTTGCTGTGTCTTCTGGAACAGATAGTCGTACCATTTTAGATGAAAATGGGGCAGAAAAACTACTTGGACGCGGGGATATGCTTTTCAAACCGATTGATGAGAATCATCCTGTTCGTTTGCAAGGGTCCTTCATTTCAGATGATGACGTGGAACGTATTGTGACCTTTATTAAGGGACAGGCTTCAGCTAACTATGACGAGAGCTTTGATCCTGGTGAAGTTTCAGAGAATGATTTTGGTAGTGGTTCATCCACTAATAGTGGTAGCTTGGAAGGAGATCCTCTCTTCGAAGAAGCGAAAGCATTGGTATTGGAAACACAAAAAGCTAGCGCTTCCATGCTTCAGCGTCGTCTGTCGGTCGGATTTAACCGTGCTACTCGCTTGATGGAAGAACTAGAAGAAGCCGGAGTGATTGGACCTGCTGAAGGCACTAAGCCACGTAAGGTTTTGATGACTCAAGAGTGATGATGGGAAAAGTACTACCCACCATTTACACATGTTTTAAATATAATAAAAGGATGTGAGAGTAACTGTTTCGGCGCAAATTTTCGGCTCCTTGTCAACTGTAGTGGGTTACGAAAAGCTAACATCTAGAGAGGACCGGATAGGTTTTCTCTTTTTGTATGTTCAGAGTGATGAAGACACGCTTCTTAAAGTTGATGAAGTTTCTAAAACCAAAGCCCAACCGTTTGATGTCTTTAATCAACTTGTTAGTCGCTTCGAGTTTTGCGTTTGAATAGTCTGTTTCTAGTGCATTCTTGATGTGTATTGTTTGTGTCTAAGAAAAGTCCTAAAGACAGTTTGAAAGTAATGATTGACGACGTTTAAGTTTTCTTGAATGAGCTCAAAAAACTCATCTACTCTTTTTTTTCTGATAGTGAAAAAGTAAAAGCTGATAAAGTTTGTAGGCATTAGCGATCTCTTCTGAAAGGACCAATGTCTTCTCAATGATTTCATGTGGTACCAAAGTTTGTCTGAAGGTCTTTGAATAGAAGGAGTTGAGAGATAGCTTACGACTGTCCTTTTGAAAAAGTCGCCAGTGATTTTTTAAATCTCAATAAGGTAGTGAATTCTTATTAAACTGGTTCATAATGGCAATTCTTGTCTTTAAAAAGGCACGTCCAAGGTGCTGGATGATGTGGAAACAATCAATAATAATCTTTGGAACATTTAGTAAAAAATCTTCGAACTAGTAGCATATAAGATCCTGACATGTCCATCGTGATAAACCTTACCTTTTGTCGGATTTTCAATGGATACTTCAAAAAGTAGTTTCGTATAGTAGTTTGACGGTGATTATCAAGGATAGTTATGAGTTTGGTTTCAACAAAAGCGAGTTCACCTTTCTTGAAACCAAACTCATCCCAGGACATAACCCTTGGGAGTTTATCAAAATGTTCCTTGAAAGAAAACTGATCAAGCTTACGATAGACAGTGGATGTCGACACACGAAGTCTTCTGGCAATATCCGTTAGTGACATCTTCTCAGTTAGGAGTTGTGAGACCTTTTGACGGACTAGATTTGAGATTTGGCAGTTTTTCTCAACGATTGATGTCTTAGCCACCGTGATTCTCCTACAATTTTTACACTGGAAGCGACGCTTTTTAAGACGTAGTAGTGTCGGCATTCCCGCTTGTTCGAGAAGAGGGTTTTTAGAAGGTTTTTGAAAGTCATATTGTCTACATTAAAAAAGCTCTATACTCTCTACAGTGGTTTTACCCACTACAGAAATTATAGAGCCATGATAAAGGTGCCTTTAGGTTCCTAAAGTTACAGCTATTAAGTTTGACCAGCCACTATTTCTGGAAAAAGTTTATCTAGGATTTTAGTAGTGATAGCTTGGCCAGGACCCTCAGCACAGTAGGTGTGCATATACATCGAAGGGTTAAAGTTGAGCTCAATGCAGGTGCAATGAGGATTTTCCTTGGTGGCAATTTGAGTTTCATCTGGAATTATCAGATCAACCCCGCAAGCCCAGGCGCCCATGCTAGTTGCCATGGCTGCGGCTAATTCTTGGTAAGAGGAATCCATGGTCTCAGTGACATCAATAGAGTCACCACCTGTAGAGATGTTGGAATTACGACGCAGATTGACCTTTTTTCCTTCTGGGAGAATATCATCAGGTGTATAACCCTGTTGAGCTAACATTAGTTGTTCGATGTCTCCTAGCTCAATGATTTCCAGAGGTGACCGGTGATCACGGCCACGCAATGGATTAGCATTTTTCTGAGCGACTAGTTCACGAATGGTGTGTTTGCCATCACCAATAACATTGGCAGCAACACGCAGAAGCACAGCCTCACAACGCCCATCCAAGATGAAGAAACGGTATTCGGTTCCTGGAATAAATTCTTCAACAAGGACAGAGGTATCTTCTGCGAAAGCAATTTCAAGGGCTTTTTGATAGTTGTCAAGACTGGCAGGTTCTTGGAAAATGGAAATTCCCAGACCAAAGTTAGTTGACTTGGGTTTGACAACAATTTGCTTATCCTTGATAAGAGGGTAGTAGGCAAGTCCTTCCTCAAGACTGGTAAATTCGTCTCCTGAAGGAACTGAAAAGCCAGCATCTGCTAGAATCTTCTTGGTTACGGTCTTATTAGCCATAGCAAGGGGAACCACGTAGTTGTCTTTTGAGGTCATGTTACCGTTTTTGACGTATTCAACATGGTCTTGGTGCCAAAGTTTTAGGAATTGATCTTGCTCATCCAATATTTCAAAGTGAATTCCCTTTTGGATGGCATCAAAGAGCAACATCTGGGTGGAGAGTTCCATCTCTTCATAGCCCTTGAGAGCATAGTGGGCAGTCCAGTCGTAATCATGATAGGCAAGAGCCTTGTTTAAAGCAAATTCGGCTAGAGATTTGTCTTTGATATAGGGTAAGAGCTGGGCAGAGAGCGTTTGATTTGGATCCGCAAAGGCTGCCTTAACTTGTTTAACCAGATCTTGATGATAGTCACCAAGTCCAAAGTGTTGCACCAGTTGGTCTAGGGCAGTTACAATGTCCTGAGTTTTAGCCTCCGAAGGTAGAGGTTCTAGAGGATGAGAGAGGGCAATTTTCTCATTTAGCGCGTGGCCTTGTGCAAGAGCTTGGTCGACATTTTCAGGGCTATCAAGCCAAAGGAAGGCTAAAATGAGTAAGTGCACAGTGTCCATAGTAGTCTGACTAATACCGATACGCTCAAAAGGGTTAAGGTCGAAATTACGGAACTCTAGGTAGGTGATTCCCTTGTCAAGGAAGGAACGATTAACCTTTTGTCCACGGAAACGAACAGCTGAGTAAAATTCTTTCTCTGCAATCAAATCTCCTTGTTCGATATAGGTTTCAATGGCTGAGACATAATCTTCTAGACTTACAAAGGATACTTGAATCTCTTCCTTATTGACATAGCCGTGGTCACTGTTACGGAAGGAACGCACAGGTTCTGGAACTTCCTGGTCAAAGAAACCTTGTTCGGCGATGGGTGAGGCCCCAAAGAGATAGGTAATCACCCAACGGTAGCGCAAGTAGTTCTGAGCTAGCTTAAGATAGAGGGCGTTTTTGAAGGCAATCATATCGGTCTGATCACTTTCTTGGAACAAGGCCTCAACTAAATCTTTACCCAGTTCCATATTATAGTGGATACCTGAGATAGCTTGTAGTTTAGTTCCATATTTTTCAGCCAAATAGTTACGATAATGGCGTTCGAAGTCATTTTCCAGTTGAGCAACTTGAATCTCCTCTGCCTTTAGACGAGGTGGCATGGACAAAGGCCAGAGAACCTCGTCTGTAGCAATAGAGCGGCCAGCTACATCAGTAATAGCTCCCAGAAATCGGCGAGCCTCAGTAGTAGATTTGGCAACTGGTGTGATGAGTTCCATCTGAAACTCGCAAAAATCAGTCTGAATATAGGGGTGGAAACTACGAGCTCCTAGACAGGATGGGTGAGGTGTATGCACCAGTTGTCCTTGCCTATCGACACGTAGACTCTCGCGCTCGATTCCAAAATTAGCTTGGAGAATAGGGCTGGTAGCTTCCAGTTTTTGAAGAAGTTGGTTTAATGTCATAGAATCACCTTTTCATCTAATGTTAGTGATAGTCTATTATAAATAGGAACAGAAAACAAATTTCTGCTACGGTTAAGATGAATTTCCGAATATTTTGAAATGAGTTTGTGAAAAATGAACAGATTTCAATCAAAAAAATGAGAAATTAGAACAAATTCTCAGTTACATAAAATTTTACTTGCAATTTAAAATCAAATTAGCCTATACTAGTGAAGTAATATATGAGGACGAAAAGAAATCCCTAGGGTATGCCCTCAGGGGCTTTTGTATGCCTTCAAAAAGGGATATAACCGTTCTTTTATAGATAAAAATATGGAGTATTTAGCTGGAATATTTTAAATGTTTCCTTTGAATAGAGCAGACACTTTTTTTCATAGTGGCAGTAGTTAACCAATAGTCTAGGTCTTGTTGAGAACAAAGTAATAATCTCATAAGTCACCCTGTTCGCCCAGCGATACTTTCACTGTGATGACTTGGAGAACTCGCTTTATCTATCACTGAATGAAACACGCTCTGCACAGAGTAGGCGATATTTTTCACCGTGGTAGTAGTTATAGAAGTCAAAAGACTTCTATAACACGGAAGATTTTGATGACTGAGGATCAAAACTTAGCTATGAGATTCCGACGGAAGCTGCTAGCGTCCGAAGCTACTTAAGAAAAATATCAAAAGCAAAAAAGAATAAAAATGAGTTGAAGAAAAGGCAAAAAAACGACTGAAAAGGGGGAAAATGTAGTATAGACATGGGCGAAAAGAATAAAAACGGGAGGGAGAGGCAGTGAAAGGCAAGAAAATGGTGTGAAATAGGCGATGAAGGGATAAAAAACGGAGAGAAGGAATAAAAAAATGTTGATAAAAGAGAAAAAGTGAGATTGTTTACAAAAAAAAAGAGAAAGGTAAGCCAGAAAGATGGAAAAGAGGATAAAAGACGTGGCAGCGAG
>ENA-OQDC01000358-OQDC01000358.1-human-gut-metagenome-genome-assembly--contig:-NODE-358-length-33638-cov-5.267793_pt1 | contig 33638 bp, 35 predicted proteins | sample MGYA00242770_ERZ504601 | MGnify/ENA primary metagenome ERZ504601 (study PRJEB26092, sample SAMD00036305) | human gut metagenome | host: Homo sapiens | study: EMG produced TPA metagenomics assembly of...
TGCAAAGAAGTACCAGGGAATTAGAGAGCCAGATGTCCAATTGAGAAATGGCATATCCAATCAAATTGTGCTTAAAGCTTTTGTAGTTTCCATTTTTTCATGATGAAATCACCGAGCAGTCCAAAGACCAAGCCGGTAGGGACACACCAAAAGCCCATTCCTGTAAGTCCCACAAGCAGTCCGGTCAATACACCCATAAGAGTAACCAAGCCAAACTTTTCAACCTTCGTTGTGTACAGCATAAATACAGTTCCATTGATGAGCGCCCAAACTGCCGGGAAGAAAGGGACCATAATGGGAATAGAAACGAGAAGGGATAACGCTGCTCCGATCACAAAATAGATGACCGTGAAAATGCCCAAGGTGATTAAATCTTTTGCTCCAATTTTTCTGTTCATGAGAAAACCTCCAAATCAATATGTTTTTATTGTATATAAGCCTGTTAGTTAGATAGATCTAACCTGTAGGTAAAATTTTTTCTGCTTTATTGCAGTATTCTTTCAAACAGGTCTCTCCAGCCTGCTTCAAGAAAGGTCTCAACGGTTTTCATGCAGGAGACCGCTTTTTCTTTACGTAGCCTTTTTTCTAAAAATCTGCTGATAATAGTGAAACTGCTCTCCCATAATCATGCCAATACCATCCAGATCAATATCACTTTGCGCCATCTCTTTCAAAAAATTCACTGTCTCCACAGTTTTATGTTCCATCATTTTTTGTACCATGGCATAAATAGAACTTCCTTCACTGCGGCAGAAAAACAGTATACATTCATCGTAATACTGAAAGAGAATATCCAGATAGATTTTTTCCTCTTTACGAATTGCATCCAAAAGAGCATCCACGTTTTTACTTTCCAACAGCTCAAAATACATTTTGCCGATTGGTTCTGATTGAACCTTGACCGCAGAAAGAAAATTGCTCACCAGACTACAAAATAGGTCATCTTTACTGTCATAACGGGTATATACAGCTCCCGGTGTCACTCCTGCACGATCAGCTATTTTTCGGATTGATGCTTTCTGAAAACCAAATTCCATAAATTCATCAAACGCCGCTTTAGTAATCTTTTCGTCAAGGGAATGGTCTTTTAATGCCATTTAATCAGCCCTCCTTTCGTGATTACACTGTAATCAATTACACTGTAATCATACTATTTTGTTTGGTCAATGTCAACACAAAATAATATATAACCCTTTCAATGATTTTAATCCAATATTATATTTAGCTATTTATTCAGATTTGTCAGCAACTAACTAAACGTGTATATGTTATAGTAGCGCATTCTATACTCATAGCTCATGCGATCTATGAGCCAAGCAGAATATCTGCTGGCATATACAGAGCTGACAGTCGGGCAAGTTGCCCAAACAGTAGGCTATTCCACTTCAAGCCGATTTGCAGAATTATTCCGAAAAAGCACGGGATTGTTGCCATTAGAGTATAGGAAAAATCGCGCAACGAAAGTAGAATGAGAGCCAGAATAAACTCTGGCGCGCGCGTCTGATTTTCAAGTGGAACTATAAAGTGTAAGCTGAATGGATTTTGCATCATTTCGCCAATCGTCCATGAACTATAAAATGTATATGGGTGATGCAGAATGGCGAAAATCGAGGACTGTCCCGGCTTTGAAACGTTCGGAGCGGATGTCAAGGCAGCACGAAAGGCAAAACAGCTTTCCCGCAGTGCGCTGGCTGACATGATACATTGTGACAGCCGGTATCTTGCGAATATTGAGAACGAAGGCACGCTGCCCAGCCTGCCGGTGGTGATTCAGCTGATAAAAATATGTGGTCTGCCCGTGGAGCGGTACTTTAACCCGGAACTCATGCGGGAAGAAAGTGCGGAACGTCAGCGGGTCAGCCACAAGCTGCAGCTTTGCCCGGAAGAATACTTACCCATCGTAGAGGGTGCCATTGACGGTGCCTTACGAATCCATGAACAGGAAAAAGAGCCCGTGTGCGTCTGATTGTCATGCACGGTCATTGAGAGGATGCAAAAGCGTCCTCTTATTTTTTTTTTGCATTTTGCGGGCAAAACGGGGGTGTTGTGGTGTCATAGTAGTGGGGAAAGGTAACGTAGCAAGCATAGGGAGTGTAGCCACTCCCGGCAGAAATGCTTGCTGGGGAGTACCCCAGACCCCCAAGAAACGAGGTGAAACTATGACGAACCGAACCCGAAAAATTGTTCTGCGTGTTCCCGTGACGCCGGAGGAACAGGAACTTATCCGGCAGAAGATGGCTCTGCTGCACACACGGAATTTTTCTGCCTACGCCCGGAAGATGCTGATAGATGGTTATGTTGTCCACATCGACACCACCGACATCCGGGTGCAAACCGCCGAACTGCAAAAGATTGGTGTCAACGTCAATCAGATCGCGCGGCGGCTGAACAGCATGGGGCCGCTGTACACACAAGACGTTGCGGACATCAAGGGAGCATTGGCGCAGATATGGCAATTACAAAGATACATCCTATCAAGTCAACGCTGAAAAAGGCACTGGACTACATCGAGAATCCGGCAAAGACGGATGAAAAGATGCTGGTATCCTCCTTTGCCTGCTCCTACGAAACCGCCGACATCGAATTTGAACTGCTGCTGTCACAGGCCATGCAGAAAGGCAACAATCTGGCCCACCACCTGATACAGTCTTTTGCGCCGGGCGAAACCACGCCGGAGCAGGCCCACGAGATTGGTCGGCAGCTTGCGGATGAAGTGCTGCAAGGAAAATATCCCTATGTGCTGACAACGCACATTGACAAAGGGCACGTCCACAACCACATCATCTTTTGCGCTGTGGACATGGTGAATCAGCGCAAATATGTTTCTAACCGGCAGAGCTATGCCTACATCCGGCGCACCAGTGACCGGCTGTGTAAGGAACATGGCCTGTCCGTGGTAATGCCCGGCCAAGACCGGGGCAAGAGCTATGCCGAGTGGGACGCGCACCGCAAGGGCACGAGCTGGAAGGGCGAAGCTGAAAGCCGCCATAGATGCAGCCATCCCGCAGGCCAAGGATTTTGACGATTTTCTGCGGCTCCTGCAGGAGCAGGGCTACGAGGTCAAGCGTGGCAAGTATGTTTCGTTTCGAGCACCCGGACAGGAGCGGTTCACCCGCTGCAAAACGCTGGGCGAAGCCTACACCGAGGAAGCCATCATCGAACGCATCAAAGGGCGGTTCGTGGAGCGGAAGCCCAAAGAAAACCGCAAAATTTCGCTGCGGATTGATTTGGAGAACAGCATCAAGGCCCAGCAGTCCGCAGGGTACGAGAAGTGGGCAAAGCTCCACAACTTGAAACAGGCTGCCCGGACGCTGAACTTCCTGACTGAGCATGAAATCGAAAGCTACCCGGATTTGGAAAGCCGGGTGGCCGAGATCACCGCCGCCAGCACCGAAGCTGCCGCCGCATTGAAAGCAGCAGAGCGCCGACTTGCAGAAATGGCCGTGCTGATAAAGGATGTCACCACCTGTAAGGAACTGCACCCACTGTTGCAGGAGTATCAGCGGGCTGCTGACAAAAAGCAGTTCCGACGTAAACATGAAGGAACCTTGATTCTCTATGAAGCAGCGGCGAAAGCTCTAAAAGAGCAGGGCTTTCAAAAGCTACCCGACCTCTACGCCCTGAAAAACGAGTATAAGCAACTGGCCGAGCAGAAAGACCAGATGCAGCGGCAGTACAATGATGCCAAACGCCAGATGCAGGAGTATGGCATCATAAAGCAGAATGTGGACGGCATTCTGCGGACAGCACCGGGAAAGGAGCAGATGCAGGAACGGTAAATCTGCACAAAATATTGTTCGGATTTTTGAATCCCAAACGCTTAGACCGGGTGGCGTTTCCGCCCGAAATCATGTAAAATAGACTTAGACAACGAAAGCGAGGAACCCTCTATGGCAGAAGTAAAAGACAATAGCTCCATCCAGCTTTTTGAAGATCAGAAAATCCGTACTGCATGGGATGCAGAAAAGGAAGAATGGTATTTTTCGATTACAGATGTTATTGCAGTCTTGACCGACCAAACGACCGCACGCGGTGCAAGTAACTATTGGGCAAAGCTCAAACAGCGTCTGAAAGAAGAAGGCGCAGATGAACTGCTGACAAATTGTCAGCAGTTGAAAATGACGGCAACAGATGGGAAAAAGCGTAAAACTGACGTTGCCAACACCGAACAGCTCCTACGTATCATCCAGTCCATTCCGTCTCCGAAAGCTGAACCGTTCAAGGCATGGCTGGCAATGGTGGGCAAGGAACGCATCGAGGAAACCATCGACCCGGAACAGGCCATCGACCGCGCACTTGATACCTATTTGAAAAAAGGCTACTCCGAAGAATGGATTCACCAGCGACTTTTGGCAATCCGCATCCGCAACGAACTGACGGATGAATGGAAGAAGCGCGGAGTACAAAAGGGCAAGGAGTATGCTATCCTGACCGATGAAATCTCCCGCGCATGGTCCGGCATGACCACGGGGCAGTACAAGCGGCTGAAAGGTCTGACAAAAGAAAATCTCCGGGACAACATGACCGATTTGGAACTTGTTTTGACGATGCTGGCCGAAGCCTCTACTACGGATATTTCCAAGACTGCAAAGCCGCAGACCTTTGAAGAAAACAAGCAGGTTGCCAAGCGTGGCGGCAAAGTGGCCGGCATTGCGCGGCAGGCTCTTGAAGCGGAAACCGGCAAGCCTGTTATCACGGAAAAGAATGCGGTTAACTTCCAGCAGCTTGTGACCGACGTTGTAGAAGATGCCGCCGAACTGCCGGAAAATCCCACCGAGAAAAAAGATAAAGACTGATACATGAAAATAGCCGGACACCGTAGCCACAAGGCCACCGTGTCCGGCTATTTCTGTGTTGACAATGGCACATTACTTTCTCTAAAAATAATGTGTCATTGTCAATCTGGCGGTATCACTCACCCGTAAAATCGAAACTCTGTCCGTCAAAGTCGGCATCGGTCATGCGCTTCAACTTTGCAATGGTGCCATTTGCCAGCCGCCGCATTTCCGTGTCCATATCCGGCAGGGCGGCGAGCATCCGTGCCATCGTCTGGCGGCGGTCAGAGGTGTGGTACATACAGATCAAATTTTCTTCTTCTACGCTGAAATTCATGGTCAGACCTCCATTTCGTACTGTTTTCTGCGGGCCGCTGCCTTTATCGGGCTGGCAGCCTGTTTTTGTTTTCGGAAAGCTGCTTGCGGACAGAAGCGCGGGGCTTGCAAATGCCCTTGTCCCGATTCTCGTTTTTGTCAATCAGCGCGTAGATGCCGAAACGGTCTTTCACGCTGGACAGGTGCAGGGATTTATACGGCAGCATGGCAAGCAGCTGGTCCGTGTCCCGGCTGGATGCCAGCTTGGTGAAATAGGGCGATACCTCTACCATGAAATGATTCTTGTCCGGGCTGTTGGGAGCAGCCAGACGCTTCATATCGGCTACGATACGCTGTGCCTCGGCCTCGATCAGCCCGGTGTGCAATGCCGCAAGGTGTTCTTTGAAATCACCGGGCTGTGCAGATTCCCGACTGCGCTGCTCCTGACGGATGGCCGCTTGCAGAAGTTCCGGGTCACGGGGCTGCATTTCATACCGCACGAACTCTCCAAAATATTTGTCCGATCGGCTGTCGAAATGCTCTTTGAGGCCAATTTCCCGCATCCCACTTTCGTAGATTAGGCGATTGGCACCCACAAGCAGAGCGGCATCCCGGATATGCTGGAAATGCTGCTGATAGTCCAGTTCATACAGATTGCCTTGCACAGTTCCGTTGGCCGCGCCGGTCAACTCCACCGCATAGGCAAAGATCCTGTCGCAGGTCTGCTCGCCGCAGAATTTCCATGTGTTGTAGGCTTGCGTGTCTTTGAGCAGCACGTCCCGTTCCCGGAAGCAGAATGTTCCAGAAGGCCGGGACAGCCACAACAGCAGCTTATCTTCCGGCTGGTCGCTGCGGGCGGCCTCCCGCAGCATTTTGATGTCATAGGCAAAATCGCTCTGATAGTATGCGGTGTTCTGGTGCATAATGGCTTCCAGCGCAGCGATCAAGTCCATATTTTCAAACTTCTGCACGGCTTACACCTCCAATTCTTTTGTCTTTTCCCGTGGCGGCGGTTGCTTGCTCTGCTCCTTTTTTGCGGCATCCAGCTGTACCCGGATGGACGGCTTTTTCGGCTTGGCTGTGCGTGACTTCTTGGCTTTTGGTGCCTTTTCCTCGGCCTTGACTGCGGCGGCAAGGTCCGTCAGAGAGATTTGTTCTCCGGCCTTTGCTTTGGCTTCCAACTCACCTAAAGAGGGCGCATTGTTCAGCACACCGTCAATCATGTTTTCGTCCTGTTCGGTGGAAAGCTCTGCGGTGCGCAGCGGATTTTCCCGCAAAAATTCCGGCACCTGCTGGAAGCCCACACTGTCGCAGTAGTGGGCGGTGTCCTGCCCGTTCTGATGCAGCACCACCACATCCGAAACGGACAGTGAGTGTCCCTTGAAGTCTGCCGGATGGTCCACATTGAATGTACGGTAGATGTCCTCCAATGTGGTACCAGCAGCCAGCGGCGCGGCGTAAACTTCCGTATAGTTGGCCTTGTCCACAGTCCGGCCAGCGGCCTGCAGGCGGTCGTAAGGCTCAAAACGGTAATCGCGGGTGGAATCTTCATTGCGCAGCTGGTAGATGGAAAAACTGTCCTGCTGCGGTGCTTCAAAGCCTGCCGCTGCGTATTCCTCTACCGTCATTCCAGCAGTGGCCGCTTCCTGCGCGATCTCGGCCTGCACCTGTGCCTTGTAATCCTGTAAGCTCTGGTCAAAGTCAGCCAGCTTGGGCGGTTCCGGCAAGTTATACTGGCCTTGGTTAAGCAGCGGGCGGCAGTCCTGCACATAGGTTACAATGGCATTGTAATAAGCGGTTTGCTCCGGCAAAAAATCCTGACCCTCTCGCAAAGCGGCGGTAGCCGTCTGCTCCATAGCGGAAAGATTGCAATGCTGTTTGAGGTACGGGATAAACTCGGTCAGCACCATTTCACGCTCTGCCTTGTCCTGCTCCCATGCTTCCGGGCCCTTGTTGTGCAGAACAAAATTTTTCCAGTTCTCGTCTTTGGCGTAGTATTCGTGGTAGCTCTGGATGTGCTGAATCAGGGAGCCGTCCCCGTCACCAAAATCCTGCCGACCCTCGTAGTTGTCCGGCTGGCTGTTCAGAGTAAAATCAATGCGGAACGCGGTTTTGTCGTACCAGCCGCCCTCGTAACCGTCCTTTTCCCGTTCCGTGTGCTGGGCGGTGTCCAGTTCTTCAAAGACGCGGTTTGCCACGGACAGCGGCATGATTTCGCCGTCCTGCAGCTTGTCGCTTTCACTCCACAGAATCGTGACCGTAGGTTCTGCGGCGGGGTCTGGAATTTTAACGGGTGCGGGAATTTCGTTGGCCTTTTCCGCCGCCTCTCGGAACGCCGCCAGCTTATCGCCCAACAGGACTTCCGACACTGCGGCTGTCTGCCCCAGCAGATTAAGTGCTTCCTCTCCGGCATCCGGCAGGGTCAGACCGGGTGCGTCCAGCTGGCCGCCGTCCAGAGCCTTTTTGTCCGCATCATACAGGGTATAGTCATAGCCGGAATCACAGGTCTGGATGAATCAAAATATTGCCGTTGTCCAGCGCAAATGCGGCCTCCTGTGCAGTGGAAAGTTCTGTTTCCCGCTGCTGGCGCAGTTCTGACAGATGTTCGTCCAGCGCAGAGATCAGCTCATGGGCCGCGCTGCGGATAATTTCCAGAGAGGCTTTCAACTCGGCCAGTTCCCGGCCGGAACTCCACCCGGCCACATAGCCAAAGGAATACTCGGACGTGTCCAGCCCGTAGTGCTGGCAGACGGCATAGGCCACGCTTTCGGCCTGCACCTCGCGGGTGCGGCTGTCCGGGCGGTTGGTCTGTTCCGGGTCGTTGGGGTCGATGGCGTGCAGCTTTGCATGGGCAATCTCATGGATGGTTGTCTTGATGGTTTGCAGCTGGCTCATGCCCTCTTGGATGGCAATGCGGTTGTCGAGCAGATGAAAGTAGCCGTGCGCCCCGCCCTCGATGTCCTCAAACCCGATGGGCACCGGGGATGCCTGCTCCAATGCTTTGAAAAAATCTTGGTAGTCCTGCACGCTGCCGGACAGTTCATCCACGGCAATGGACGGCAGCGGTTCACCCTCAGTCTGGCTGACATCGAACACGGAAACCACCTTAAAGGCCGGAATCTGCACCGTCTTTTCTTCCGTCAGCGGCTTGCCGTCCTTGTCCAGAATCGGCTTACCCTGCTCGTCCCGCTTTTCCATCTTCTGCTTGACCTTGTAGGGTGCAGGAGCAAGAATCTTGATGCTCTTTTCGCCTTTCTTTACGGTGCGGTGGAACGTGTCCTTCCACTTGTTGAAGCCTGCCACCAGTTGCCCGCCCTGCATGGCAATCAGCAAGGTGTTGTTGAAGCTGTAATTGTGGAATTTCGCCATCGTGGTGAGATAAGCTTTGTAGCGGTCACTGTCGAACAACTGCTGAATGCCCGTTTCCAGCCGGTCCGTGATTTCTTTCATCCGTTCTGCGCTGTCCTTACCGTTCAGGATAATGGGAATAACCTTCTGCGGTTCTGTTTCAGGTTGAACAGGCGGCGGGATATTGGCTGCATCCCGCATGACTTCCGGCACAGGAAAGGACAGTACCCGGTATTCCTCCGGCACAGGCTGGCCCTCGTGGACTTTCTGCCACACATCCCCGCTTTTGACAAGGTAGCCGTACTGGGTAAATGCACCCTGCTCCTGCTGGGCCACATAGCGGCCAAACTGCGCCGTGTTGATGCCGCCTTTCCATTCGTCCGGCATATTCACCATGCCGGAGCGGTTCAGGTAGTAGTCCCCCAGCTGGGCAGGCCCACGCACATCCGGCAGGTACACATAATATTCCACGTTTTCAGGAAAGTCTGTGATTTTCCCGATGCTGGAAAGTTCACTCTGCGGGGCTTGCAAAGCGGCGTTCAGCTCTGCGCGTTCCCCGGTAGAAAGCGTTTCCAGCCGTGCGGCCAGAAAGTTCAGCTCGTCCACATTGGATGCCAGCACCATGTTGTAAGGGATGGCAAAACGCTTTTCTACCTCGGCAAAATAGCCGGAAATGAAAAGGCCCTGCGGATTATCGGACGAAATGCCGATTTGCCGCAGGGCTGCTTGTACCTGTTCGGTTGTGGTAGGCAGATCCAGCCAGACGCCATCCCTGCCTTGCTGCTGCCGATTTTGCAGCTGGATGGAAAATAATTCGCTCATTTGGTCACACTCCTTTTATGCTATCCTACGGATAGAGAGAGCCGGTTATGGCAAAATGAATGCTTCACCTTACCATAACCGGCCCTCGTAATTTTATTATGAACTTATCCGAAATCTGTTAAAGGGACATATAAATATACCCATACGACTTTTCGAGCCGTTCAGGTGGAATTATGATATTGGAATTTGCAAGAATTTCGCCAAATTCTTTTAGACCTGCTGTTACTTGATCTGAAAGAAAATTTAGATAGCTTTCGATTGTTGTGAACTCCGAACCTTTATACCAAAAATCCGTTAAAGAATCATTTTCTTTCAAATCTTTTCTAGTGATTTCCCAACAGGTAGTACGCAAAGGCCTGTATTTGTCACAAGCCTTTAGATAGCGTCCGACATCTTCATCTTTTAAGTTATCAAATGGAAAATGAAGCGGACTGGTGTATTCAGACAATGGAACAGATTCCTTTTTGAGCTGCTTTAATCGCGTTAATGTCCATTTGTCGGCAATTATATCTGTAAATTCATTCCACGTCATCAAGCGCACATTTGAAAGATTTGCAGCCTCAATCGCGCCGGATTGGAAGCCGGCTTGTGAAATCAAAAGACCCAATGATGCACCAGAATCTTGTACAACTGTTCGGAATGCGTGTACTTTTTCTTTTGGAACTGAAGAATTCCAGAATTTACATTCACACACAATTCTTTTAACTAGTTCGTCAGGAGATTCGACCAAAACATCAACTTCCACTTTGCCACGGACAGTATCAATTGTGCAAGGACTGACTGCTCGATATCCCGATTGATTCAAAAACAACGCAACATAATCTTGTAACTCTTTCCAAGTAGCTGGACATCTATCTGTGAATTTCATTACGGCATCTCCCTGCAAAGTTCCTTTAGTTAAGTTTATTTTATCACATTATAGAATCCCTCGCAATTCGGTAATTGACGTACTTGCCTCCCGTATCTGCCAGAAGCACCGTTGCATCATAGGTTTTGCCTGTCTTTTCGGAATAGAGGCCCTTGACCTTTGCCTTGCCGTCTTTGAGCAGAGCAGCGGCGATCTTCGGTGTGAACGCCTTTTTGCGCTGCTCAAAGAAGCGGTCGTTCTTCCACATCACGAACTGACAGCCACGGTTCCCGCAATAAAAATTCTTTTTTGCCCTCATAGACGTTTTCACCGCACCGGGGACACTTACCGATGATAACCCGTTCCGACTGGAACAGGTTTTGTTTGTCTGCACTGATGCAGGAATAGGTCTTGACCAACTGGCGCACCTGCGTTTCAATTTCCGCCATGAACTCGTCTGGGTCTGCGCTGCCTTTGGCAATCTCGGTCAGGCGATTTTCCCATTCAGCAGTCAGAGCGGGAGAGGTCAAACTTTCCGGCAGAACCACCGCCAGATTGATGCCGTCCTTGGTGGGCACCAGTTGCTTGCCCTTGCGCTGCACAAAGCCCATTTGCACCAGCTTTTCCAGAATCGCGGCGCGGGTGGCGGGCGTACCCAGCCCCTTGCGTTCCGCTTCCTCCGGCATATCCTCGGCTCCGGCCCGCTCCATTGCTGACAGGAGCGTATCTTCGGTGTAGGCTTTCGGCGGGGATGTGAAGTGTTCCGATACGGTAGAAGTTACGCGGAAACTCTGCCCCTCGGCCAGTTCCGGCAGGGTGTTCAGGCTTTCCGCTTCTTCTTCGCCGTCTGCTTTCATGGTGGAGTGGAACCGTTGGTCGATCTCTTTCCAGCCGGGGACAAGCACGGTCTTTCCTTTGGCGGTGAACTCATTTCCTGCACAGGAAAATACCGCAGTCACGGTTTCGTACTCATGGGGCGCGGCTATCGCGCAGAGCAGTTTGGCGCAGACAAGACTCATCAGTTTGCATTCACTCTCGGCAAGACCAGTGAAACCCTGCTTTACAAATTCGGACGTGGGGATGATGGCGTGGTGGTCCGATACCTTTTTGCTGTTCAGAATCCGGCCTACTTCCGGGGTCAAGTCAAGCCCTTGGGCAAAGGGCAGCAGCCCCAGCAGATTAGACACAAGATGTTGTGCTGTCTGGCCCATGTCCTCGGTCAGATATTGGCTGTCCGTGCGGGGATAGGTCAGCAGTTTCTTTTCGTAAAGCTGCTGGGCGTAATCAAGGGTCTGTTTTGCGGTAAAACCGAACAGACGGTTTGCTTCCCGCTGCAAGGTGGTCAGGTCATAGAGCTTGGGCGGCTGTTCTGTCTTTTTCTCCCGCTTGACAGAAGAACAGATAGCAGATGCCCCGGCACAGGCTTGTCTCAAAGTGTCGGCCTCGTCCATGCTGGCAATGCGTCCACTGCCCGCTTTCAAACTGCCGGACTGGATGCCGACCGTATAATACTTTTCTTTCTGGAAGCGCAGAATTTTTTGCATCCCGGTCCACCAGCATTTTTCAGTGTCGGGGTCTGCACCCGGCCCACGGTTAGGGTCTTATGGTACAGCACCGAAAACAGCCGTGTTGCATTGATGCCCACCAGCCAATCCGCCTTTGCACGGCAGAGGGCCGATTGATACAGAGCATCATAATCCGAATCCGGGCGCAGGTTTGCAAAGCCCTCCCGGATAGCGGCATCCTCCATGCTGGAAATCCAGAGCCGCTTCACAGGTTTCGTGCAGCCGGCCATTTGGTAGACGAAACGGAAAATCAGTTCTCCCTCCCGGCCTGCGTCGGTCGCGGCGGTCACACTGTCCACATCCGGGCGGTTGAGCAGAGAGCGCACAATTTCAAACTGCTGTTTCTTTTCGTCCGGGACAATGAACTGCCACGGCTGGGGCAGGATGGGCAAATCCTCATACCGCCACTTACAGTATTTTTCATCGTACTGGCCCGCCTCGGCAAAGGACACCAGATGCCCGATGCACCAGCTGACCAGATACCCGCCGCCCTGCCAATAGCCGTTTTGCTTTTCAGTGGCCCCGATCACGGCGGCAATGCTGCGGGCTACGCTGGGCTTTTCGGCAATTACCAGCTGAAAGCTCATGTTTCGTCCTCCTGTCCGTCCTCTGAATGAATTTCGATTTCAGCCGGTTCCTCGTCTGCATCTTCGTCCTCGCCAAAATCGTATTCGTCCAGATCATCGTGCCCGGTGGTATCGGCCTTGGGCTTGCGGAACTTGAAATAATAGAGGGCCGCACCACCGCCAGCCAGAGCCAGCACCAGTAGGATCATCAGACTGCCCATGTTGGACTTCGGCTTTTCCTGCGGCGTTTCGGTGTCAGTTTTCACCGCTTCCGGGGCCGTGCAGTTGCGCAGGCTCTTTTCACACAAGGGGCAGTTTTCATTGACATCCCCGGCCTCACATTTCACGGTGCAGGTGCAGACTTCGGTTTCCTGCGGTTCTTCATCCAGCAGAGCCAGCAAGTCGGCATCATCCACTTGGTTCAGGAAGTGGACAGAGGTTTCTTTGTCCTCGTTGGCGCGGTCAATGAGAATGTAAAAATAATTCCCGGCCTTGGTGGTCACGGTGATAAGCTGCTTGTCGCCGTAAAAATCATCCACCAGTGTTGCGTTGCCCTTGGGCGTGATGGGCACGCCCTCCGGCTCCATGCCGCCCGTGGTGGGTTCTTCTTCGATAATCTCCGGCAGAGGTTCCGGGGCAGGGTCAGTACCGCTTGCGAAAGCGGGCATGGAAAAGGAGCAGAGGCAGAGCAGGATAGCCAGCAGTCCGGCAGCGAAGCGGTTCCAGTTGTCAGGTTTCATCGGCGGCATCCTCCTGTTTGTGGTACGGGGTGACGGTGGGTGCCGCGTTCAGCGCACCGCTGCGCAGGAAGGCTGCAAACTCGTCCGGCGTCATGTTCATGCTGCGCACCAGCTGAATGATTTGAAGATTTTCCTGTTCGGTCTTTGCAGCTTCCAGTTCTTTCAACTGCTGCTGGTATTCGGAGATTTTTTCTTTGAGCCGTTCAATGTCGCGCTCAATGCGGGAAAGTCTTTTTGCCATACAAAATCCTTTCTGGCGTCACGGTAAACGCCCATAGCTGTAAAAATGTTCCTGCCAATATTTTGAGTTGAGATTTGTGTAAGAGATAGGGTCGCCGCAGTGCAGCATGATGGAATTGCATACATAGATACCGCAATGGCTCACGCCGGGGGTATCGTAGGTTCCCTTGAAAAACACAAGGTCGCCCGGTTTGACCTGCGCCGTCGAAACAGGAGTACAGAGGTTGTAAAGGCCCTGTGCGGTCTGACGGCCCACGTTCCAGCCGGAATGATTCAGCACCCACGAAATGTAGCCGCTGCAATCAAAGCTGGTGCTGGGCGAACTGCCGCCCCACACATACGGGTAGCCGATGTACTTGGTGGCTTCCTCTATCATGGCGGCAAACTTATCATCTTTGAGGGCTTCCGGGGGAATGTCGTAATAGGTGGGCTGCTTGATAGTGGACGCATTGGGGTATTGCGCTTTGCCAAACAAATCCGGCCGGTTGCCCAGCGTGCGCATATAGAGCGAATAGGCACTAAGCTGTTCTTCGGTCAGTACTTCCACGGGCAGGTGGGATAAATCCTTGTTCTTCAGCTTGACCGTGCAGATGTAGTATTCATACGGTTCTTGGTAGGTGATAACTTGCGGCACACCATACGGGCCAATAATGACCATCATTTTTGTACGGTAACGTATCTGCATGGTCACGGTCTCGGTCAGGATGTACTGCTTTTCAAAGAGCATTTCAAGTTCGCCCTGCACCTCGGCCAATGTAAAAACGCCATCATGGAGCGCGGACAAAATCGAGATCAGCACATAGGGGTCATGCTCGATTTTGTCCAGATAAAAGTGGTATTCATCGTAGTTGTGGGTGGCCTCGTAGGTATCGAGATACCGTTGCAGCTTTTGTTCCAACTTGGCGTAGGCTTTCTCTGCGCCCAGCATATCCTTATCCTTGGAAAAATAAGAGGATGCCGTCACGCCGGTTCCAGCGGTGCCCGCCATCACGGTGCAGGACTGCAACCCCGTTATCAGGAGCAGAGCCAGCAGACCGAACACCGCCACGATCAGAATTGTTTTCCAGTTCTGGGCAGCAAATTCGGCTACCAGTTCGCCGCCCTCGGCCGCAGCTTTGTTACCCGGAAACCGTTCTCTGCGGTGGCGGCTGCACCCTGCGCGGCGGCTTGTCCGGCCTGCCGTGCAGCTTTGGCATACTGCTGTTTGATACGCCGTTTCTGCCACATCCGGGAAATGGGGTTGCTGGCCGCCTGTGCAATTTGCGGATTGTCCCGCAAGGATTTCTGGTAAAAGTATTCTGCATTGGCAGACATGAGCTGACGCTCTGCCTTTTCCACGGCCTTGTAAGGCTTCATCTTGTGGTGCCGGATGCCGCTGCGGATGGCCTTGGCGGTCTGATGCTCCACCAGTTCTTCTCCCTTGTGGCCGCCCTCTACACCCACATTTTCGTGTTCGACCTCGTGGATTTTTTCCGTGAGCAAACAGCAATGCTTCCGACAGCGGACGGCTGGCCGGGTTTGGTTTCAGGCTGGGCGGGCCTTTGTCCTGCTGTTCAAAGCGCAGGGTGGATTTCGCCTTGCCGCTGGCGGCATCGTAGACTTTTTCTTTGACCGGGACACGCTTTTTGGGCAGAGTAGCGCGGGCCGCATCCAGCTTGTCAGCTTTCTTTTCAGCGTTTCGGATGAACGGCTGCAATGCCGGGTCTGTCCGTTCTTCCTCGGTCAGTTCTAGACGGGCGGCGGAACCGTGCAGGCCATCTTCACTTTCGGCGGTGGCCGCAGCTTGTTTGGCTTTTTTCTTTGCCTTGTGCTTGTCCTTTACGTCCTCGGTGCGTTCCAGTATTTTTTCGGTCTTGCCCTCGGAATCCGTAGAATAATCCTGTTCCGCCTCCCGGCTGGAAACATTCTCTACAGTGCCGTCCGCTTGATTTTCCACTACCAGACCGTCACGGGTCATGGTCTGGGTGACTTTGGCTTTTGCCTGCAATTCTTTCAAAGTTCTTCACCTCCCATCGGACAGCGGCCCGTTTCAATGTCCGCAATGTATTTGAGAATCGGGAATACCTGCGGCGGCGAAACCGCATTGCCCAGCGTTTTCATCCGCTTGCTGCGGTTCGGCACATCCTCGGTCAGACGCGGGATGTCGGCGGGTTCTTCGGCCCAAAGGGAATGTCCGTCCATTTGCGCGGGAAACCCATCAGCCACTCTACCCAGTCCGGGTTGAGATACGGCTTTTCCAGCGTGGTGGGGGTCATCCGGTAGACCACATGGGAAAGCCGCGCCGTCCACGCCTTGCCGTCCTTGTTCATCTTGCGGTAACTGCCATTCGCAGAGATTTGGATGTCCAGTCCCTTGCCCACATCCCCGGTGTCGCTGGCAAGAGGTGTTGGCAGAAGAACCGATGATGAATACCCGTTTCCGTTCGTGCCACGCGCCAACGGCAGCAGCAGGTAATACGAAAACCCGAACATCGTAACCTGCCTGCTCCAAGTCAATGAGCGTTTTGTCGAGCCCCATACGGAGGAAGCCAGCAACATTTTCTCCAAGCACCCAACGGGGCTGCAATTCCCGGATAACCCGCAGCATTTCGGGCCACAGGTAGCGTTCATCGTGGAAGCCGCGCTGCCGCCCTGCGGTGGAGAACGGCTGGCACGGGAAGCCGCCTGAAATGAGGGTGACGGTGCGAAGTCCTGTTTTTTCAAAGAAAGCCTCCTTTGTTACGGTGGTGATGTCCTGAAATCGAGGCACCTCCGGCCAGTGGCTTGCCAGCACAGCGGCGGGGAAGGCTGCCCACTCGCATTGACAGACAGAGGTAAAACCCGCTGCTTCTGCGGCAAGGTCGATGCCGCCGATGCCGGAAAACAAGCTGAAATGTGTTAGGCTCATAGCTCCACTACCTCACTGAGCCGGGTGGTCATGATTTTATAAAGCTGGGTGTTTTTCGGGATGGGGTTTGAGAACGGCAGCACCACGTTCTCAAAAATCAGCAGTCCTTCGCCCGGTTCGGAATTGTCAATGTACTTCTGCTGGTCTGCGGAGAGGTTCAGCCGTTCCGAAAGGATTTTGCGGTCGCCGGATGCCTGATTCAGCAGCGTGATGAAGTCGCTGTTTTCCAGAATGTTCTCGATCTCCGGGGAAGAAAGAAGGTCCTTCACATTCTGGGTGGCACCTGTGGGCACACCGCCCCATTTGCGGAAGCGTTTCCAGATTTCTGCGGAATAAGCGGCGGTCTGTTCTTCTTTCAAGAGCAAGTGGAACTCGTCTGCAAAATACCATGTAGCCCGGCCTTGGCTGCGGTTCTGGGTGACGCGGCCCCATATCTGGTCTTGGATAATGAGCATCCCCAGTTTTTTTTAACTGCTTGCCTAACTCTTTGATGTCAAAGGCCACAAGTCGGTTGTGGATGTCCACATTCGTTTTGTGATTAAACACATTCAGCGAGCCGGACACATACAAGTCCAATGCCTGCGCTACCCGGTCCGCTTCCGGCAAGTGCTGGTCGAGCAGGGCTTGGTGGAGGTCAGACAAAATCGGCATATTCTCCGGGCTGGGATTCGCCAGATAGGGGCGGTAGATAGCTTTCACGGCACGGTCTATCACGGTGCGCTCAATCGCTTCCAGACCTGTTTTGCCGCCCATGACCAGCTCACAGAACGACAGCACAAAATCCGACTTCAAGGCCAGCGGGCTGTCATCTTCGGAATAATTCAGGTTGATGTCCAGAGGATTCACATAGTCCTTGCTGGTGGGCGAAAGTTTGATGACCTGCCCATGCAGCCGCTTGACCAGCGGATAATACTCGGCCTCTGGGTCTGAAATAAAAATATCGTCAGCAGTCGTTAAAAACACACTGACGATTTCGGACTTGCAGCTCATGGATTTGCCGCTGCCGGGCGTGCCCAGCTTCAAGCCGTTGGGACACCGGGCCTGCTTGCGGTCCAGCATGATCATGTTGTGGGATTTCGCGTTGATGCCGTAGTACATGGCCGCACCGCTCTGGAAAAGCTCCTGCGTCACAAAGGGCACGAACACCGCCACGTTGGAGGTGGTAAGGCTGCGCTGAATCTTTATCTGGTTGATGCCCAGCGGCAGGCTGGACACAAGGCCCTGTTCCTGCTGGTAGTCCAGCCGGACAAGCGAGCAGTTATACTTCTGTGCCACACCTGCGGCTTGGAACACATCGTTGCCCAGCTTTTGCTTGGTGTCGGCCACATTCAGCACTAAAAAAGTCAGCATGAACAATCGCTCATTTCTTGTTTGCAGTTTGTTCAGCAGCTTTTTGGCATCCTCGCCGTAGGTGGCAAGGTCGCTGGGGAGGATATCCATGTCGTACCCGGAACGGACAGCCTTTTTCTGCTCCTGAATCTTCATGGCATCAAGGTCAGTGATTTTTCGTTTAATCGTCTTGATGGCCTCGGTCTGGTCGATGGCCTGCACATGGAGATTGACGAGAATGCCGCTTTCCGTTTTGAGGAAGTCGGCCAGCATTTCGTCCGAAAGTTCCGGCGCAAGGATTTGTAAAAAGCTCACAGCTCCATATTTTCCGCCCAGCCCAAAGGTCTTGGCCGTGCCGAAGCAGAGGGAGGACGGTGCCACAAAGTCCTTGGTGGAGAGGCCGGAGGGTGCCAGCCAGTCCCAGTCAAAACGGAACGGTTCGCCGTCCGGGTGGAAGATGCCGTGCAGCACCTCCAAACGCTCCTGCCCGTCCATGACGTGTGCCACGCAGCCCATGGTCTTAAAGTAGCCCAGCAGATCAAGGCCAATGCGGGTCAGCCGTGCCCGCGCCGTTTTCAGGCTGTCGGCCTCAATGGTAAACGTCAGATATTTGGTTTTGACAATGCCGTTGTTTCCGCTGGCAAGCTGCTTTTGCAGGATGGCGGTGTACTCGGCGCGGATGTCGTCGAAATCATCCCCCTGCAGTGCGATCTCAAAACTTTTTGCGTACTGCACCGGGTCAACCTTGCGATTCAAAAACGAAAGCTGCACATGGATGGAAGCATCCACATAGTTGTACAGGTCGCACAGGTGTTCAAAGATGGCGGTCCGGGTCTCCGGCTGGGCCAGCTGATAGCTGATGTCCTCAAAGGCAATGCACTTGGAGAATGTGCGTCGGTCAATGCGGCACACACCGTCCGGGTAGATGGCCTCATACGGGATGGTGGCCTGCGCCGTGCGGGGTTTACCATCCCCCTTGTACTTGCGGATAACGGCATCAATTTCTTTTTTCTGGGCGCGGGTGAGCTTTTTGGGCTTTTCGGTTTCGCGGGGTATCGTTTTTCTGGACAATGGCCTTTACCTCCTGTTCCATTTGGTATTGCCGCACAAGGGCGGCGTAAGCATTGTTGGTCTGATAGGGCCTTTCCTTGGGACGGATAAAGCAGCACTGAATCATTTGCTGAATCACCACTTCAAGGGGTTGGCCGTGCCGCTCGAACAGAGCGAACAGCAGCCCCGGCAGCATGGCAAAAATCATCAGCAGGGCCGCCGCGCTGTTGGAAAGATAGTTCCGGGTCAAAAAATAAAGCGGCCCGCCCGTGAGAAGCGCACCGCCGAAGCAGACCAGCTGCCGCTTGGTCAGCCCGAATAAGACTTTGGATTTTACATGGGTCAAATCTTTGGGAACGGTCACATACGCCATTCAAACGCTCCTTTCTCAATGGGCACCGAATACGGACTTGCTGATGCTGCCGGTCTTGAACAGACAGAAACAGAGTAGCACGGTGTAGCCCATGCAGCCCCAGATAGCCCCGGCAATGTCCGCCGCGCCCGAAATGTTACGTATCAGCACCGCGTAAATGCCCACGACAATCATAATCAGGAACGCTTGGAAACCCAGTGCCAGCAAAGACTTCAAGTAGTTCTGCCCGGTGCTGCGCCACTCGCTGCTGCCCATGGTCGCCAGCGGGATAGGCCCCAGTGCGGTCACAACATAAATCTCGATCATGCGGCCGTAGGTCACAAGGAAGATGCAGATGGACAGAATGTTCATGGTCAGGCCCACCACAAGGGTCTGGAACCACAGGCTGAGCAGACTGCCAATGGTCATGCTTTCCAGCTGAAATTCCAGTCCGGGTATCAGGCGGTCAAAGTGGATGGATGTTTCGCCGATGATCACGCCGGAGCTTTGGTTGACAACACTCTGGGTGGCATCGAACACGCCCATGACGATGTTCCATGTGTTGCTGACAATGAGGATGGCAAAGGCAGACTTGAAAATCCAGCGGAAGAACATAGAAGTGTCGAAGTCGTGCATATTGTTCTTTTCGGTAATCATCTGGATAAGCTCATGGCACATCACAAGGGCAAGGATAGCCGCTGCAATGGGCAGCACCACCGTTTCGGAAAGACTGCGCAGCATATTGAAAATGCCGCTGTTCCACGCCTGCGGGGTAGAGCCGACATCCGAAGCGATTTCGCCCACCTTGGCGTTCACGTTATCGAACAGGCCGGAGAGGTTGCCCGTGATGCCATCTATCAAAATGCCTTTTATCCATTTCTCGATGATCTCACTAATCAAGCAAAGATACCTCCTTTCCCGCGCCCTCCCATGTGAGCGGGAGAGCGCGGCGTAGGATTTTAAGTGTTAGTCGTTCGGAAAATTGTGGGCAGCGATGCAGGACTTAGCCCAGCAGCCCGGACAGCAGCGGGACAAGGGTCACGCCGATCAGGGCAACGCCGCCGCCCGCGACCAGCTGCTTCACGCCCTGGCTCTTGCTGCCGGGGTTATCCTGTCCATAGCCCTCCAACAGGTTGATGCCGCCCCAGACACACAGGGCACCGCCCAGACCGACCACAATCGTCTGCAAAGTATCAACTGCGCTGTTGAAAAATTCCATAAGGTCCTCACTTTCTGCCGCTTGTTCTGCGGCACTCAAAAATAAAATTATTCGGCTGCATTTTCATCCGACAGGTCAATTTCATACAGGTCAAAACTTTCGTCCTGTGCGACTACCTGCTGCCGTTTCCGGCGCAGGGTGGATAAGAACCTGTCCACATCAAAGGTGTTTTTCTTGTCCGCGTCTGCAAGGTATTTGTAGTGCGGGTGCTTGGTGATGTCGAACTTCTCCGAGAAGAACGGCCTCACACCCCGCAGCTGCAAGATGCACCTGCCGCCGTCCATGATTGCGATTTCGTCCTCTGACATCAACGCCTTTCCTAATTTTTGATAGTTCAGTCCGTGGGAGGTTTGAGAACCCCGGTTCTCGCTGGTGTTGAAACTGTCGATGGTTTCTTTCCCCAGCGCATCGGAGATCTCTTTGGCATTTTTGCCCCGCCCACTCAAAAAGAGAACAGAGTCGCAGTTGTCCGAAATGATTTCGGCCGCATCTTTGTAGATGGCTTTCAGCTGCGACTGGCTCTGCAAAATGATGGATGCCGAGATTTCCCGACTGCGAATGGTGGCGATCAGCTTGTCGAAGTTGGGAATCTGCCCGATGTTGGCGAACTCGTCCAGAATCAGCCGTACATGGACAGGCAGCCGACCACCGTATTTATCATCCGCACGGTCACACAGCAGGTTGATAAGCTGGCTTTGGAGCATGGCGAGAATGAAGTTGAACGTGGTGTCCGTGTCGCTCATAATCAAAAACAGCACGGTCTTTTCATCCCCGATGGTGTCCAGCTCCATTTCATCGTCCTCCATCAGCTCCCGCACCTCCCGGATGTCAAATGGGGCTAAACGGGCACCACAGCTTATCAGGATGGAAGAACGGGTCTTGCCCGCCGACAGCAAAAACTTTTTGTACTGCCGGACGGCGAAGTGGTCCGGGTCTTTCTGTTCCAGCCGTTTCAAACATGAGGTCCACCGGGCTTTGGAAGTCCGGGTCGTCCTCGCGGGCTTCACTGGCGTTTATCATTTCCAGCAGGGTGGTGAAGTTCATTTCTTCTGCCGGGGCCTCGTACCAGATGTAGCCAATGAGTGCGGTGTAGAACAGCCGTTCCGACTTCACCCAAAAATCTTCCGCCGATTTTTCACCCTCGCCCTTTGTGTTGGCGATAAGGGTATTCACCAGCTTCAGCACATCCTTTTCCGAGTGGATGTAAACAAACGGGTTGTACTTCATGGACTTGGAAAAGTTTATCGTGTTCAGGATTTTCACCCGGTAGCCTGCCCGCTGGAACATTTGGCCCGTTTCCAGAACCAGTGTGCCTTTTGGGTCTGTGACCACGAATGAGGTGGGATAGTCGGAAGTGGGAAAGCATTGCATGAGGTTGGGCTTCACATAGAAGCGGGTCTTGCCGCTGCCGGAGCCGCCGATCACCAGCACATTTTTGTTCCGGGCTGTCTTGGGGTCTTTGGGCCGCCCGGTCATGGTCAGGCGTTCGGTCTGGGTCAGCAGGATGTTGTTTTCAAACTTGGGGTCGATGTAGGGGGCAATGTCCTTGGCGGTGCCCCATCGGGCAGAGCCGTATTCTTCACCCTTGCGGTACTTCTTGGCGTTCTTGCCCTTGCTGTACACGATGAGCCGGACAGCCACCGCCCCGGCAAGGCCTACGCAGACGGTCAAACGGATGCAGGCTGGGCAGCGGTTTGCAAAGGCAGCAGAGATGCCGTTCGTCAGGTGGAGTAGCTTTGCCGAAGCATCCACGCCGCCGCCAGACGGTATGCCTGCCCGCATTTGGCGAACAGGTACACGAACAGCAGATACGGCAGATTCAGCACCAGCAGCTTTTTCAGTTCAGGCTTCATCGCTCTAACCCCCTTTGCTTGATTTTTTCTTTAGCGCGTTTCGGCTGCTGGGCCGCTTTCTGCTTGGCTGCTGTCAGCACCTTGCGGATGGAGGGCCGCTGCTCCTTGGAGAGTGTTTTGGCCGTGAACTCCCGGAACGCCTGTTCTAGATTGTCCGCATCCTTGGCCTTGAAGATCACGATGTAGTGGGGCGGCTGGGTGGTCTTGTCCTTGCGCAAGGTGAAGTCCACGCCGTACTTCTTGGCGCAGGGCTTGAACGCCCCGATGTTCGCCTCCGTGACTTCAATGTTGGTCAGGGACGCGCCGTGGGCTTTGCAGCTGTTTCAGGCTTTGCCTGCCGTGGTGCAACTTTGGTCCCTTGGCCCGGTGCTGCAAGTATTTTTTCAACGCAGCTTGCAGGGCTTGGGCGGTGAGCTTGCCCGTTTTCATGGACAGGGCAATGGTTTTCTGGGTAACTTCTTCCTGCAATATGAATCCCTCCTTGTTGCAGAAAATTCAGAGCGGCAGCTAGGGTGGAACCACCAGCCGCCGCAGGTAAAGGGTTCTCATGGGTGGGTACTCCTTTCGGTCAGTTGTTGGGCGGGCGGCCCCAATCAGGCTGCGCCATATCGTGCGCCACAAGGGACGCATAGTAGCTGTTGATGGTGCTGGGCGCATTAAAAAGCATGGCCCGCAGGTATTGCTTGATGTTGCGGACTTTGGTGGTGTTATCCCGCAGGCAGTCCATGACGAACTCGATGTGATGGCTGTCCAGCTTCAAGAATTTCGCCTTGACCAACTCTGCCGGGTAATCGTCCCCGGCCACCCGGATGGACTTGCGGGAAGTGCAGACCGTTTCCAGCAGGATGTCCACGATTTCGTCCAGCTGTTCCCGGTCTATCCGGGGATTCTGGGTGAGGGTGTCATACTCGATGTTCTCCAAAATCAGGTCCCGGTAGATTTGATAGGCCGTTTCCTTTCGGCTTCCTGTCCGTTCCGGCGGCGGTGCCGCTGCCTCGTCCTCGTCCAAAGGCAAGGGGTTTGGGGAATGGATAGGAATGGAATCGGTATTTAATCCCTCTTTCTTTTGTTTTTCTGTAATTAGTTTATCTTTATTTAATTGCATTGGATTTTCCAACGTAGGGTTTTCCTGCGTGGGATTCTCCAATGTTGGATTTTCCAATGTAGGTGAAACCGATGCAGGAACGGGCTGCGGCAGCTCAAAGATCACATAGTCAGCGCCGCGCAGCCGCCCTTTCTCATCCCGTTCTCTGGAACGCTGGATGTAGCCCGCCTGTTCCAGTTCCCGGATGGCCTGCCGTATCGCATCGATGCTTTCCCGGTTGATACGGGCCAGCCCTTGCAGGGTGTAGTCCCAATCTTCCGGCAGGGAGAGCATTTGGGAGAGTAAGCCTTTGGCTTTCAGGGACAAGGCCCGGTTCCGCAGGTGGTGGTTTGACATGACCGTGTAGCCGCTGTTCTTTTCTACCCGAAATACTGCCATTTCACGGATGCCTCCTTTCGTTGCAAACAAAAAAGCAGCGTCCATTTTGCTCCCGGTGATGGGAGAAGTGAACGCTGCGCGTACTTGATAATTTTTAGGTTGTGTGGCATATAAAAGGCAGCTGGATTTCAAACACGGCTGCCCATCGGGGTGCGATACAAGCAAGTTGCTATCCGATGATCTCAAAAACAAATTGTACTACGATGCTTTTTAAAAAAGTTCTGTATCACTACTCGCACCAAACCATGAAAATCCGAACTGTTTCTCGAAAGAGAAGGGTTCGGATTTTTTGTTTGCTGACCTTTGGCGCGGCTCGGAGCTTTGCCGCCTGAGCGAGAACCAGTCCTACCGGCTGGCCGTCTGCATCCCCATGACGGACTACCGCAGGCTGATCTTTTCCGGCAACCTGCAAATGCTGCTGATCGGCCTGTTCATCCTCTTTTTTGTGGTGTTCTGCTGCATGTACTTCCACCAGCACATCCTCTCGCCTGCGTTCCGGCAGTTTGAGGAGGACCGACGGGAGTCCCGGCGGCGGATGGACGAGCTGCAGATGGAGCGCCAGCAGATGCAGACAGAGCTTTCCCGGCTGGCAGACGTGTGCCGCAACGAATCCGTCCCCGATGCCTTCCAGACCTTTCTGGAGGGCATCCCCAACCTGACAAAGACCGAGCGCCGCATCTTTGACGGCTACGTGGCCGGGCTGCGCTCCCGGGAGATCGTGGAGCAGCTGGACATCAAGGACAGCACCCTGCGCTTCCATAATAAAAACATCTACGAAAAGCTGGGGGTCAGCTCCCTCAAGCAGCTGCAGCAGTTTGCGGCGATCCTGAACTCCGGCAGCGGCAGCGCCCCCGACTCCGCCCCGGACGAAAGCAGCCCCAAAAAGGCCCGCTGAACCGAACATTCCCGCGCCGCAGCTTTCGCTGAAAAGATGCAAAAAGAGCCGCCGCACCTCACACTGAACTGCACCCCATTTGTTAGACAGTATGGTATACTGTTTAGGAAATGGGGTGTTTTTGTATGCCAAAGGGACAACGAAAGTACAACGGAACGCAGAAGGTAGAAATCATTAAACGAATCCACAGAGAAAACCTGAGCTTTAAGGGAGCGTCCAGAGAATATGGCATTTCGGACCGTACACTCAGGGACTGGGAGCGCATTTATTGGGAGGAAGGAGAAGAAGCACTTCTGTTAGAGCGTCGAGGACGAGCCTGTGCCGCCAGTGGGACGCAGAAAGGTCGGAAGGCAAAGCTGGATAAGCAAGTAGAAGAAGATCTTATTGCAGAAAATCAGCGACTTCGGATGGAAATCGACTACTTAAAAAAAATTGAATGCCTTGGTGCTGGAAGAGGAACGCCAAAACAGAAAGCACAAGTAGTTCAGGAACTAAGGCAGAAATACCCTCTGAAAGCACTGCTGCAACTTGCCGGACTTCCTCGCAGCACGTTCTACTACTATTTGCGTCAGTCTCATAAGCCAGCGAAGTACCAAATGGTGAAAGCGGAGATCATTACAATCTTCAACAAGAACAAAAAGCGTTACGGCTACCGTAGAATCACACAAGAACTGCATAACAACGATATTTGCGTCAATCACAAGACGGTACAGAAGCTCATGAAACAGTTAGGCTTGGTCTGCCATGTTCGTGAAAGAAGAAAGTACAATTCTTACAGAGGTGAGATTGGCGAAGTGGCTCCAAACCTGCTGGAACGGCATTTCAAGACAAACCAGCCGAATCGGAAATGGGTCACAGATGTTACCGAGTTCAAAGTGAACGACCAGAAACTCTACCTGTCTCCAATTCTTGATTTGTTCAATGGCGAAGTTGTCAGCTACAATCTGAGCCGCCATCCGAACTTTAAGCAAATCACGGATATGCTGGAAGGTGCTTTTCAAAAGCTGCCGGACAAGGTTGACAATCTGATTCTGCATTCGGATCAGGGCTGGCAATACCAGATGAAGTCCTACAGAATCTACTGAAAGCAAAAAGGAATTACGCAAAGTATGTCTCGGAAAAGCCACTTGTCTGGACAATGCGATTGCTGGAAAAATTTTTTTGGCTTGCTCAAGACGGAACTGTTCTATTTGGAGAAATTCGATTCCGTTGAAACAGCTCGAAAAAGGCCATTGTTGAGTATATCAACTACTACAACAACCGCCGAATCAAATTAAAACTAAACGGCCTGAGCCCTGTGCAATACAGGATTCAGACCGTTTAGGTCGCTTAATTCTTATTTTTGTCTAACTTTTGGGGGTCACTTCACACGGGTGCAGCGGCTCTTTTACATTGATTCTAGGTTCCGGACGCTCCGGGGACACTTCCGGCAGCTTCGTACAGCTTTGCGCCTGCGGAGCCCCGGCAGCCTTCTTTTACTGCTCAATCGGCTTCATTGTGGGGATGTGGCAAGATTCAGCCCTGTTTTCGTCCAACAGGCTCCAATAACATCCTCAAAACTGGCGAAGTTCATCGGGAACAGTCCGTCAAGCTCCAACACTGTCCACGAAAGTTGTACACAGTTTTGTTCACGACCCATTTTCCAAGGGTCTTGACGGAAACTGGGACGGACTTTGTGGCAGGCTGTTGAACATAACTATCCGTGATGTGCTTCATTGCCCAACAGAGGAGAACATCTCGGTTATTCTGCATCCAGATCTTACCTTATGAGCAGTGCGCTCTGCAAAGCAGTCATGGATGCCTTCTTCTTTTCTTGGGTCGCTTCTGCGTACACATCCATTGTAGTGGAAATATCCGCATGACCCATGATCTCCTGAATGACCTTCAGGTTGGTTTCGTTTTCGCAGAAACGGGTGCAGAACGTATGCCGGAGATGGTGGCAGCTAAAGTTGGGCAGGAGAATCGGGTCACGATCTTCTGCATCAGCCTTGGCTGCTTCTTCCTTATTATAGTCTGCGCAGATTGTATGAATCGTACGATTGATCATTCCCGGCAGATAGACCTTGCCTTCCCCCGTGCAGAACACAAATCCAGAATAACCATCAATTTCATCCGTGGAGAATCCAATCACCTTTTGATACTGATATTCTTCCAGAAAAGCGTCGAACATCTCGTCCAGCATGGGGATGATACGGATACCTGCGCTGGTTTTAGGGGAGTTGACCCGATTGATGCAGGTGCCATCATCCTGCGCACGATAGACCAGATTATGGTTGATATTGATCGTCCGATTCTTGAAATCAATGTCCTGCCACCGCAGACCCAACACCTCGCCAATGCGACAACCAGTACCGAGCATTACAGTAAACAGCGGATACCATCCGCGATACTCTGCGCTGTTGGCGATGTAAAAAGATTATGAAATCAATTTCTGCCGTCCTGCTCCAAGGATACCCGATGTTCTCCGTCTTTGCAAGGATGTCGGACCGATGGGGGACAAAAAAATTCGCCGCATCCGGGAGGAAACGGCGAACCAGTTATGGAATCTTTACTTTTTGATTTTCTCGATCACACACTCATGTTTTTTCGTGATCTTATCATAATTGATGCCAACCAACAGCAGATTTCCCTGATAATCCTTCAGCGCATTGCCGTAGTGCTTCTCCTTGATTTGAGCCAATGCGCCAGCCGCACTCTTGTCCCATTTCAGCTCGATCACTACCGCCGGTTTATCCAGATGCAGCTTCCGGGGAATCATGCACACATCGGCAAAGCCTTTGCCTGCGGGCAGCTCTCGCACCATCGTGTAATACTCTCGTGCAAAGTAGAATGCCAGATTGATGGTGCAGCTCAACGAATTTTCATCGTTGTATTGAAGGATCGACACTTCTTCGTGTGCCTTATCAATTCCGGCTGCAACAGCATCTGCATCCATCGCCCATGGTGCATCCAGCAGTTTGCGTGATGCTTCCACAGAATCCATCACACCATGCCAGTTCATCGTACTGATGGCATTAACGTACTCCTGCGAAACTTCCTTGTTGGGAATCATCACGGTTTCGTCTGCGCTGTTATAGGTCAGATACCCCAGATGCACCAGCAGCGTCAGTACATCGTCCTTGCTGGCAAAGGTCGTCATGTCGTTGCTAAACGTGCCTGTATTGACTTTTACAGCTTCCCCTGCCAGCATTCGGACAACTGCATCCTGCAAGCCATCCATATCCATCTGGATGTAGATCTTCAGGGCTTCGTAGGTTTCCGTCTGATTCCAGTAGGTTCCAAACTTGTGCCGCAGCATCGCTTCGACAACCGATTTGGGGCTGTACATGGAGAAATGTTCATCTCCGGCCTGCCGATGAGCAATCAGGTCATAGCCATTGTACCACGCCTTGGCTTCTTCAAAGCTCATCTGATACTTTTCGCACAGCGCAGCCACTTCCTGTTCGGTAAAACCAAAGTACTCTGCCAGTTCACCGGGGTCGGTCATGGAATACTCGGTGAACATATTCAGCGCAGAATGGGAGCCATATTTCTTGATGGGCAGAATACCCGTCATATAGGCCAGTGCAACATAATCCTTGTCTTTCAGCCATGCCCGCAGGAAGTCCAGATATTTCTTCTGTGCATCCTGATTTTGCTGATATTCCCGGAACAGGCAATCCCATTCGTCGATCAGGATCACAAAAGATCGCTTTGTTTTTGCATAAATATCCTTCATGACCTGAATCAGGTTGTTCTCATCCCGGAAACGGACTTCCTGAAAATGGTCGGTCAGATCAAAGACCAGATACTTTTGCAGCATCGTCAGCATTTCATCCATGCTGTGCGTCATGCTGAGAAATTCCTGCATATTGACCTTGAGCACATCGTACTGATTCAAATGCTGCTGGTATGATGCCGCATTGCTGATTTTCAGGGAATGGAACAGCGGTGCGGAATCCTCGCCGCGGTCATAGTATGCCGCCAGCATATCCGCTGCCATCGACTTGCCGAAACGCCGGGGACGACTAACGCAGAGAAACTTCTGCCGCGTGTTCAAAACCGCATTTGTCTTTTCGATCAGTCCTGTCTTGTCCACATAGATCTCCGAGTTCAGACTTTCCTGAAAGCCTTTGCTGCCCGGATTCAGATAGCTGCCCATGCGACACCCTCCCATCTCAGCGAATGTTACTATGTTCATTATACTCTAATCTTCCCAGAATCACAAGAACAGGTTGATTTTATGTATGGCTTCCGGCTGCACACCGAAAGTCAAAAATCACATCCGAAAAGTATCCAGATACTCATCGAAGATGTCCAGATTCACCAATACCAAGCGGCGAATCTTGTAGATTGCTCCTGCTTCTTTTGCAATCTGCTCAAATGTATGCAGCCCCATCGAGTAGAGTTCCGCACCCTCCTGATAGCGGACAAACCGCTTCTTGCCTGACTTGACCATAGGCTCCAGTTCTTTGATCTCGTTTCTCGTATATGCCATATCGCACCTCTTTCAGTTCAGATGTTTTTGTTCAGGCGATCAATCAACCGTCCTGCTCCAAGAATATACGGTTGCATCCGTGTTTGCAAGGATGTCAGTCGTATTATTAAATACAGCCTGTATTTATTTTGAAATTATGTCGAATTGCAATTTTTATTGCGAATATTTTCCCGATCCAGTGCCAGACTGCATTTCAGGGCTTTTTCAATTTGCGCCATCTCCCACTCACTGGTCATTCCCATAAAACTGTTGATGCGTTCCTTATCAATGGTGAAGATCTGTTCCAGCAGCACCACAGACGGACGGCTGAACGCAGGGTTCTTCTCAATGAGAACATGGGTAGGCTGGTTTGGCTTTTTGGAGACTTTTGAGGTTACAGCAGCTACGATCACGGTCGGTGCGAATTTATTTTCTGTATTATTTTGAGTCACGATAACAGGACGTTTACTCCCCTGCTCAGAACCATAGTGCGGGTCAAGGTCTGCGAAGTAGATCTCGCCCCGGCGAAAACCAAAATCTCTCGTCACATAAACGATAGCGGTCATCCCCCTTTTTCTCTATGTAGGCAAAAGCCGCCCTTTCGGACGGCTTTTGCGGTGAAAGGAAAACTGCCTTTGAACAGAAATATTAATAAGCGCATTGAGGGAACCATAGCCGAAATGGTGGAAGAAGCGCTTGCCTTCTGTAAGCGAAACATGAAAACCGTCGCGGAGAATTTGTGGTGACTCTCCGTCATTCCATGGAGCCGGCAGAAACCGAGTTGTGATGGGGGCACAGACGGACTTGCTTTCCTATTGCACAGTTCCGCGCATCCGGCAGGAAATTGCTGCCTTTTTGGGAATTAAGACGGCCTCCTATGCTATCCGCCAGTATGTACTGCCGCTGGTGGAAACAAGCAAACTGAAGATGACGATCCCGGATCGCCCGGGCAGCCCCAGGCAAACTTATTACAAGGCCCGAGTTTTCGGGCAAAGCAAAATTACAGCCTGCCAGTCATATTGGACCGGCAGGCTGTTTGCTTGAACGAGGTGTTTTTATAATGCCTCTGAGGCAGCGATAGTGATTGCCTCGCTTCTTGGACCACTTTTTCATGGAACCCGATGATGTACTGGTTTATTTGTCCCTTCATCTTTTTCTGGAGAGAAGGGAGACAGTCAAGATGGCCCCCACCAGCTTCATCTGGAGAATCCGCTTTTTCTGCTTCTGGGGGAAATCATAGATGCCGTGGGCCTTGTAGAACTTGTGGTCTGCCTTCATCAGCCTTTGCTTGACGGATACTGTAAAGCTGAATCTGGATTTTGTCGACCGGTGGTCATGCTGGATTTGACGGCCTGCATCCCGGGAAAGTTTGGGTTTGACAGAATACTGACGGGTGTGTTACAATAAATCCGATTGGAACAAATGGTGCAGGGAGGGCTGTAGGGATGAATAATGTGAAAATGATGGGCTCCCTGTTGGACCGTCTGCTCAGCTATGTGAGCTCGGCGCCGGAACGGGACGCAAACTACGACATAGCAGTGGCACTGCTGCGGAATTACTCCCAGCTGAAGGGGCTGGCCCTCAGCCAGATCGCAGACCTGTGTTATACTTCCAACGCATCCATTTCCCGCTTTTGTCGGTTTCTGGGCATGGACAATTTCAAGGAGTTTCAGTCCTGGATGGAACGGGATTTTACCATGCGGACCGACTATTCCCGCCAGTTCTATACTATGCTCCACAACAACCAAGAAACTGCCATCAGCGCCTACAGGGACGCTCTGATCGGCAATATCTACACCACCATTGCCCCCGAAAATGCCCAGGTGATCCCCGACATTGTCAAGACGCTCCACGACTGCGGCAAAGCCGCTTACTTCTCTCACCACTTCCTGTGGGACATCGGCCACTACTTCCAGAGCAAAATGATGATGATGGGCCGCTATGTGGAGCTGTTCATGGACTATGCCACCCAGCTGGAATGCGCCCGCAGCCTAACCGAAAAGGACTTTGCCATCATCTGCAGTGTGGGCGGCAGCTATCTGACCCGATACCCCGACATCTGCAACGCTATCCTGTCCAGCGGGTGCAAGATGCTGATCATCACCCAAAACCTGGCCAGCCCCTATCTCAACACCGCAGACTTCATCCTCCAGTGCGGCACGACCAATCGCAATGATGTGGGCAAATATGCGGCGCTGATGGCCAACGACCTGATTCTGATGGGGTATTTGCGAGCCTACGACAAAGCATTTCAATAAGGAATACCATTTTAAAGACCGCAGTTGCGCATTGATATGAACCCCAAAAGTTAGACAAAAAACGAATTAAGCGGCTCCAACGGTCTGAATCCTGTATTGCACAGGGCTCAGGCCGTTTAGTTTTAATTTGATTCGGCGATTGTTGTAATAGTCGATGTAATCGACAATAGCCTTTTCAAGCTGGTCAATGGAATCAAATTTTTCCAGATAGAACAGTTCCGTCTTGAGCAGTCCGAAGAAGTTCTCGGCAACAGCATTGTCCAGACAAGTGGCTTTCCGAGACATACTTTGCGTAATGCCCTTTGCCTTCAGCAGATTTTGGTAGGATTTCATCTGATACTGCCAGCCCTGATCCGAATGCAGAATCAGATTGTCAACCTTGTCCGGCAGCTTTTGAAAAGCACCTTCAAGCATATCTGTAATCTGCTTGAAGTTTGGATGGCGGCTCAGGTTATAGCTGACAACTTCGCCATTGAACAGATCGAGAATTGGAGACAGGTAGAGTTTTTGGTCGTTCACTTTGAATTCAGTAACATCTGTGACCCATTTTCGATTTGGCTGGTTTGTCTTGAAGTGCCGTTCCAGCAAGTTTGGCGCAACTTCTCCGACTTCACCCTTGTAGGAGTTGTACTTTCTTTTTGCGCGAACCTGACAGACTAAGCCCAGCTGCTTCATGAGTTTCTGAACCGTCTTGTGATTCACACAAATATCGTTGTTGTGTAGTTCTTGTGTAATTCTGCGATATCCGTATCGCTTCTTGTTTTCATTGAAGATTGTAATGATCTGTTCTTTTACCATCTGGTACTTCGCAGGATTTTGAGACCGATGCAGGTAGTAGTAGAATGTGCTGCGAGGAAGTCCGGCAAGTTGCAGCAATGCTTTCAATGGATATTTCTGCCTTAGCTCCTGAACTACTTGTGCTTTCTGTTTTGGCGTTCCTCTTCCAGTACCAAGGCGTTCAATTTTTTTAAGTAATCGATCTCCATCCGAAGCCGTTGATTTTCTGCAATCAGATCTTCTTCTATTTGCTTATCCAGCTTTGGCTTCCGACCTTTCTGCGTCCCACTGGCGGCACAGGCTCGCCCTCGACGTTCTACCAGAAGTGCCTCTTCGCCTTCTTCCAGATAGATGCGCTCCCAATCTTGAAGCGTACGTCTTGGAATTCCATACTTGCTGGACGCTTCATAAAAGCTTAATTTTTCATTGTGAAGCTGTTTGATGATTTCTACCTTTTGAGCTCCGTTGTACTTTCGTTGTCCCTTTGGCATACAAAAACACCCCATTTCCTAAACAGTATACCATACTGTCTAACAAATGGGGTGCAGTTCAGAGATACGCTGGTGGTTTTCTGTTTGCAGAGGATGGCGTGGCTGCTCTCGGGGGCGGGCAGGATGCCCTCTCACTGGTTTGGCTGGGTTTTATCACGTCACTGTCCTGAAGTCAAGAAGGGGATTTTGATTTTCACTGTTTTTGAAGAACCATGTTTTTGATTTATGCAAACAACACAAAAAATGAAAAATATTAAGCAAAATAATATACTGATATACCGAAAATGAGACTGAATATTGACAGATCTATCTGATATATATATAGCTATTTTTTGTGCGATTTTTGTGTAAAATGCAGAGAAAGGATTTTTGGGATGAAACGATTGAAAAGGCTTACCAGTATTTTGCTGGTTCTGGGAATGGTTTTAGGGCTGATGCCCCTGTCTGCATTTGCGGCAGAGCCAGCGAAAAAATCTTTTACGAAATTTACGGAAGTGGTAGACGGTAATACTTATACCTATATGCCGCTTGATGATGACACCGTGGAATTGACGGGGTTTGATCCCAAAGCTACGGCAACGGATGCAGTGATCCCTGCGCGCGCGAAGGGATATTCTGTGACTTCGATTAGAGATAGTGCATTTATAGGTTGCACAGCGCTGAAAAGCGTTCAATTTAAAGCATCCATTAAGTCGATTGGAAGTCATGCATTTGCCTACTGCACAGCGCTGAAAAGCGTTCAATTTAAAGCACCCATTGAGTCGATTGGAGATGGTGCATTTTTGGAATGCCCTGAATTGGATGAGGTAGAGCTACCGGCTTCAATTATATCAATTGGAACAGCTGCGTTTCTTGGTTGCGCCAAATGGGAAACGGTGAAACTTGGAAATTCAGTTGTTTCGATTGGTGAGAATGCGTTTGCGCTTTGCACAAATTTGAAAAGTGTGACGATTCCGAGTAGTGTACAGACGATAGGAGAAAATGCGTTTCACTTTGGACTTGGTGGTGAAAATAAACAATTAGTGGAACTGCATTATACAGGAACCCAGGAACAATGGGATAAACTTGCAAAGGAAAATGATTTTAAAAATAAAAATCCCCTGTTGTATAAACCGGAGAACTTTGATTGCGCCCATACTGTGAGCTTTTACTGCGGCAATCAGGCAGAGGGAACCAGCAAAGTGGAGCCGAAAGTGGTGCAGTATGAAAAAACTGTCAACCAACCCGATGATCCAACAGCGGACGGTTACGAGTTTAAAGGTTGGTATACGCAAGAAAAATGACAGTGAATTGTTTGATTTCACCCAGCCAATTAAGGAAGATGTGACGTTTACGCACATTGGAGCAAAAAAGTATACATCTGACGGAAAC
>ENA-OQDC01000359-OQDC01000359.1-human-gut-metagenome-genome-assembly--contig:-NODE-359-length-33622-cov-4.279624_pt1 | contig 33622 bp, 31 predicted proteins | sample MGYA00242770_ERZ504601 | MGnify/ENA primary metagenome ERZ504601 (study PRJEB26092, sample SAMD00036305) | human gut metagenome | host: Homo sapiens | study: EMG produced TPA metagenomics assembly of...
GCGTTCAAATTTGAATATTTTTTTGCAATGTGACCAAAAGAGAATGAGGAAAAATGTCGAATCTCTGAAAAAAAGAAAAAATATAAGGCTTTATGGTGTGATGATAAAGGAAAAATGCTTACTTTTGCCCACCTAAAATAAAATATAGTTTGTTTATATATTATGATTAACAGAGTTCTTATTCGTCTGAAGATAGTTCAGATAATTTATGCGTATTATCAGAACGGAGGTAAAAATTTGGATACTGCAGAAAAGGAGTTGTTCTTCAGTTTATCTAAAGCGTATGATTTGTACAACTATCTTTTGCTTTTGATGGTAGAGGTAACCAAGTATGCCAACAAGCGGTTGGATGCAGCAAAAAACAAGTTGGTTCCTACCAAAGAAGATTTGTCCCCCAACATGAAATTTGTAGAAAATCGCTTCATTGCGCAGTTGGAAATCAACAAACAGCTGAATGCTTTTGCTTCTTCTCAGAAGAAGACCTGGGAAAATGAAGGTGATTTCATTAAAAACCTGTGTGAACAAATCATGCAGAGTGATATATATAAAGAATACATGGCCAGCGAAACTTCTTCATACGAAGAGGATCGTGAGTTGTGGAGAAAACTTTACAAGAAGATTATTTTCAACAATACTGCTCTTGATGAAGTTCTGGAAGACCAGAGCTTGTACTGGAATGATGACAAGGAAATCGTGGATACTTTTGTGTTGAAGACTATCAAGCGCTTCAATCCTGAGAATGGCGAAAAGCAGGAACTTCTTCCTGAATTTAAGGATGAAGAAGATCAGGACTTCGCTCGCCGTTTGTTCCGTCGTTCTATCCTGAATGCAGATTATTACCGTCATTTAATCAGTGAGAATTCAAAGAACTGGGATTTGAGCCGAGTAGCTGTGATGGATGTAATCATCATGCAGATTGCATTGGCTGAGATTTTGAGTTTCCCTAACATTCCGGTAAATGTATCGTTGAATGAATACGTGGAAATTGCCAAGCTGTATAGCACTCCGAAGAGTGGCGGTTTCATCAATGGTACTTTGGACGGTATTGTTAATCAATTGAAAAAGGAAAACAAGCTGACCAAAAACTAATATATTTGTCCAGCTATTATTAATCTAAACCGAGAAACCTATGAATTTGTTAGCTGTAGTATTGCAGGCACAGGGAGGAGCAGATTACTCTTTCCTTATTATGATGGTGGCTATTTTCGCCATTATGTACTTTTTTATGATTCGTCCCCAGAACAAGAAGCAGAAAGAAATTGCCAACTTCCGCAAGAATTTGGAAGTAGGTCAGTCTGTAGTTACTGCGGGTGGTATTTATGGAAAAATCAAGGAAATAGAAGATAATACTGTAGTAGTTGAAGTAGCTGCTGGTGTAAAAATCAAAGTAGATAAGAATTCAATTTATGCAGATGCACAGGCTCAGCCTGCGAAATAAATATGAATGACTATGTTCGATCGAAAGAACATAAAGAGATATAACTTGATATTCATACGAAAAATCAGGAACTTTCTGCTCAGTGCCAAGAGCAGAGAGTTTCTGATTTTTCTGTTTTTTGTATTCGTGTCGCTTTGCTTCTGGTTCTTGCAGACCATGAACGACACGTATCAGACAGAGTTTAAGATTCCGGTCAGACTGAAGAATGTGCCGAAAGAAGTGGTCATGACATCCGAACTCCCTGATGAGATTCGGGTGAAGGTGGAAGACAGGGGGACGGTGTTGCTGAATTACATGCTGGGACGTACTTTCTTTCCGCTGACTTTTAACTTTGAGGATTATCAGGACAAGGGTTCTTATGTACGCATTCCTCAGACTGAAGTGTTGAAGAAAATCAGTGCCCAGTTGAATAACTCTACGCAACTGCTTGCTGTACGTCCGGACACACTGGATTATATCTATTCAAGGGGAATACCCAAGAAAGTGCCGGTAGCGGTGGGCGGAGAGGTCTCGGCCGGCAGACAATATTATGTGTCGGATATTCGGGTGATACCTGATTCTGTGGTAGTCTATGCCCCTCAGGGTGTGCTGAATACCATTCTGACGGCATATACGCAACCCTTCCATTGGACCAACGTAACGGATACGCTGAAGAAACATATCAACTTGCAAAAGCTTCATGGCGTGAAGTTTGTGCCGTCGTCCGTAGATGTGGTGGCTTGTGTGGATATGTATTCAGAGAAGACGCTGGAAGTGCCAGTGGTGGGAATCGGTTTCCCGAAAGGAAAGGTCTTGCGGACTTTTCCTTCTAAGGTGCAGGTAACTGTGCAGGTGGGATTGAAGAACTTTAAGTCCGTGACGGAGAAAGATTTTCTGGTCGGTGTTTCTTATGCTGACGTGATTGGTAATAAATCAGAGAAACTGCCGCTTACCATCAAAAAATATCCGGATGTAGTAAGTCACGTACGTGTGACTCCTTCTTCTGTGGATTATCTGATTGAACAGCAGATTGTAAGCGAACCCTCTAAAGAAAAAGAATCGGAATGATCAAGATCGGAATCACAGGAGGTATCGGGAGTGGTAAATCCTATGTGTCGCACTTGCTGGAAGAGGCTGGCATTCCTGTATACGATACGGATACGGAAGCCAAGAAACTGACGCTTTCTCATCCACGGATACGTGAGGGTTTGTTGGCTTTGTTAGGAGAAGAAGTGTATAAGGCGGACGGCTCATTGAACAAGCCCGTGCTGGCAAATTACTTGTTTGCCTCGGCGGAGAATGCTGGACGCGTTAACCGTATCATCCATCCTTGTGTGTATGAAGATTTCCAACAGTGGGCAGACCGTCAGGCCGCATCCGGTACGGAGGTGGTGGCTATGGAAAGTGCATCTGTTCGAGTCGGGTTTCACACAGCCGTGGACTATGTCGTGATGGTGTATGCTCCCTTGGAGCTGCGTATAATGCGGGCTATGCAACGGGATGCCGCTACGGAAGCACAGATAAGGGCACGTATTTCTGCACAGATGGATGACGAAGAAAAGAAGCGTCGGGCAGACTATGTCATTTTCAACGACGAAAAATTACAGTTGGATACGCAGATTGCAGCATTTGGAAGAATGGCTTTGCCCACAGAAAAACGGGCTGATAGTTTGTGTATGTCATTCGTGCGTTGTATTTTTGTCACTCGTAATTAAATTAATCATTAGAGATAATATGTTGAAGACTATTTTAGCGATTTCTGGAAAACCAGGTTTGTACAAACTGATTTCTCAGGCAAAGAATATGCTGATTGTGGAAACAGTCAGTGCAGATAAGAAAAGAGTTCCGGTCTATGCCAGTGACAAGGTAATCTCATTGGGCGATATTGCCATGTATACTGATGCAGAGGAAGTAGCTTTGGGTGAAGTACTGGAATCTGTAAAGAAGAAAGAAAACGGTAACGTGACTTCTTTGGATTACAAGAAGGCTTCTGCAGAAGAACTGCACGCATTTATGGCCGAAGTATTGCCTAACTACGACCGTGACCGTGTACATACCAGTGACATTAAGAAATTGATTCAGTGGTACAACCTGCTGGTGTCAAACGGAGAAACTGATTTCGTAGAAACAGAAAAAGCAGCCGAATAAAGCAGAAGAGTCGTACAGCTTGATGTACAATTTGGAACAGGAAACTGTCTCAAGGTAAACGGATGCATCGTTCCGGCTACGGAGTGCACATTTGCCTTGAGACAGTTTTTTATTTATAGTAATGGAAGCTGAAAACCACAGCAGAAGATTATGAAGAAGATAATACTGATTACGGGAGGCGAGCGCTCCGGAAAAAGCAGTTATGCAGAACGTCTGGCTCATGAGTGGTCTACATCGCCGGTGTATATAGCTACGGCAAAGATATGGGACGAGGAATTTCGTCGCCGGGTAGAGCGTCACCAGAAAAATCGGGGTCCGGAGTGGACGAACATCGAAGAAGAAAAGGAACTGAGCCGTCATGACATTACGGGACGGGTGGCTGTCATTGACTGCGTGACGCTCTGGTGTACGAACTACTTTGTGGAACAGCCGGAAGTGTCACTTGCTTTAGAAGCCTTGAAGCAGGAATTCGACCGTTTTACCGCCCAGGATGCGACCTTTATTTTCGTCACGAACGAGATAGGTATGGGAGGCGTTTCCCCCAATGAGGTACAGCGTCGTTTCACCGATTTGCAAGGATGGATGAACCAGTATATTGCTTCGAAAGCCGATCAGGTCGTACTGATGGTTTCCGGTATTCCGGTTAAAGTGAAAGGATAAATCATGCGTAAGTTTACTATAGCACCTATTGCCTGTCCGGAACTGGAGCAGGCAGCCCGTGAAAAGATTGATAACCTGACGAAACCGAAAGGTTCTTTAGGACGTCTGGAGGAACTGGCCCTGCAGGTTTGTATGATACAGCAGACCCTGTCGCCTTCGTTGAACAATCCTTATAACTTGCTTTTTGCAGCCGACACGGCATTGTGGAAGAGAAGGTCAGTGCTTCGCCGAAGGAGATTACCTGGCAGCAAATCAGTAATTTCCTGCACGGAGGAGCCGGTATCAACTTTTTGTGCCGTCAGCATGGATTCCGCCTGGAAATTATCGATGCAGGTGTGGATTACGACTTGCCCTACGAAAAAGGTATCATTGATATGAAAGTCCGTCGCGGTACACGTAATTTCCTTCACGAAGATGCCATGACATCCGAGGAAATGAATTTGTGTCTGGAGCGTGGAGCGCAATGCGTAGACCGTATTCATGCCGCAGGTTGTAACGTGGTGAGTTTCGGCGAAATGGGAGTAGGAAACACCTCCGCTTCTTCCTTGTGGATGAGTTGCCTGACGGGTATTCCACTGGAACAATGCGTGGGAGCCGGCAGCGGACTGTATGGAGAAGCCATGACCCATAAGTTCCGGGTGCTTCAGCAGGCTCTTCAACATTTCTCGGGAGAGCATACGGTGGAAGAAATCCTGTGTCGTTTCGGAGGACTTGAGATGATGATGGCAGTAGGTGGCATGCTGCGTGCGGCAGAGTTACGTATGGTCATTTTAGTAGACGGCTTTATCATGACCAACTGTATACTGGCTGCTTCGCGTCTGTATCCTGACGTACTTTCGTATGCTGTGTTCGGACATCAGGGAGATGAAAGCGGCCACAAGCTGTTGCTGGATTACCTGCACGCCCGTCCGTTGTTGAATCTGTCTTTGCGTCTGGGTGAAGGAAGTGGTTCTGTTTGTGCCTTTCCCATCCTCGATTCAGCCGTGCGGATGCTGAACGAGATGGATAACTTTGCCCATGCTTCTATTACCAAATACTTCTGACCTCATGAATAATTTACTGGCTGCTCTGATGTTTTTCACCCGTCTGCCTTTCTGGCGGATTTGTACCGTGCCGTCCGAGTGTTTCCGGCACGTGGTGAGCTACTGGAGCCTTTGTGGATGGCTCACGGGAGGAGTGATGGCTCTGTCTTTCTGGGTTTTCTCCACCTGGTTTCCTCTGCCGGTAGCGGTACTGTTGGCCTTGTGTACCCGTCTTTTCCTGACGGGGGCTTTGCATGAAGACGGTCTGGCCGATTTCTTCGACGGATTTGGGGGCGGACGCGACCGGGAAGGCATTCTCCGCATCATGAAAGATTCCCATATCGGGAGCTACGGTGTGCTGGGGCTGATATTGTATTACTTGCTCTCGTTCTCGTTATTGGTATCCTTGCCTGTGTCCGTCATTCCCTGGGTGCTGTGCGTGGCTGACCCTTTCTGCAAGTTTGTATGCAGTTTCATGCTCCTGTTCCTTCCGTACGCCCGAAAAGAAGAAGAAAGCAAGGCCAAGGTGGTCTATACCCGCATGAGCCTTTCGGAGTGGATAGCCAATATTGCAGGCGGATTGTTGCCTTTACTGCTTTTGCCTCTTTCTTACTGGGGGATGTTGTGCTTTCCGTGTGTGCTTTTCATTGGATTGGGCTGGTTGCTCAAGCAACGTTTAGGAGGATACACCGGCGACTGTTGTGGTGCACTTTTCCTTTTGTGTGAGCTGGCGTGCTGGATGGGAGCGGTAGTGATGGCATATAATTTTTAATACGGTTAGACATAAGAAAATGAAAGTATATTTAGTTCGACATACTTCGGTGGATGTGGCACCCGGGACGTGCTACGGGCAGACCGATGTGCCCCTGCGTGCTTCGTTTCAGGAAGAAGCAGAGGCATGTAAAAAGGCCCTTCAGGATACGGGAATGCATTTTTCACGTATCTATACCAGTCCTTTGTCCCGCTGTACACGCTTGGCGGCCTATTGCGGCTTTCCCGAAGCGGAACGTGATGAGCGGCTGAAAGAGATGAACATGGGTGAGTGGGAGATGCAGCGTTTCGAGGAAATAACCGACCCGCGCATCCAGGAATGGTATAATGATTACTTGCGGGTTCGGACTACCGAAGGCGAGTCGTTCATGGACGTGCTGGCCCGTGTGTCCGACTTCTTTGACCACCTGGACCGTACTTCAGGTCCGGCACTGGTGTTTGCCCATGGCGGTGTGCTGGTAGCCGCACAGGTCTATGCAGGTAAGGTGAAACTGGAAGATGCCATGAAAGCCTTGCCTCCTTATGGAGGGATGGTGGAAATCGACTTGCCGCTTCCTCGTTTGCATTCGCTCATGCTGGCCGGAACGGGAAGTGATGTAGGTAAAAGTGTGCTGGCTGCGGCGCTATGCCGTATCTTCTTGCAGGACGGGTATCATCCGGCACCCTTCAAGGCACAGAACATGGCACTCAACTCGTATGCCACTCCTGAAGGACTGGAAATCGGACGGGCACAGGCGGTACAGGCTGAGGCTGCAGGAGTACCCTGCCATACGGATATGAATCCTTTGCTGCTGAAACCGACTTCCGACCATACCTCACAAGTGGTACTGAACGGCAAGCCCATAGGCAACCGAAGTGCGTATGCCTATTTCCGAACAGAGGGACGGGATGAGTTGCGCCGGGAAGTGAACCAGGCATTCGACCGCCTGGCAACCCGTTACAATCCGGTGGTGATGGAAGGAGCGGGCAGTATCTCGGAAATCAACCTGAAGGATACGGACTTGGTGAATCTGCCCATGGCGCGTCATGCCCATGCGGATGTGATTCTGGTAGCCGACATCGACCGGGGAGGTGTGTTTGCCAGTGCCTACGGTTCGGTGGCCCTGCAGACGCCGGAAGACCGCAAACGCATCAAGGGAATCATTGTCAATAAGTTTCGTGGCGACCTTCGCTTGTTTGAATCGGGTGTGAAGATGATGGAAGAAATCTGCGGTATTCCGGTGCTGGGCGTGATACCGTATTACCACGATATTTACATTGAGGAAGAAGATTCGGTGGAGCTTTCCTTGAAACAGCGGAAAGCGGTGCAGGGGAAGGTCAATGTGGCGGTGGTGCTGCTCCGTCATCTCTCGAATTTCACTGATTTCAATATGCTGGAGCATGACGAACGGGTAAACTTATACTATACGAACAACGTGGACGACCTGATGAAGGCCGACATTATTCTGCTGCCCGGCAGTAAAAGCACCATCGACGATTTGTACGAACTTCGCCGTAATGGGGTGGCACAAGCCATTCTTCAGGCACGCCGCAACGGCGCTACCGTGATGGGAATTTGTGGCGGATACCAGATGATGGGGCAGCGGATTGCCGACCCCGACGGAGTGGAAGGAAGTATCAGCCAGATGCCCGGACTTGGACTTCTGCCGACAGAGACGGTTATCGAAGGAGAGAAGGTGACACGTCAGGTACGTTTTGCTTTCCTGTCTTCCGAAGAACCGAACTGTACGGGATACGAAATCCACATGGGGCGTACTTCGGCGGTGGAAGGAGAGACTTTGACTCCGTTAGTACGTCTGGAGAACGGAGAAACGGATGGCTGTGTGGCAGACCGGAAATGTGCCGGTTCCTATATTCACGGCATACTGGATAATCCGGAAGTGATAGAGTGGCTGCTGGCTCCGTATGCCGAAAAGCTGGAGCAACCTCAGCTGGATTATGCCGCTTTCAAGGAAGAACAATACAACAAGCTGGCCGACCATGTGCGGAAGCATCTGAACATGCCGCTGCTTTACCAAATACTGACTCAAAATGATTAACGGACACGGAGACGACGCCTATCGCTATACGGCCATTCGTGCCAATTTCAGTTCGAATGTGTACCACCGGGTGAACCATGACGGGTTGAACCGCTACTTATCCGGATGCCTGTCGTGCATCCGTTCCTATCCAGAACCGGAACCCTATGCGCTGGCTGCCGAGCTGGGTCAGTTGCATGGTGTCAGTCCGGAGGAAGTCTGTGTGACGAATGGAGCTACGGAGGCCATTTACCTTATTGCTCAGGCTTTTCGCGGGAGTCATTCTGCTGTGTGGATACCGACCTTTAGTGAATATGCTGATGCCTGTCGTTTGCACGAACATCGAGTGGAAGGCATTTCCAGCCTGGAGAAGCTGACGGATGGCGAAGGGATTTTCTGGCTGTGTAATCCGAACAACCCCACGGGGCAGACATGGGATGCTGCCACGCTTCGCCGACTGATAGTCGCATATCCCCGAAAGCTGTTTGTCATTGACCAGTCGTATGCGCTGTTTACGGAGAAAGAGGTGCTGTCCGTGGCCGAGACGGTGAAATTGCCTAACGTATTGCTGCTGCATTCCATGACCAAATGCTATGCGGTGCCGGGCCTGCGTCTGGGAGCGGTGACGGGCAGCAGGGAACTTCTTTCCCGGATACGTGCCTGCCGTATGCCTTGGTCGGTTAATGCCTTGGCCGTAGAAGCTGGACATTACCTGCTACAGCATCCGGAGGAATATCGCATGGACATACTGGCTTTGCTGGCTGAGCGGAAACGGGTGACCGATGCGCTGGAAGCTTTGGGTGGGGTAGAGGTATTGCCTACGGATACGCATTATTTCTTGGCGCGACTTCAGCAGGGTACTGCGACACAACTGAAAGAATTCTTGGCTACCCGGCACGGACTGCTGATTCGCGACGCATCCAATTTCGAAGGACTAGATGCGCGTTATTTCCGTATCGCCATACAGACGGAAGAAGAAAATAATCTATTAATTGAAGGCATACACGAATGGATACAGAACTCGTAATGGGATTGATTCCCCTGGCAGGAGGTTTTCTGCTTGATAAGATTTTAGGTGACCCGCTGTGGTTGCCCCATCCGGTGGTAGGATTCGGAAAACTGATTTCACGGTGTGAACGCAGAGGGAATCAGGGAACTCACCGCAAACGAAACGGAGCATGGACCGCAATAGGGTTGGTCGTGTTTACCTTTCTGGTGAGCAAAGGATTGCTGGAAGCAGCAGCTCTGCTGCATCCGTGGGTAAAGATAGCACTCTCGGTAGTGGCCGTATTCTATTGCCTGGCCGGAAAAACTCTGATAGATGAAGTACGGATGGTGTTTGAAGCAGCAGATATTTCGCTGGAAGCCGGAAGAAAGCAGGTGGCCCGCATTGTGGGAAGAGACACCTCTGCCTTGACTGATCAGGAGGTGCGTACGGCGGCTCTTGAGACCTTGGCCGAGAATTTGAGTGACGGTGTCATCGCTCCGCTTTTCTGGTATTTTCTGTTGGGTGTACCGGGGATGCTGGCGTATAAGATGGTCAATACTCTCGACTCTATGATTGGCTACCGGAATGCCCGTTATAAAGATTTTGGCTGTTGGGCGGCCCGTATGGACGACGTGGCCAATTACCTTCCTGCCCGACTGACTGCCCTGTTGATGGTGCTGGTTTCCGGTCGCTGGTCGCTGCTGAAGTTCGTGGCACATTACGGACGGATGCATGCCAGTCCCAATTCCGGTTATCCGGAAGCGGCACTGGCCGGAATCCTGAACTGCCGCTTTGGCGGTCCGCACGACTATTTCGGCGAGACAGTTTATAAGCCTTTTATTGGAGACAATCCTCGTCCGTTGAGCAGTCGGGATATGCGTGTGGCCATTCGTATCAACCGCTTGTCTGAATTGCTGATGCTGTTGTTTATGGCAGGAGGTTATTGGGCTGTTTTTCAATTGATTTATTAAGAAACACACAGGCTTTCTGAAAGCCTGAAAAAAAATCGCAAGTGCGTTTGAACTAAAACGTAAAAGAGTTTTGGTCCAAACGCACTTGCGTTTTAAGTAAAACGTCCTTGCGTTTACTTTGAAACGCAAAGACGTTTTTGAGGGTTGTTATTCATAGATGTATTCCACATCCGACTTCTTAAAGCGAAGAAGTCGGGTGTCATTGGGACCTGCGCCGTTCTTGCTTGGATAAAGCCCTTTCATTGTTCCGTTATAAAACCATCCCTGTCCGTTGCTGGGTGAGTAAGTGGCCCATAGCATGGCATTGTAGTGATCGTGTTGGATGCCATCGTTGTTCCATTGTGCTCCGGGGCCGTACCATACGAGTGGTTCGTATTGCTGCTCTGCATTGTTGTACATCTGAATGTAAATCAGGTCAGACAGTGCTACGGTTCCTACCGTGATGTCGTTTCTTCTTCTTTGGCGACGTTGGATGTTTGAGCCTCCGTTCCATGCCGTGGTATGGCTTCCATCCCACATCAGCCAGATGGTTCCGCTGGTTGAACTTAAGACTCTTTCGAAGTTTTCCATGGAAGGAAGTTCGTAGCCGTCGGGTGCCATCGCGGTAGCATCCAGTTTGTTGATATGCTCGCTGGACGGACCGTATCCTTTCATTTTAGCCACTCCACCGTCATCAATCACTTCCATTCCCTGCGTGGTTTTTCCCAGGTACTGCCATTTCCATAACTTGAAGAACTCTTCAGGAGTACAGTCGCGCAGGTAATCAAAAAGCGTCTTTCCTGCCTTGGCAGCCGGGTCGTTCGAAGAAAGTATCTGATCGTTGAAGTTCTTGGAATCTCCCATGGCATTGTACTTGCACCACCACACACCGTTAAGGTAGGTGACAGGGAGTCCCCAGTTGCGGCGTACGACCGTGTATTCTTCTCTGTCCGTACCGTCGGTATTGCAGATTACCAGTGTGGCTTTCTGCTTGCGTCCGTTGGCCGTAGGGTCATTGGGCTTCCAGCCTCCTATGATGCGGAATGAGTTGGGTGTTTCATCCTGCTCCTCCAGCTTGATCCAGTGTCCTTCACCACTTTCGTATTCTACCGTCAGTTTTTTAGATTCCGGCAGAGTGATGAGGCCCAATTCATTGTCAATGTAGCGTCCGAAGTCAAATTCATAGCCGTCATGGAAGTGGATGAGTCCTTCCAGTTTAATCGGATTTTCAGATAAGACTAATGTCAGAGCGTCTTCCGCATAGTCGTGAAGCAGTCCTTTCCGGTGGAATCTGAGCTTTACTTCCGTCTCGGGAACTCCGGGTCTCCATTTTTCTTTCTGAATACGGAATACATTCTTTCCTATTGTTTCCGGACGGGTACCTCCTAATGAGGTAATTTTTATCGGCATATTGTTTTCCGAAATCAGTTCCAGTTCATCGTCACAGTCGATGACCAATGTCATATCTGTAGATGTATAAGGAAGGGTTATCAGTGTTTTTTCCTCATTCACTGTCACATTGTCGGGAAGTATGGATTCCTCGGTATCTACCTTTATGCTGGCCAGGTCGGAAGACAGAATATGGTCGCCTCCGTTTTTCCATTCAATGACATTCAGCTTGGTTTCTCCTGTGGCAGAGTCTGTGCTGATTTCCAATGTGTACACTACGTTGCGTTTCAAGGTAGAGGGAAGTGTGGTTTCAAGAGTGGTCTCTTTTCCATTTTTTACCATTTCCAGACTTGCCTTTAAATTATCTCCAGCTTGTTCATACAGGTAGAAAATACCTTGAGTATTGGTTTCCAGTCCTTCTGCAAACTCAACGGAACGGTCTTTTATCTCTGCATGAGCCGGGATGGTAACAGGATTCTGCGGGAACAGGAATGTGTGTTGTGTGATGTTTTTGAACACCACCTTGTTCACCTTGACGGGACTGTTGCTTTGAATGGACAGGTCAAAACGGGCAATGCCTCTTTCCAGATCCAGGTGAAGCAAGTTTTCGTCGGTCTGTCCCAGGTCAATCATGCCGGAGAAAAATTCCGGGGCATGGATATAATCGTCGGCATGTGCCAACGTAATCTGCTGCCATTCTTCTTCGGTAATGCCTTGTGCTTTCAGCTCCTGAATGTTGAGCTGGTCGGCAATGTTAGCCAGGATGTAGAGGTGACCTGCTCTTTTGCTGGTCTGAAACACATACTGGTCATTCTGTTGGGTGAACTGAGTATAGATTTCTGTCATGAGACCGTCTTCAAACAGGCAGGCCTGCAAATCGTAAATCTCTCCTTCACCGGGAAGGGGAGCACTTTCTCCTTCCACCTGAAATTCACTCAGGTGAGTGGTAATGGTCCGGATGGATGTATTTCCTTCTGAAGGTTTATCTTCTCCACAAGCTGTGGTAAGAAACAAGGCAGAAAGTATGCCGAAAAGCTGTATGTATTTTCTGATGTACATATACTGATTTATTTGTCTGTTAGGATATTGTAACGCTTTTTACTCGTAGATGTATTCCACTGGTGTCTTGACGCATCGGATGGTACGGGTTTTGGATGCATTGTTGCCTGCATATTTGAACCAGTTTCCTCTGCCGTCACTATGGGAATATCCTTCCATCAGCCAGGTACTTCCTCCGTTGCCATAGGTTGCCAGCAAAATCATCATTTTCGATATGTTAGCGGCATCCCACTGATGGCCTAAGCCGCAGAGTGTCCAGTGGTTGCCTTCGTATTCAAAATCATAGAAGGTAATCGGTCCGTACTGCAAGCCTTGGAAGGTCGCATTGCGTTCTACGACTTTAAAGTTGAGGCGCTGGCCAAGTCCGTTGTTGAAACTGCCTGGATTGAAATACTTCAAATTGTAATTTGTACCTCCTGTAAAGAAACGGTAGTCATCGAAATCCGGTATCTGGTAACCGTCGGGTGCCATGACGGTAGGAGCCAGGGTGCCAAAGTTATCCGTCTGACTTTTGTATCCCTCATAATAGAAGGAAGCACCATTATGAGTCAGCTTTAATCCGTCAGGATTTCCGGCTTGGTACTGGTCGCCTAAGATGTGCAGAAATTCATTGTCAGAGCAGGAAGTCAGGTAATCTGCCAGACTGCTGTCTTTGGCCGGATCTGAATTAATCAGAATCTGGTCGTTGAAATTCTTCACGTTACCTCTCAGGTTGTACTTGCACCACCATGTTCCGTTGATATTTACCACCGGCAATCCCCAGTTGAGGCGTCGGATGGTATAAGTTTCCGGATGGCTGCCATTTTCATCAGTAATGATTAACTCGCCGGCCTGTTCCCGTCCGTCTGCTTTCGGATCATTGGGCTTCCATCCCCCCAGCAGTCGATAGGTATTGCCGCCTCCAGGGGCGAGCTTCATCCAGTGTGCCTCTTCTTCGGCGAACTTCAGCGTAGCCGTTTTTCCTTCCGGTAAAATCAGGCTGGCCAGTTCTCCGTCCACATAGCGGTTGAAGTTACATTCTCCGTTCTGGTCGAATTCAATGAGTCCGCTCATTTGTATTGGATTGGGAGTAAACACCAGTACCACCCGGCCGGTTTGTATCTGGTCTTTGTAGACATCCAGGTACATGTATTCACTTTTGCTGCCCGGCATTTTCTGTCGGCTGGATACATTGAACTCTGCTACGGGAGAAAGACTTCTGGACTGGCTGGCAGGGGTTACCGTAACACCCTCTACTTCTCCAAGGACGCTGACTTGGGCTCCTGGTTCGGCTGCTAAGGTGAGCTGGAAATTACTGTTCCAGGAAGGAACAAATACAGTATCACCACGTTCGTTGACAGTTACACCTTCTGAAAGTTGTGAATTTTCTTTGTCGACCAATCCTTTGAGGGTAAGGCCGGATTCGGAGGAGTTACCGTTCTCCCAGTTATCCGTCAGCACTTCCACGTTCAGATTTGCTCCGTTGCCATACACTTTAAGCGTGTACACCGTATTGCGTTTCAAGGTTGGCAGGGTCGTTTTCAAGCGATGCCATCCTCCATTGACTGCCATCAGAATTTCTACCGCATGACCATCGGCTGTTTGCTCCGGCAGGTAGTAAAGAGACTCCTTTTTGTTTTTGAACGGTTGTTCTCCAAAATCTTTTGTCAAGTCGGTCTTTTCGATATTGGTCAGCACACTTTTGTCGCCTCCTTCATTCACCAAACCAGTCAGGGCTATATCTCTTATTGTGATGCTGTTTACTTCCGCATCTTGAAAAGCAGATTCCAGGTCAATACGGGCTACCGCACGTTTAAGAGACACGGATAGAGAGGTGTTTTCTCCATCCAGTTCTGTATGGCCGCTCATCAATAGACTCTTTGAGGTCATTTCATCGGCTGTTGCGGTCAGTTGCAGGAACTCTTCCAGGGTAGTGACATTGTTTGTCAGGTTGGCCCGGGAAGTTATGTTTGCATCATTGGCCAGAAAATAGAGCATTCCGTTTTTCTGTTTAATGTCGAGCCGGCATACTCCTTTTTCATCAATCTGCAGAGAGTTGAATGATTCGCTTAATATGCCGTTTTCAAAATGATAAGCATCAAGCGTGTGTATGTTTGTTTCGGATTCTGTGGTTATCCCATAGTTCATTCCGGAACTGATGATGCTGATGCGAAGTGAGCCGTCTGCGGCATTATCCTGCCGTATCTTTTCTTTTTGGCAGCCACTTAGTAAGAACAAGCCTGCGCTTGCCAGTGTAAGTATATATTTCATATTCATTTTTTCGTCAGATTGTATTTCGTTAGTTTATTTGTATCGGTGAGGGTTTTGCGCACTGTTCAAATAGTTCTTGGAGTCAATCGGCATGTCCTTGATATTATTGACATAAAAATTATTCATCAATTTTTCTGCCCATGGTCCGTAAGTAAATGAACTGTTGTGCCCATATCCCATTACGTGTCCCAGTTCATGGAACATGATACTGCACGAGTAGGTATTGAAGTAGTGTTCAAACCATCCTTGCTGGTAACATCCGAAGGTACTTCCACCTCCTAAACCAACGACTCCGTTTCCTGGGTAGACCAATCCCACCTGAAGGGTTCTGGCCATTCGCATCTGTTGCAGTACCGATTCCACCTTTACGGGCTGTTTGTTATCATCGTACAGCTGGTCGGCATTGTCACGCAGAATCTGTTCGTGTTCCGGCATGTCAATCATATAGCTGAAGTTCAGGAAGAGGGCTACTGATTCACGGCAGTGCACTGGGCGTATTCCCATCCAGTTACCTACCGGACCACCGTCTTCTCTTTCCGGGTCTCCGCCATACAGTCCCCAGTAAATGTTCCACCCATGTTTGATTTTCTGTAGCTTGTCCCAGAACGGATCTTCAGATTCAACTTTGAGTACGGCATCCGAGAGTTCTTCAGTCGTTTTTTGCTTATTTCGATGATTTTACCGGATTCCGTGCGACACATTACCGTACGTTCTATCAGTGGAATTTCCTCATAAAAATCGCAGAATGCCGGGATTGAATCAAAGTAAGCCAGGTCGAAATACTCATTGCTCACTTGCGGCAATTGCATTTTTATCAGTACATTGCTCAGTTTACGAGGAGAATAGAAGCGTACGTGCAGCTTTCCTTCTTCGGTAACTGATACCTGAAGCGGCTGTGATGTATTGAACTTCCGGAGTGACGGGTTGGTGTACACTTCCTTTGTTTCATCGTCCTGCAGGATGGCTTTATGTCCGCCTGCATTGTATGCTGCAGGTGTGATGAACATCATTATGTCTTTGTCATCCGGATGAGTCACTACCGATTCGATGTGATGAATGTGATTGCTGCTTAGCGATTTATGCTCAAATCCATAGACCTGACGTCTTTCCTCCTTACGGTAGTTACGGGTAGAAATGGTGATTTCACCGTTGAGTTCCGCATTCTCGCACAGTGGCATGAAGAGGTAAGAAGTCTGCTCATTCAAGGAAATCGGGTAGAGTGTTCCATTGCTTTCACCGCTCAATTCTCCGCTGCCTGAAAGAGTGGTGTAAAAGCGTACGTCGCCAAATGAAAGGCTTTTATCCGTTACGGCATAGCGCACATAAGGATTGTGGTAGGCAAAATCGAAATCTACCCGGCTTACAATCCGTTTCTGGACTATTTCATCTGGAATGGAAGCCGTTTCCTGCATTCCATTGGTAGTCTGCACCTCTATAATGGAGAAAGGAGTTTGCGAGTAGAAATATTCGGCTTCCAATGGCTTTTGCAAATCTTCCGGAAAAGTCAGCCATTCATCTTGTATGTGTTCAGGAGTGTGAATGATAGCTTTGTCTTTCGCGGAATTTCCCTGGATTCCTAAAACCAGCAGGCGATAATTTCCTTTGTGAAGTCCTTCAGTATAAATTGTAGATGTAGAAGCTTCATAATAGCTCTTAATGTTTTTTACTTTTTCACCGTTTTCATCTACTATGAAATAGTGCAACTCATCGTATGGAGAAGTCTCTTCTTCCGCAGTACGTGAAGTGTTTCCTTCATATCCATCCTTTTGTAATTTGAATAAAATCCCTGATTTGTTTGTAGCAGACGATGTGTCTAATTGCTCTTCCTGGTTACAGGATACCAATAGTAAAGTGCATAAGAATGCAATAAAGGTAAGTTTTCTCATTTCGTTGTTGTTTTCTCGTTGATTACAATCTCTTAAACCAATCCCTATAACTTTTCTTGCTGAAAAAATAACTAATTAACCGTTTTATAGTTTAGTTTGTTTATCTCGTTAATATTTTTGCCTGTTCATGTTTTTAAACGTAATATTTCCGTTTTTGTTCAATCCGCTTTCTTTTTCAGCTTCAATTTTTAAGGGTAAGAATACGAATTTTATTGATTATAAAACAGTTATTGCATAAAAATAAAAAAAGGATAGCAGTTTTGTTTTTCTGCTATCCTGAACGGTGGAATGGGGTAATTGTAGGGGGAGTTATTGTTTATATTGATAGAATGCTTCTGCCCCAATTCTTTGAATGGTCATCGACTTGTCGGATGGGATATACCCTACAGACTTTGCATACTCTTTCCAGAGTTTGATGAGCTCTTTCAGTTTTTCCGGATAAACTTCTGACAGGTCATTTTGTTCGGCTAAGTCTGTTTCCAGATTATATAATTTCCATGTAGTGCCGTCTCCATGAGGAGGAGTGAGCTGTACGGCTTTCCATTTTCCTTGTATAACGGCTTTGTCTTCTTTCATTTCAAAACAGAGTGCGTCATTCGAGGTGCGTATAGGCGATGCGTTTGCATCTGTGAGTCTTTGTGCAAATGATTTTCCGTAAAGAGGAGCCAGTGTAGTGTGACTATAGGAAGAGGGCCGTTGGGTGTGAGTATATTCCAGGATTGTTGGGAACAAGTCGGTTACATGCAGCAGGGTAGTATGGTCTATGCTTCCTTTCTGGATTATATTCTTACCTGAAATAATCAGTGGTACGCAGATTCCTCCTTCGTGAGTAGTCATTTTATAAAGAGAATAAGGCGTGTTGCACACCTCAGCCCAGGCTTCTCCCAGTGAAATGAATGAGTTGGAGTTTCCATAGTTTTCCAGCTGATTGTCATATCGCTCCTGAATTATTTCTTTGGTATTGCCCGGATATGATTCCGGCTCTTTAGGGTTGGCTCCATTGTCACTCATAAACAAGACCAGCGTATTGTCCAGTTTGTGTTCTTTTTCCAGTTCCTCAAGCACTCGCCCGATACTGTAGTCTACATATTCTATCATGGAAGCATAGATTTCCATCTTGCGGCTTTGCTCTTTTTGTTGCTCTTTGCTCAGTTTGTTCCATTGTATACAGGGATTGCTGAGATGAGTATCAGGAGTTTGTGCAGGTATGAGTCCCATCTGTTTTTGGCGCTCCAGTCTGGCAGAACGGATACTGTCGTATCCGCAGTCGTACGTGCCTTTTTGCCCGGTCTTTCCATTCGGGGATAATCTGTAAGGGTCGTGGGGAGCAGTAAAGGCCAGATAGCCGAAGAACGGTTTGTCTTGAGGACACTTGCGCAGATATTCAATCATTGTATCAGTATAGTAGCGGGTGGAATAGAAGTCATCGGGAAGCTTGTCTACTTTCTTTCCGTTGTCCAGGTAAAAAGTGACTGGTTGTTCGCTGTCGGACAAGGCAAATGAGTGGCAAAAATGACCGGCACCTCCCCCTAACATGGTGAAACTTTGTTCGAATCCGCGTTCGGAAGGGATGTTTCCTTTTTTTGCACCCAGATGCCATTTACCGGCCATGCAAGTGTAATAATTGTTTTCGTGCAGTACTTCGGCCAGCGTCATTACACGCTGGTTGATACCTCCTTCATATCCGGGTTGCATATATTGGTTTTCGGCATGCAGGGGAGGCATGATGCCCAGTCCGTTCTGGTGGTTGTCTACTCCCGTCAGGAGCATAGCCCTTGTGGGAGCACTTAAAGAAGAGGTGTGAAACCGGGTAAAGCGGATACCTTGTTCTGCCAGTCGGTTGATATGGGGTGTCTGTATTTCATCCACCAAAAGGCTGTGTGTCTGGAAAATACCCATGTCGTCTACTACGATAAGTAGTATGTTGGGAGAAACATTCTCGTTAGATGTGTTTTGCGAGTGAGCTGATAAAGCTGCCAGTCCACTCAGACTGTATAAAATGTAGCGTTTCATAAGTAAAAAAGTTTTAGTCTATGTTATTTCTCATCTTGACTGCTGTTGCGATATTCCGTAGGTGTCATTCCTAAGTATTTTTTTACGTATTGTGCAAAAAACGACACATTGGGAAATTCAAAATCTACAGAAATTTCCTTAATGCTTTTGTTGGAATGCCTCAGTTCAGGAATGATATGTTCAATGGCATTCTCATGAATCAATGTCAATGCATTTTTCCCGCTGATTTGCTTGACGATGCGCGACAGGTACTTCGGTGAATAACAGAATAGGTCGGCATAGTAAGTCAGTGTACGGTGTTTGCCATTGTCGGCAGTCAGCGCTTCCATGAATTGCTTGAAGATAAAGTCGGGTTGTTTGACTGGAGTGTGATATCCTTGCTTTTCTTTTTCAATGGACTTCCGGGTAGTTTCAGCTACCATCTCGCCATAAAAAGCTGAAGCAATGTGCAGCAGGATTTCTTTCTGGTATTTGTCGGGCGAAGTCTGTATCTTGCCCTCTATCAGTTTCAGATACTGGTGAAACGTTTCATTCCGGTTTTCTCCAAAATGCTTGATGGGGTTTTCCTGTATGTAACATATCGACTTCCAGCTGTATTTCTGAGTCTGGGTCAGCCGTTGGATAAAGCGGTTGGAGAAACAGAATACTTTTACCTTATGGTTGGGACTGGCCATTACCTGACCTATAATCGTATTGGGCAGGCTAATCAGCAGGTCGTTGGCCTGTAAGTGTCGGGCCACGTTGTTCAGTTCCAGTTTTACTTCTCCTTCCTCGCAATAGAGCATCAGAAAAACTTCCAGTTTGACATTCCGGTTTTCCGGGAACACATTCTCCAGGCGTTCGGTCAGAAACATGTAATCGTCAATATAGCTTTGGGCATCGCAATGTGCCTGAAGCATTTCCATGTGAATATGTCTAATAATCTCTTCCATAATTCTTTTTTGCAAAGATGAAGATTTTTGGTCAAGGTGCTATGTCTTATTTTCTCTCAAGAATGTCTTATTTTCCATATTTCATGATTTTGACGGAAGGCTGGAGAAAATTGAACATTTCTGTGCGAAAATCGGTTGCCTTCCTTTTTCCCTTGCTTGCTACTTTTGCGCGAACAAAAAAAGAAACGAATATGACGAAAAAGATTGGAAAATTAAACGTATGGCTGATGTTGCTGGTTGGCTGTGCGATGGGGATAACTTCCTGTAAGACGGATACCAAAGAAAACACTCAGAAAGGCTATAATCTTGTAACGCTCACAGCAGATACGGATAAGGAAATCATGACTTCGTATTCTGCCTCTATTGAAGGTATGCAGGACATTGACATTTATCCGCAAGTGTCAGGATATATTGAAAAGTTGAATGTGTCTGAAGGAGATGTCGTACGACAGGGAGAAGTCTTGTTTGTGATTGACCAGGTTCCTTATAAGGCGGCTTTGGAAACAGCGGTTGCCAATGTGGAAGTAGCGAAAGCCAGTCTGGCTACAGCCGAACTTACGTATAAAAGTACAAAGGAACTGTATGCCAAGAAGGTGGTCTCCAGCTTTAACTTGCAGACAACTGAAAATGAGTATCTGACTGCCAAGGCGCAACTGGCACAGGCTAAGGCACAGGAGGTAAATGCGCGGAATGACCTTTCTTATACGGAAGTAAAAAGTCCCAGCAACGGAGTGATTGGCATGTTGCCTTACCGGGTAGGAGCACTGGTCAGTTCCAATATGTCGCAACCGCTGACCACTGTGTCAGATAATGCCACGATGTATGTCTATTTCTCGATGACTGAAAATCAGCTTTTGGCTTTGGCGCGTCAATACGGTACGATTGACAAGGCGGTAGAAAATATGCCGGCCATTCAGCTTCAGTTGAACGATGGCTCTGTGTACGAAGAAAAAGGAAAGATAGAATCTATCAGTGGCGTGATTTACAAGGAGACGGGTACGGTAGGTGTGCGTGCGGTATTCCCGAATGCTTCCCGTTTGTTGCATAGCGGGGCATCGGGTAACGTGCTGATTCCAAGTGTCTATAAGAAATGTATCGTGATTCCGCAGGGAGCTACCGTACAGTTGCAGGATAAGATTCTGGCTTATAAGGTGGTAGAAGGAAAAGCAGTCTCTACTTTGATAAAAGTAGCTCCGGTTAACGATGGGAAAGAATACATTGTGTTGGATGGACTGAAAGCTGGAGATGAGATTGTGGCCGACGGAGCCGGAATGATTCGTGAAGGAACGCAAGTAAAATAACAGACGATTATGAAAGGAAATATATTCATTAAGCGGCCGGTGATGGCCCTCTCCATATCGGTCCTGATTCTGATAGTGGGATTTATATCACTTTATACACTTCCCGTGGAACAATATCCTGACATTGCTCCGACTACTGTACGTGTGGAAGCCACTTATACCGGTGCCAATGCCGATGCGGTGATGAACAGTGTCATCATGTCGCTGGAAGAAAGTATCAACGGGGTAGAAAACATGATATACATTACCTCTACGGCTACCAATGCGGGTACAGCCGAAATCCTGGTGTATTTCAAGCAGGGTACCGACCCGGATATGGCAGCGGTGAATGTGCAGAACCGTGTGTCTGCCGCACAAGGTCTGCTGCCTTCCGAGGTAACTGCTATTGGCATCAGCACCATGAAACGTCAGAACAGCTTCCTTCAGATTAACAGTCTTATCAGCCCCGACAAGCGTTATGATGAAACCTTCCTGGCCAACTACCTTGACATCAATGTGATTCCCCAGGTAAAGCGTATTCAGGGCGTAGGCGACGTGCAGCTGATGGGGGATACTTACAGTATGCGTATCTGGATGAAACCCGACAAAATGGCACAATACGGACTGGTTCCTTCTGATGTGACAGCTGTATTGGGTGAGCAGAATACGGAAGCACCTACGGGCTCATTGGGTGAAAGTTCGGACAATGTGTTTCAGTACACCATGAAGTACAAAGGCCGTCTGAAGAGCGTGGAAGAATTTGAAACATGGTCATACGTTCGCAGAAAGACGGATCCGTACTTCGGGTAAAAGATATTGCAGAAGTAGAACTGGGACGTGAGTCCTATAGTTTCCATGGCGAAGCAGATGGAGTTCCGGGAGTTACTTTCATGGTTTTCCAGGTGGCTGGTGCCAATGCTACGGCTGTAAACCAGGAGATTTCCGATTTGCTGGATGATATTTCAAAAGATCTTCCGGAGGGAACGGAGTTTATTCAGATGATGAGTGTGAACGACTTCCTTTTTGCTTCTATCGACAATGTGGTTGAAACCCTGGTGATAGCCATTATCCTGGTAGTGTTGGTGGTTTACTTCTTCTTGCATGACTTCAAGAGTACCTTGATTCCTTCCATTTCCATCATTGTATCACTGATTGGTACGTTTGCCTTCCTGTCGGTAGCCGGATTCAGTATCAATATCCTGACCTTGTTTGCCCTTGTGCTGGCCATTGGTACTGTGGTGGATGATGCGATTATTGTAGTGGAAGCCGTACAAGCCAAATTTGATGTGGGGTATCGCTCGTCTTATCTTGCCACAAAGGATGCCATGAGTGATGTGACGATGGCCGTTGTGTCGTGTACCTTTGTCTTTATGGCTGTATTTATTCCGGTGACCTTCATGGGAGGAACTTCCGGAGTGTTCTACACTCAGTTTGGTATTACGATGGCGGTGGCTGTGGGACTCTCCTGTATTAATGCCTTGACGCTCTGTCCGGCTTTATGCGCCATGATGATGAAAGCTTCTGACACGGAGAAAAGTATCAAGAGCTTCAGCGGTCGTATCCGTGCGGCTTACACCGTGTCATTTAATACGATGCTGGGCAAATATAAGAAAGGACTGATGTTCTTCTTCCATCATCGGTGGACTGTATGGGCTTCACTGGGTGTTGCCACTGTATTGCTGGTATATCTGATGTCGACTACCAAGACCGGACTGGTGCCTCAGGAAGACCAGGGAACCATGATGATTAATATCAGTACCTCACCTGGTAACTCTTTGGCTGAAACTAATAAGGTGATGGACAAGGTGCAGGATATATTGAAAGCTACTCCAGAGATAGAGCATTATTCGCGTATTACGGGATACGGATTGATTTCCGGGCAGGGTACGTCATATGGTACAGTCATCATCCGCTTGTATCACTGGGATGAACGAAAAGGTAAGGAACATTCGGTGGAAGCTGTCATGAAGCGCTTGAATGCTCAGTTCAGCGAGATAAAGGAGGCGCAGGTATTCTGTTTCCAGCCTGCCATGATTCCGGGATACGGTACCGGTAATGCGGTGGAACTTTATATGGAGGATAAAACGGGAGGCGACATGCAGCCGTTCTATGAGTCCGTACAAAAAATTTATTATGACCCTTAACGAACGTCCGGAAGTGGCAATGGCCTATAGTTCATACGCCATGAACTTCCCTCAGATTGCGGTGGATGTAGATGCAGCTAAATGCAAGCGTGCCGGAATCAGTCCGAGTGATGTGCTCGATGTGGTGGGAGCCTATTGTGGAGGTTCGTACGTATCTAATTACAATAAGTATGGAAAGGTATACCGTGTCATGATTCAGGCTTCACCCGATGCCCGTTTGAATCAGCATGCGCTGGACAACATGTTTGTGCGTAATGGAACGGAGATGGCACCGGTCAGCCAGTTTGTGACGCTGCGTTCTGTCTTAGGTCCGGAAATTGCTAAGCGTTTCAACTTGTATAATACGATTGATGTGAATGTGAACGTGGCCGAGGGATATTCTACCGGTGAAGTCCAGAAAGCCATTAAGGAGGTTGCGGCTCAGGTACTTCCTTCCGGCTATGGTTATGAATATGGAGGTATGGCACGTGAGGAAGCCAGCAGCGGAGGAGCACAGACCGTGTTCATCTATACCCTCTGTGTGGTATTGATTTACCTGATTCTGTCCTGCTTGTATGAAAGTTTCCTGGTACCGTTGGCCGTGATTCTGTCCGTTCCTTTCGGATTGATGGGAAGCTTCCTGTTTGCCCGTGTAGCAGGGTTGGAGAACAACATCTATCTGCAGACCGGTGCCATCATGTTGATTGGTTTGCTGGCTAAAACAGCCATCTTGATTACAGAGTATGCCATTGAACGCCGTCGTAAGGGTATGGGGATTATCTCTTCTGCTTATTCGGCAGCTCAGGCCCGTTTCCGTCCTATTATCATGACCGTTTTGTGTATGATTTTCGGTATGCTCCCGTTGATGTTCTCATCCGGTGCCGGAGCAAACGGAAACAGTTCATTGGCTACGGGTGTAGTAGGTGGTATGCTGATTGGTACGTTGGCCCTGCTCTTTGTGGTTCCGGTTTTCTTTGTGGTGTTCGAATACCTTCAGGAAAAATTGCGTGGCCCTATGCAGAAGGAACCCGACCAGCAGATTCTATATGAGAAGGAACAGACCTTGATTGAGAAAAGTGCCTTTAACACAGAAAAGTAAATGAACAATATGAATACATCAAAGATAATCGCATGTGGCGCAACGCTCTTGCTGAGCAGTTGCGGAATATATACCAGCTATGAACCGCAGACCTCGGTTCCCGAGAACTTGTACGGCGAAGAGGTCACAGTTTCCGATACGGCAAGTATCGGAAACATCCACTGGCGGGATTTCTTTACAGACCCTTATTTGCAGGAGCTGATTGAAAAGGGGCTGGCACAGAATACAGATGTGCAGACAGCCAGTCTGCGTGTGGAAGAAGCGAAGGCTTCTTTGCTTTCGGCCAAACTGGCTTTTCTTCCTTCCTTTGCTCTTTCTCCGCAAGGGGGTATCAATACGGTGGAAGGCAGCAAGGCTTCACACACCTATACGCTTCCGGTGACAGCCAGTTGGGAACTGGACATTTTCGGGAAACTACGTAATGCCAAGCGTCAGGCTAAATCTGCTTATCTGCAAAGTGAAGATTATAAGCAGGCAGTATACTCCAGCCTGATAGCCAATATTGCGAATACATATTACACGTTATTGATGCTCGATGAGCAACTGGAGATTTCCCGTCAAACGGCCGATACGTGGAAGGAAATCGTGGAGTCTACGCAGGCCCTGATGGATGCGGGACAGGCCGATGAGGCAGCCGTTTCACAGATGAGAGCTACTTATTATGAAGTAGAGAACTCGGTGATGGATTTGGAAGAACAGATTAACCAGGTGGAAAACAGTCTGTCTTTGCTGCTGGCAGAGACACCGCATAAGATTGCGAGAGGAAAACTTTTTGGTCAACAATTCACTTCACGTTTGTCTGTGGGAGTTCCACTTCAGATGCTTTCCAACCGTCCGGACGTTCGTATGGCCGAACGTGACCTGGAACAAGCGTTTTATGTGACCAATCAGGCTAATTCAGCCTTTTATCCGTCCATAACCTTAAGTGGAAGTGCCGGATGGACAAATTCAGTGGGTGGACTGATTACCAATCCGGGTAAGTTTGTTACCTCAGCACTGGCTTCTCTGGCGCAGCCGCTGTTTAACAGAGGAACGTTGATTGCCTGCCGGCGCATTGCCAAGGCACAGCAGGAAGAGGCTCTTCTGGCTTTTGAGCAAAGGTTGCTGGATGCCGGTACGGAAGTGAACGAAGCGCTGGTGTCTTATCAGATAAGCAAAAGGAAAAAGATAATTACGAAAATCAGGTGGCTGCCCTGGAAAAGGCCTTCACCAGTACGTCACTGCTGATGCAGCATGGCAACACGACCTATCTGGAAGTGCTGACTGCCCGGCAGACGTTGTTAAATGCCCAGCTCTCTCAAACCGCTAACTGTTTCAAGGAGATACAAAGCCTTATCAACTTGTATCAGGCGCTGGGTGGAGGACAGCATATTTAGTTCTCTTTTTTTAGTTTCTATTGTGTTTGCAGGCGAATGTTACTTGACTGCTTTTCCTCTTTTCTCTCTCATACTTATATTCATTTTTGTATTCATACCCTGAGAGGAAAACAGTCAAGTACATTTGTTCTTGTTTTTTATTGGTGCAATTTCTTATTCAAACATAATCTTACCGAAGAATTCCGGACAGTGGAAGCAGGGCTTCGGCAAGTCTATTTTGTTCCATGACAGGAAGTGCGGGGTGTGCTGCAAGTCGCCGCATTTGTAGAAATTGGCATGAGCAGTCATTCCTTTGAAACCTTTAAGCTGATGACGGAAGAATGCTTCCTTCGGGATGCAAAGGGCCAGCTGCCAGCCGCATTCTCCCATACGTTCTTCAAAAGGAGCTTTGTCGAGCGAGGTCCAGCGGTCTACTTTTCGGATGATTTCCACTGGTGCATGAGGTCTGTCGCCCGGTCTTCCACCGCCGATGAGCAAGGTTCCTCCACAGTTGCATTCAAAGTTGTAGTAGATATTTTCTTCCTGGTCTTCGGGAAGCTGGAAGAAGAATTCACAGCAGGAGTCTTCCCATACTCTGCCGTTATCTTCTGCTGCTACGGCACGTACGCTTTCTTCCTTGACGCGGTAGTTCAGCAAAATGGCATCTCCCGTGTGAGCGATGCGGAATTCCACTTCAGGACGGTAAGGATAGTCCTTCCAGTTTACACAATCGATAGCCTGAAATTCAATATGGTTTTCATCGAGCAATGCCGGAATGTCTTTTGCCGGGACAAGTGAATGTCCTGTAATTTCATGTACATGTAATTCTTTCATGGTGATTTCTTATTTAGTAATTGAATTAGATTTATTCTTGCTTGTTCAAGATTATTAAAGCTCCGATAACTCCCGGAATCCATCCGCACAGGGTGAGAATGAAGACAATCAGTACTGAGCCGCAGCCTTTATCAATCACGGCAAGAGGCGGAAAAATAATGGAGAGAATAACTCTGATTAATGACATTTCTGTATCGTTTTTGGAAATTTGCAGGAAAGTTATTGAAAAGATTCGGAACTGGCAATAATTTGCGACAGATTCAAGAACTTTCTTCTTTTAGGATTGTTATATATAATAGGAAAGCATGCAACTATAAATATATCTCTGAACCTATTCTGGTTTTTATCTCTATTCGTTTCTCTGATGTCTTTATGGCTTGATTCTTTTTTAATGTTTTTATCTTGCTTATTATGAAGAAAATTTTTTTGGGAGCCTTAGCTCTATCTGTAGCAGTAGCTTCATGTGACAAAGACGATTGTGTGCTTGGTGAAGAAAAAGGGGGACTTGTGACCCCTCGTCTGGAATCGAGGATTGTGGACAATGTCAGTCCGCTTTCCGGCATCTTGGAGGCATATCCTTGTAACTCTGGTACTTCGATTTTTTGTGGGAATTATGTGAACAATAAACTTTCTACGTTTTATGGTTTCTACCATATTCAGAACGGAAGTATTTATGGGGACAATAATCGTGAGATTTCACTTCCTGTCGGGCAGTATAATATGGTGTATTGGGGTACTCCACAATATGAAGAACCTATTCATACTACGCCGGCTATCAGGGAACCGGGCTTGTCGATAGGGAGTGATTTATCCAAACTGTATTTTGAATTAAGGCAGAATTCTTCGGATACAACTTACATTCCAGTGTTTGACTTAGTGTATGGCAGGCAGAATGTGAACATTGGTGAAGAAGACTTGCAAGCCAATATGCATAGGGCAGTAGCCGGTTTGAAGGTGATAGTAAAGACTCAGAATAACGGAGTAATCAGTTCGAATGTGGAGAGTATAAAGGTACATATTGGCGGGATTGCGGAAAAGCTGAATCTGTATACCGCCGAGCCGGAAAATAAGGTGAAGACCGTTGCTTTTGACCTGGTTCGTTCTGTTGACAATACAGAGATGAGCAATGCCATGATTATGTTGTTCCCGTCGGCAGCCAATCCTTTGATACAGTTGTTTATTACATTGAAAGATGGAACGGTACATCGGCTGGTGCGTAATCTGTCGTCTACTCTGGAGGCAAACACTCGTTTAACATTGAATGTGGTGATTGGCAATATTTTTTCAGGGGGAGGAACCGGAAACTTCACAATTGAAAATTGGAATGAAGCCACCGAAACCATTGAATTTCCAATGGTGGATTGAAGAGCAAAAAGGTAAATTCTGAGTTCCTCCTGTCTTAGAACCAAATAAAAAACGAGTGCATCGAAGCGGATACACTCGTTTTTTTATGATACCTCTGAAAGGTATTGTATACAGTAAACTTTACAACTTTCTGTCAAAAAGACCGAACATCCCCGGTCTGCAAAGGGGTTACACACTCATTAGCTGAGCATTACGTAACCCAAATCATCGGGTCTCCCTTGAAGACCTTCTGAATGAAATTCTTCATCGTTTTCATGTTGTTACCCTTTCTTTTTAGTGAATAAAAAACTTTAATACCTTAAATCTAAAAACCTAATCCAAAAAATACGTCGTCATCCCGACGAGGTAAAAACAATCTTTTTAAATCCTATAACAATCTTTTTTCCTGGTAACCGTTGAACTTTCGTTCTTGATTACGCTGCAAAGATAGGGCTTTTTTGAATAGAATATATGTTTTACAACATGAAATTTTGATTTTCCGGTGTTTTATTGATGTAAATCAAAAAAACGGCCTTAAACGGAGTGCTTGGCAGCGCACTTGGCGCAGATACCCTTCACGATGTAGTTTACTTTTCGGGCAATGAAGCCTTCGGGCAGGTCGATGTGCGGTATCAGGTCTTCGTTCAGGCAGTAGGTGTTCTGGCAGATTTCGCAATAGAAGTGGCAGTGAGCCTCTTCTTCGTGGCAGTGTCCGTGGTTGTGACAGATGCAGTATTTGTGTGAGCCGCTGCCGTCGTCTACACTATGTATCAGGTGGTGCTCGTGAAAGAGCACGAGGGTGCGGAAGATGACCGACTTGTCGATGCTGTCGAGTTGTCTTTCCAACGTACTCAGGCTGAATGTGTCACTGTTACGGGCAATGGCTTCATAGATGAGCAGTCGGGTAGAGGTGGGACGAATGCCGGCCGACTCTAAAATGGGACTATAGTCTTCAGTTTTCATAAAAAATGGATGCTTATCTGTTGACAGCAGCAAAGATAAGCATCCATTTTGGTAACCTGGTTGTTTTTCAGGCAGGTTTTTTAGTCGGCCAGTCCGAGCTTTTTCTTCATGTCCTTGCTCAGGGCATCCTTGTGTACAAGCACATAGATGGTTTTGGCACGTACGTAGCTTTCCGACATGTTCAGGTAACCGCCGAAGTCATTGCGGTCGGTTCCCCAAGAGTTCTTGGTGATGTAGTACTTCGTGCCGTTCTGGTCCTTGGCAATGCCGGTGAGGTGCATCAGGTGGTCATCGGTTGTCACGAAAGATTCGTATCCTTTCTGGCGGATTTCGGGAGTTACCTTGACTTCCGGACAAGGATATTCAAACTTGAAGGCTTCGCTGAGTCTTTCCTTTGCATCCATGCCTTGCCAGCGGGCAAAATCGGTATCCTTCAGGTCTTCGGTCTTTTCTGTTTCCGGATTGATGGCTACTCCGTGCTTGAAAGAGAAACCTTTTTCGCTGACATCTCCGTCCCAGCATACGGTATAGCCGTTTTTCAGCGCATAGTCTGTAGCTTCCATCATTTCGTCCAGCGGAAGGTTGTACATCTTGGCATGTTCCCAGTTGTCGGGAATCTCTACTTCAAATGCCTGATAGTAGGGCTTGTGAGTAAAGCTGGTCAGCATGACGTAGTCTTCGGGATGGATGTCCAGGCTCTGTGCGAAGGACTGCGGGGTGTATTTCTTGCCTTTGTAGGTAAACTTTTCAGGCAGTTCGCCCATGTAGATGTCGAACAGGCTCTTGATAAGCTTGTCGTATTCCGGACTGCGCTGGCGCATCTGTATGGCTTTTCCGGCAATGGCTTCCATATAAGAGGCCAGCTCCTTGTGGTTGTGTGTAGGAGAGTTGTAGTTGATGCCGCTGTACACTTCTTCCGGTACGATACCTACCTGAGTGAAAGCCGTAAACCAGCTGGGTGAGATACTTCCCTGACCGATGTTGCCTTTTCCGTGGCGCAGGTAGTTGTCGTTCAACTGGTTCATGTATTTCTGACGGACAATGTACATTTCCGAGAGGTCGAATTCACCTTTTCCCTGACGCAGGAGTTCGGCTTCGATGAAAGAGGTAGTGGCAAAGCACCAGCAGGTACCGGTAGCAGCCTGGTTCTTGACCGGAGTCACTTTCTGGTTGACTACGGTAGTAAACTGGTAGCCTTCGGCCTTGGGCTGTGCCTGAACGGTGGCCGAAGCAAGAAGTAATGCAGAGATAAATGTAACTGTTTTCATATTTTTTCTATGTGTTTTTTACGTGTGTATAAATGAGGAATCAGAATCCGAAACGGTAGTCATTCCAGTATTTGGCGGTCATTTCGTCCCAGCGCAGAAGGGTAGCTCCGATAAAGTCTTTGGTATAGTCGGTCAGATAAGCCTTGGCAGCTTTCTTCTCCCTGACTCTTGACCAGTTCGGCATAGCGCTGTTCCACCATCGGCAGTTCTTCCAGTCCTTTTCTTCAAAATGGAGCAGGTTCTTTTTCCAAAATCTTCCGGGCATTTCCCCATCTCACGGTAGCCAGCTTGTTGGCCTGGCGATAGTGCCACAAGGCAGCATCCAGGCGGTAGCGGTGGTTGCCGCAAATCTTGAACATTTCCGGCAGGTCGGTCGTACCACAGAAGATGGGCACGCGCGGACTCTGTCCGGGGTTGTCCATGCCAAACCAGCAGACACCTCCTACGGCATCCGGAAGCCAGTCGCGCAACTGGATAACGGTAGAGTACGCACATTGCGGCACGGCCACGTTGCGGTTGGCTGTCACGGCACCCTTTTGCAGTGCATTGAACAGCTGTACCTCGTCGGTACGCATCCACGGGTTGGCACGCGGGCTGGTAATGGTATCGGTCTTTCCGGTTTTTCTGTCCTTGACAGCCACTTTCAGGTTTTTCGTTACGCTCCATTCCGTACCTTCATACGTCTGGCGCAGGTAAGCCATCACGTCGGCATTACTGATTTTCTTTTCCGGTTTTACACTCAGCGGCAGTTCCTCATCGTCCATGCTAAGCTTGAGCGACGGAGCCAGTGTGCTCAGAATGAAGAACTCGCGGATGCTGAATGCCTGCATCTTGCCGAAATAGTTCGGACCTCCGTAGGCTTTCCAGAACTTGAACGGTTCCTTGCCATCCCACAGCTTGAGTTTCTTGGCCACGCTGAACACGTTTTCAGATGCCATATAGTTACGTGTATCCTTCAGGTTGAGTGTGCTGATGCGTGAGATATTGGCCGATACGCCCACTTCATCGTCGGGGATACGTACGGCAGCCCATACACCGCCAATCTGGTCGGGGCCTTCGCCGAAGATTTCAAAGTGCCATACTTCCTTCGGGTCGGCAATGGTCAGACATTCGCCTGAATCGCCGTAGCCGTATTCCTTCACCAGCTTGCCCATGAGCTGAATGGCATCGCGGGCCGTGGTGCAGCGTTGCAATGCCACGCGGGCCAGTTCTTCAATCATGAACATCCCTTTAGGGTTCCGCAGGGTATCCCGTCCGCTGATGGTTGTTTCTCCCATGGCCAGCTGCTTCTCGTTCAGGCATGGATAAGCCGTATCCAGAAAAGCGTAGGTATGTTTGGCTTGCGGAATCTGTCCTTTCACGGTCAGTTTCGTCTGGTCGTTGACCGATTCCGTGTGCATGCGTCCGTCGTAAATGTTCATCACTGTGTCGTTGGCAAAATCTGCTGCCGGTACTACGTTTACCCATGTACGGTACCAGCTGTCGCAGGTGTGGCTTGTCATGACAGAGCCGTCAGTTGAGGCCAGTTTCCCCACCATGATACTGGTACAGCAGTCCGGATCGCGCGGCAAAGTCTGTTGTGCCAGTGAAAACTGAGAGAATGTAACCCCAATAACGAATAAAATGCTACGTATTTTCATGATTTTATATTAAAATGATACCTTTCTGCAAAGGTAGTAAAAAAAGGAGGAAATCGACAAAGGCATAAAGGATAAAAACAGAATTCCGTTGCGTAACGTGCTGGGGTGAAATAAGAGAAAACATCAGTGTGGAGTGTTCCGAAAGCCTTTGCTGTAATTATGTTTCCTTGCCGCGAAACCTATGTTTCCCGGTGCGGAACCTTATGTTTCTCTTGTGGAAAACGTAGGTTTCTGCGGAGAGAAACATAAATCGTGTGGCACGGTAGCTTGTTTATTTCCTGTACGTTTTTCAATCAGGAAAGAGAGGGGGAAGGGGCTTTGCCTTTGGAGACAAAAAAGGCCGTCTCCCTTGTTTTGCGGTAGGAGACGGCCTTCAGATTATTTAATTTCGAATTCTTCCTTCATGTCCATTTCCTGGTTGTTCACGTCAAAGAATTTATATTGCAGGAACGCCAGGTTCTGGTTCGGAACGATTTTGATGCCAAATCCATATTTCATCTGCCATTTGCGCTTCATGGACATGAGTCCCTGATTTACGTAGGCAGCGACATAAGGATGAATGTGTAGTGTGAATTTCTTCACTTTCAGCTTGTTGACCATATAGTCAATCTTACTTTCCAATGTATCGGTAAACAGGATGGAAGGTTTGATTTTTCCTTTTCCGAAACATACTGGGCAGTCCTCATCAGTAGTGACATCCATGGCCGGACGCACACGCTGGCGCGTGATTTGCATAAGTCCGAATTTGCTCAGAGGAAGGATGTTGTGCTTGGCCCGGTCTTTCTGCATGTTCTGGCACATGCGTTCGTAAAGTTTCTGCCGGTTTTCAGCCAGGTTCATATCGATGAAGTCTACCACAATGATACCTCCCATATCCCTTAGACGAAGCTGGCGTGCCAACTCATCGGCTGCGCCCAAATTTACGTCGAGTGCATTCGCTTCTTGTCCGTTAGTTGATTTGGAACGGTTTCCGCTGTTTACGTCCACCACATGGAGTGCTTCCGTATGTTCGATAATCAGGTAAGCTCCGCTCTTGTAGGAAACGGTTTTCCCGAAAGAGGATTTGATTTGCTTGGTGATGCCGAAGTTATCGAAAATAGGGAGCTGGCCGGTGTAGCGCTTCACGATACCCGTACGCTCGGGAGCAATGAGTGCTACATAATCTTTTACTTCGTTGAAAACGGTTTCGTCGTTCACATAGATGTTTTCATACGACGGGTTGAACAAGTCGCGCAGCATGGCTACGGTACGGCTTGTTTCCTCATAAACCAGTGAGGGCAGTTTGGTGGCCTTCTGTACTTTCGTGATGGTTTCTTCCCAATGTTTCAGCAGGACTTTCAGTTCCGCATCCAGTTCTGCCACGCGCTTTCCTTCGGCCACGGTACGTACAATGACTCCGAAGTTCTTAGGCTTGATGCTCTGCAGCAGTTGTTTGAGGCGTGCTCTTTCCTCGCTGGATTTTATTTTTTGTGAAACGGATACTTTGTCGTTGAAAGGTATCAGTACCAGATAGCGTCCGGCGAACGACAATTCGCAGGTCAGTCGCGGCCCCTTGGTGGAAATCGGTTCCTTGACAATCTGTACGATGACTTCCTGTCCCTGCTGGAGCACGCTGGAAATGGTTCCATCCTTTTCAATGTCGGGCAGCATGGAAGCTTTCGACATGGGATAGAGCTTTTTCCGGTCGCTGATTACTTGCTTGAGGTACTTCTGGTAAGAATGAAATTGTGGTCCCAAGTCCAGGTAGTGAAGAAAAGCGTCTTTCTCAAAGCCTACGTCTACAAAGCAGGCGTTGAGGCCGGGCATGAGTTTCCGGACTTTACCTACGTACATGTTGCCTACGGAAAAGGAGAGGTTTCGTTCCTCTTTCTGGAACTCTACCAGGTTCTTGTCCTCCATGAGGGCGATAGAAATTTCCTTGGGCTGTACGTCTACTACTAATTCGCTTGTCACTTTGTTACTTGGTTTTTTGTTTTTACTAGGTTGCTAATTACACAAAGAACAAACCTGAAAGGCTTTTGTTGAGCTTTGCAAGTTTGTTCTTTATTGAAGTCGGACAGACTAACAATTATTTTTTGCTTTTATGTCTGTTCTTTCTAGTCTTTTTTACGTTTGTGTGTAGACATTTTATGTCTTTTTCCTTTTCTTTTCCGTCTTGGCATAGCTTCAAAATTTTATGGGTTAATACTTAAATGTTAATTTATTTTTTTTAC
>ENA-OQDC01000360-OQDC01000360.1-human-gut-metagenome-genome-assembly--contig:-NODE-360-length-33600-cov-6.367460_pt1 | contig 33600 bp, 25 predicted proteins | sample MGYA00242770_ERZ504601 | MGnify/ENA primary metagenome ERZ504601 (study PRJEB26092, sample SAMD00036305) | human gut metagenome | host: Homo sapiens | study: EMG produced TPA metagenomics assembly of...
ATATATATATGTATAAGTAGGCTTCGTTTCATGCTGCAAACTTACGGAAAAAACTAATATTACCCAATTTGTGATGAGGAACTAAAGTGGTTATTCGTGTTATCCCAGTCATCTGTGTCCGAAGAATCTTTTTTAATTATGAACCTGATACAATTCTTGATTCGCATTATTGGCTGTTTTGAATCAACTTCCGAGTACGAGCGGTAAGTGTTTTCTATTTACAAATGATATAGGTGAAAGAATAGTGGTATATTGAACCTGGTTCAGCCGTATACTGAATGCCATTCAATCGTATACTGAATAGGGATCGGTCGTATACTGAATGTAATGCATCTCAACTATATTGATAATCAGGTGGTTGTGGTATGGTGTTGTGGTTTTAATAAATCTCAACAAATTATTGGAGTGGCATTGTGCTTGTTTGGTACGGATATGAATAAGAATTCTTGTGCGGTTGCTCTTCTAATAAAGAGGTAGTTTCTGCTGAATTTCAATATTAATGTTATATCTTTGCGCCGCTAAATTTATGCAATACGGTGAATCTCATTATTGATATAGGAAATACAATTGCCAAGATGGCGGTGTTTGATGGTGGACGTATCGTAGAGGTGGTGTATGACTCCAATCTGACGTTGGAACGATTGCCTGAAGTGTGCCGTACATATACGATTGAAAAAGCGATAGTGGCTACTGTCATTGATTTGAGCAGAGAGGTGTTGTCGCAACTGGAAGGTATGGCTGTTCCCATTCTGTGGCTCAATGAAAAGACTTCTCTTCCGGTAGAAAACCTCTATGAAACTCCCCGGACGCTGGGGTATGATCGTATGGCGGCGGTGGTAGGAGCCAATGAGCAATTTCCTGGCAGGGATATACTGGTGATTGATGCCGGTACTTGTATCACTTATGAGTTTGTCGATGCTGCTGCCCGTTATCATGGCGGGAATATCTCTCCCGGCCTGCAGATGCGTTTCAAGGCGCTTCATCAGTTTACCGGACGGCTTCCAATGGTGACTCTTGAGGGGCGGATGGTGCCCATGGGGAAGGATACCGATACGGCTATCCGTGCCGGAGTACTGAAGGGTATTGAATATGAAATTTCAGGTTACGTTACGGCTATGAAGCATAAATATCCTGAACTTTTGGTTTTTTTAACGGGCGGGGATGATTTTTCTTTTGATACAAACTTAAAAAGTATCATCTTTGCAGACAGATTTTTAGTGTTGAAAGGATTAAATAGAATTTTAAACTATAATAATGACAGGCTATAGACAAACACTGTTAGTGCTCTTGCTTACGATATTATCAGGAGCGGCAGTCGCTCAAAATAATACGAATTCTCCCTATACACGATATGGATATGGACAGTTGTCTGAACAAGGCTCAAGTAACAGCAGGGCGATGGGTGGTATTGCCTATGGTTTACGGGACAAGTACCAGACTAACTTTGCTAATCCGGCATCCTATACGGCGGTAGATTCGCTGACTTTTATCTTTGATGGAGCAGTCTCTCTACAGAATACAAACCTCAGTAACGGCACTCTGAAACAAAATGCCAAGAATTCCAGTTTTGATTACATCACGATGCAATTTCGTGCAAGTAAATGGGCTGCCATAAGCTTGGGGTTATTGCCTTATTCGAATGTGGGATACAGCATGGGAGAGTACCGGGAAGATACGGAATTCCCAGACAAATCTACGACGGTAAGCTATTCGGGAGAAGGAGGTCTGCACCAGCTTTATTTAGGTGCAGGCTTTAAAATAATTAAAAATCTTTCCGTCGGTGCGAATTTTTCGTATCTTTGGGGAGATATAACAAGAACCGCTGCGGAAACCTTTCCGTCCAGTTCTAGTGTATTTCCTATTACAATACAGTCTAATGTGGCTGTAAAGAGCTATAAATTGGATTTTGGAGCACAGTACACCCACCAGTTTGGAAAAAAGCATGTTGCAACATTGGGAATCGTATTTTCTCCGGGGCATGATTTGAGCAACGATGCGTACGAAGTTACGCAGACTGGCAATAGTAATACGGGAGTTACCTCGGTAACAAGGGACACTATTGTTACTTGCGGCATTCCAACAACATTTGGAGCAGGTGTGACATACGTGTACGACGATCGTCTGACGGTGGGAGCGGATGTGATGTTTCAAAATTGGAGTAAAGTGAGCTATATGAATAATGACGAGGCGTTTTGCGACCGTGGAAGAGTATCCGTTGGTGCAGAATATCTGCCGAATCCTATGGGACGAAGTTATTTGTCTCATGTGAAGTATCGTTTGGGAGCTTATTACTCCAAGCCTTATTATAAGATAGACGGTGTACGTGCCGCTGATGAATATGGCATTACTGCCGGTTTTGGATTACCTATACCGAGAACCCGTTCCGTATTGAGCCTTTCTGCGCAATACGTGCGAACCAAAGGAACCCAAGCTGCGTTCTTGAACGAAAATACATTGCGTATTTGTATCGGAGTAACCTTTAACGAACGCTGGTTCTTCAAGCGTAAAGTGGATTAATGGAAATTGAATAGACAAAAAATATAACAACTAAAATTTAAATACAATGAAAATTAAGACGCTTGTGGCTGTCTTGCTCCTTTCGGGTGGAGCGACCAGTACTTTCGCACAGACTGAAAATTGTAATTCGAACAGTAGTATCTCTCATGAAGCAGTGAGAGCTGGTAACTTTAAGGATGCATACGCTCCTTGTATGGCTGTATTGAAGGATTGCCCTACACTGCGGTATTATACATTTACAGATGCTCAGAAGATTTTAGTGGGTTTCTTGAGTCAGATTAAAGATAGAAATTCTGCTGATTATAAGAAGTATTTTGATGAGCTGATGGATGTGTATGACTTGAGAATGAAGTACATTCCTGAATTTGTTAACAAGGGAATGAAGGGGGTGCCGAGTGTAGCTGATGCTTTGGGTGCCAAAGCAGTGGATTATCTTCAATTTGCTCCGACTCCGGACCTTAATACAGCTTACAATTGGCTGAAAGAATCTGTCCAAGCAGAAAAGGGCGGCTCCAAAGGTGCGGTTTTACACTATTTCTTGGATGTTTCTATGCAGAAGGTAAAGGCAGATGACAATCATACTGACCAGTTCTTCCAAGACTATATTGATGCTTCCAAGTATGCGGATGATGCTATCGCAGCTGAAACCAAAGAGGCAAAGAAGGCAAACCTGCAAACTATCAAGGATAATTTGGTAGCTATGTTCATCCAGAGTGGTGTGGCTGATTGTGAATCTTTGCAGAATATCTATGGCCCTAAAGTAGAAGAAAATAAGACAGACTCTACTTTCTTGAAGAAAGCATTGAATATTTTGAAATTGATGAAGTGTAACGAAAGTGAAGTTTATTTCAAGGCTTCTGAATACATGTATCAAATTGACCCGACTGCCGATGCTGCTGTAGGTGTAGCATACATGTACTATAAAAAAGGTGACTATGACAATGCCGTGAAATACTTTGACGAAGCATTGGCTAAGGAAACCGATAATGACAAGAAAGCTGAAATGGCATATGCCACTGCTGCTGCTTTGATGCAGGCTAAGAAACTTTCTCAGGCAAGAGCATATTGCCAGAAGGCTATTAGCTTTAAGGAAAACTATGGTGATCCTTATATCTTGCTGGCACAGCTTTACGGCTCCAATCCTAATTGGACTGACGAGCCAGCTCTGAATAAGTGTACTTACTTTGTAGTAATTGATAAGTTGCAGAGAGCTAAAGCGGTGGATCCTTCAGTTACAGAACGTGCTAACGAGCTGATTAGTACTTATTCCCGTCACACTCCCCAGGCTAAAGACCTCTTTATGTTGGGTTACAAAGCTGGTGACCGTATCACTATCGGCGGATGGATAGGTGAATCTACAACTATCAGATAAAACTATGTTGCTACAACTCATCAACGTTGTTTATCATAAAAATGCGAGCATAACCATTGTCTTTGGGGCAATGGTTATGCTTCTTTTATTTTCTTCATGTTCCGGGAAGAAGAAGGAGCTGGGCGATGCCATTACCGAGCGTGATTCTATGGCGGTGATGGACACCCGCGGGGTGACTACGCTAGTGTCTGATTCCGGTGTAACACGTTACCGCATCAATACGGAAGAGTGGCTGGTCTTTGACCGGAAGAATCCTCCATACTGGGCTTTTGAAAAGGGGGTCTATTTGGAAAAGTTTGACTCTATCTTCCAAGTGGAGGCAAGTATCAAGGCCGATACAGCCTATTTCTTTAATAAGGAAGAGTTATGGAAACTGATGGGGAATGTGCATATACAGAATTTGAAAGGTGAGCAGTTTGATACAGAGTTGCTGTATTGGGACCAGCGGACACAAAGAATTTATTCGGATGAGTTTATCCGTATCGAACAGCCTGACCGTATCATTACGGGACATGGCTTTGAATCCAATCAGCAAATGACTGTTTACACGATTCGCAAGCCGGAGGGCATCTTCTATGTTGACGAAGAGGCTGCCGCAGCAGATAGCTTGCAGACTGATACCATAAATTGATAAAATGGATACCGTTATTTTTTTATTGATAACCATGGCTTTCTCCGCTTTCTTTTCAGGAATGGAGATTGCCTTTGTTTCCGTAGATAAACTGCGCTTTGAGATGGAAAGGAAGTCAGGCGTCACTTCCGGTATCATTTCCTATTTTCTTCGCAACCCGAATAACTTCATCTCGACCATGCTGGTTGGTAATAATATCGCGCTTGTCATTTATGGTATCTTGATGGCACAAATCATAGAGGTGAATCTTCTTGCCGGAATTATTTCCAACCATTTTGTAATGGTGTTGGTGCAGACTATAATTTCCACTCTTATTATTTTGGTAACCGGTGAGTTCTTGCCGAAGACTTTGTTTAAAATCAATCCCAATCTGATGCTGAGGGTGTGTGCCATTCCTTTATTTATATGTTATGTCATTCTGTTTCCTGTTTCAAAATTTGCATCGGGATTGTCGTATCTGTTCCTTCGGATATTTGGGATGAAAGTAAACAAGGAAGCGTCGGCCAAGGCTTTTGGCAAAGTGGATTTGGATTACTTCATCCAGTCGAGCATAGAGAATGCGGAAAGTGAAGAAGAACTGGATGCAGAGGTAAAGATATTCCAAAATGCGCTTGATTTTTCGAATATAAAGATACGCGACTGTATTGTACCGCGTACAGAGGTGGTAGCTGTAGATCTGACCACCACATTGGAAGAATTGAAATGTCTTTTTGTGGAGTCGGGTATTTCTAAAATCATAGTATATGATGGAAATATAGATAATGTGGTGGGATATATTCACTCGTCGGAAATGTTCAGGAATCCGGTAGACTGGAAGAATAACGTGAAGGAAGTGCCTATTGTACCCGAAACGATGTCGGCTCACAAACTGATGAAACTGTTCATGCAGCAGAAAAAAACGATTGCTGTAGTGGTGGACGAATTTGGTGGTACGGCAGGCATCGTTTCTTTGGAGGATTTGGTGGAAGAAATTTTCGGCGATATTGAGGATGAGCATGATAATACGTCCTATGTATGTAAGCAGCTGGGTGAACGTGAATATGTGCTTTCGGCCCGTCTGGAAATAGAAAAGGTAAATGAGACTTTCGGGCTCGACCTGCCGGAATCGGACGATTATCTGACAGTGGGCGGTCTGATTCTGAACCGTTATCAAAGTTTCCCGAAGCTGCATGAAGTGATTGAAGTGGATAATTATCAGTTTAAAATAATCAAGGTGACAGCTACTAAAATTGAGTTGGTAAGACTGAAAGTCATTGAATAATTTCATTTAGGCGTAATTTTTTAAAGAATAAATGGATGCGTATTAGCATTTTTTGTATCTTCGTGCGCTAAAATGAACATGTTAGGAAAATAATAATAAACAAATAAATCATATTAACTAAAATGGCAACATTACAAAACATTCGGTCTAAAGGACCTTTATTGGTGATTGTTATTGGTTTGGCGCTGTTTGCTTTCATCGCAGGTGACGCGTGGAAAGTGCTTCAGCCACACCAGTCACAAGACGTTGGTGAAGTGAACGGGGAGACAATTTCCGCTCAGGATTTTCAAGCATTGGTAGAAGAATATACAGAAGTTATCAAGTTCTCCAGTGGCAACAGTGCATTGAGCGATGAACAAACCAACCGAATCAAAGATGAAGTATGGAGAACATACGTCAATAATAAACTGATTGAAAAAGAAGCTAAGAAACTTGGCTTGTCTGTATCTAAGGCGGAAGTTCAGGCTATCATTGATGCCGGTGTGCATCCGATGCTGCAACAGACTCCGTTCCGTAATCCCAGACCGGTGCGTTCGATAAGGATATGTTGAAGAAGTTCCTAGTAGACTATTCCAAGATGAACAAGGCACAGATGCCTTCCAATTATGCAGAGTATTATGAGTCTATGTATAAGTTCTGGTCTTTCCTTGAGAAGTCTCTTATCCAGGCTCGTCTTCAGGAAAAGTATCAGGCTTTGATTACGAAATCTCTCTTCTCCAATCCTGTGGAAGCTCAGGATGCATTTGATGCAAGAGTGGATCAGTCAGACCTGTTGCTTGCAGCAGTTCCCTATTCTTCTATTGTTGATTCTACTATTGTCATCAAGGATTCTGACTTGAAAGCTGCCTACGATAAGAAGAAAGAGCAATTCAAGCAATATGTGGAAACCCGTAACATTAAGTTTATTGATGTGCAGGTAACTGCAAGTGCAGAAGACAGAGCTGCTCTCCAAAAGGAAATGGAGGAATATACGGAGCAACTTATTGCCAATCCTTCTGACTATACTACCTTCATCCGTTCTACCGGTTCCGAAACTCCTTATACAGACTTGTTCTACACTACTAAGTCTCTGCCCGCTGATGTGACTGCCCGTTTGGACTCTGTTGCGGTGGGTGGTGTGTTCGGACCTTATTATAACGTATCGGACAATACTCTCAACTCTTTCAAGAAATTGGCTACTGCTGCCATGCCGGACTCTATCGAGTTCCGTCAGATTCAAGTGGTTGCTGAAGATGCTGAAAAGACGAAGACTTTGGCCGACAGCATCTACAATGCTATTAAGGAGGGTGCCAGCTTTGCTGAAGTTGCGAAGAAATACGGTCAGACCGGTGAGCCTACCTGGATTTCTTCTGCTAATTACGAAGGCGCACAGATTGACGGTGACAACTTGAAATATATTACTGCTGTCACTACTTTGGGACAGAACGAGCTGACCAACTTGGCGTTGGAACAGGCAAATGTCATTTTGCAGGTAACCAACAAGAAGGCTGTCAAGGATAAATATAAGGTAGCCGTTATCAAGCGTCCGGTAGAATTCAGTAAGGAAACTTACAGTAAGGCATACAATGAGTTCAGCCAGTTTATTGCTGCAAACAATACTTTAGAGAAAATGATTGCCAATGCGGAAGATGCTGGTTATAAGTTGCTGGATAGAGCCGACTTGTACAGCTCTGAACATGGTATCGGTGGTATCAGAGGTACCAAAGATGCTTTGAAATGGGCGTTTGAGGCAAAAGCCGGTGAAGTTTCCGGTTTGTACGAATGTGGCGAGAGCGACCATATGCTGGTAGTAGGTGTTGCAAGTATTGTTCCTGAAGGCTATCGCCCACTGGCTTTGGTTAAAGACCAGTTGAGAGCTGAAATTCTCCGTGACAAGAAAGCAGAGAAGATTATGGCTGATATGAAGGCTGCCAATGCAACTTCGTTCGAGCAGTATAAGAATATGGCAAATGCTGTCAGTGATTCTGTAAAGCATGTTACTTTCTCTGCTCCTGCCTATATCCCGGCATTGCGTAGCAGCGAGCCTCTGGTAGGCGCATACGCTTCTATTGCCGAAGTGAACAAGCTGAGTGCTCCTATCAAGGGTAATGGTGGTGTATTCGTTCTGCAACCTTATGCAAAAGAGAAACTGAACGAAACATTCAACAAGGAAACTGAAGAGGATAACTTGGCCAACATGCATGCACGCATGGCAAGCCAGTTCATCAGTGACTTGTATCTGAAAGCCAACGTAAAAGACCAACGTTATTTATTCTTCTAAGAATAGAAAAAATATATTGAAAAGCCGTCCGGTACTTCCGGGCGGCTTTTTCATTGTCTGTACATTTCATTTTCTACACTCTCCGTTGTCTTTGTGCAACTTTATTCCTACCTTTGCATTCTTGAAAGAGTTTTGTTTTAATGAAAAACGATATGCAGAAACGACCTCTATTGGGCTTGACGCTCTCTGAATTGCAGAATGTGGTGAAGAATCTGGGAATGCCCGGTTTCTCTGCCAAGCAGATAGCTTCCTGGCTGTATGACAAGAAGGTGATTTCTATAGACGAAATGAGCAATCTTTCGTTGAAGCATCGGGAATTGCTGAAAGAAATCTATGAGGTAGGTGCCAAAGCGCCGGTAGATGCCATGCGCTCTGTAGACGGTACGGTGAAATACTTGTACCGGGCAGGCGAGGGACATTTTGTGGAAGCTGTCTATATACCCGACGAAGACCGGGCTACGCTTTGTGTCTCCTCCCAGGTGGGCTGCAAGATGAACTGCAAATTCTGCATGACTGGCAAGCAGGGTTTTACCGCCAATCTGACATCTAACCAGATTATTAACCAAATCAATTCGTTGCCCGAAAGGGACAAGCTGACCAATGTGGTAATGATGGGTATGGGCGAACCACTTGATAATCTGGACGAGGTATTGAAAGCGCTGGAAATAATGACCGCCTCTTATGGGTATGCGTGGAGTCCCAAGCGTGTTACACTTTCTTCTGTGGGACTGAAGAAGGGCTTGCTGCGTTTTATTGAGGAATCGGATTGCCACCTGGCTATCAGCCTTCATTCGCCGATACCTTTGCAACGCCGCGAGCTGATGCCGGCAGAGAAGGCGTTCTCCATCACGGAGATTGTAGAATTGTTAAGAAACTATGATTTTAGCAAACAGCGCAGACTATCTTTTGAATATATTGTTTTCAAAGGAGTGAATGACTCGTTACCGTATGCAAAGGAACTTCTGAAGCTGCTACGTGGGTTGGACTGCCGGATTAACCTGATTCGTTTTCATGCCATACCTGGGGTGAATCTTGAGGGAGCCGATATGGAAACCATGATTGCGTTCCGTGATTATCTGACTTCTCACGGTCTGTTTACCACTATACGGTCGTCGCGTGGAGAGGATATATTTGCCGCTTGTGGCATGTTGTCCACTGCCAAGCAGGAGGAGAATAAAGAAGAATTAATATAAATTATTAACTTAGGTAGGGAGGATATTACGCATTCTTCGTAGCTTTGTGAAAAACTAAAATGATAGAGATATGAGAAAGCACTTGTTTTATTTAAGTATGGTTCTCGTACTGACACTTTTTTCCGCCTGCGGTGGTGGTAAAAAGGGTGTGTTTACTCCGACCTCCAGCGGTCGTGCGTATGAAGTTCTGGTAGTGGTGGAGCCCGGCTTGTGGGAACGTCCTGCCGGTAGGGCGCTTTTCGATGTGCTTGATTCTGATGTTCCGGGGCTTCCCCAGTCAGAACGTTCATTCCGAATCATGTATACTGCCCCTTCCAATTATGATGCCACTTTAAAACTGATTCGCAATATCATTATTGTCGATGTGAACAAGGATCTCTATACCCAGCCTAAATTCAAGTATGCAAGGAATGTATATGCCGTTCCTCAGTCTATTCTCACTATTCAGGCGCCGGACGAGGTTTCGTTCGAGAAATTTGTGGAGGAGAACAAGCAGGTAATCATCGATTTCTTTACCCATGCGGAAATGAACCGTCAGATTTCAGTATTGAAGGACAAGCATAGCGACTATATAGCAACGAAGGTGAAAAGCCAGTTCGATTGCGATGTATGGGTGCCGGGCGAACTGACATCTACCAAGGAGGGGGAGAACTTCTTCTGGGCAGGTACGAATGCGGCTACCGGTGATCAGAACTTTGTAATCTACTCTTATCCTTATACGGATAAGGATACGTTTACTAAAGAATATTTTGTTCATAAACGCGATTCTGTGATGAAAATCAATATCCCGGGTGCCCAAGAAGGTATGTATATGTCGACGGATTCTCTGATGACCGATGTACGTCCCATCAGTGTGCAGGGAGACTATGCACTGGAGGCCCGCGGCTTGTGGCGTGTGAAGGGTGATTTCATGGGTGGTCCGTTCGTATCGCATGTACGTTTGGACAAAGCCAATCAGCGTATAATTGTATCTGAAATATTTATTTATTCACCTGATAAAATGAAACGTAATCTGGTGCGTCAGATGGAGGCTTCGCTCTATACCTTGAAACTGCCCGGCAGTAAGCAGGAAGGTGAGGAGATTCCGGTAGGTGTAACCGCAAAAGATACTACTAATAATAAGTAATAAAAATGGAAGATAACAAAATAAGAGTCGGCATTACACAAGGCGACATTAATGGTGTAGGGTATGAAGTGATTTTAAAGACGTTTGCAGACCCGGTGATGCTGGAATTGTGTACGCCGATTATCTACGGTTCGCCTAAAGTGGCAGCTTATCATCGTAAATCATTGGACTTGCCTGCCAACTTCAGTATCGTCAACTCCGCTTCCGAAGCGGCTCCCAATCGCTTGAGTGTAGTGAACTGTACGGATGATGAAGTAAAGGTTGAGTTTTCTAAACCTGACGTTGAAGCTGGTAAAGCTGCACTTGGTGCACTGGAAAAAGCCATTGAGGAATATAAGGAGGGAATGATAGACGTGATTGTCACAGCTCCCATCAACAAGCATACCATCCAGTCGGAGGAGTTCGCCTTCCCCGGACATACGGAGTATATAGAGCAGAAATTGGGAGATGGCGAGAAGGCCCTTATGATTCTGATGAAAGATGACTTCCGGGTAGCATTGGTGACCGGACATATTCCCGTTAAAGAGATAGCCGGAAGCATCACCAAAGAACTGATACAAGAAAAACTGAAGATATTCAACCGCTCCTTGAAGCAGGATTTTGCTATCGGCGCACCGCGTATTGCAGTGCTTTCACTGAATCCGCATGCAGGAGACGGTGGATTGCTGGGAACTGAAGAGCAGGAGATTATCATTCCGGCCATCAACGAAATGGCTGCTAAGGGTATGCTTTGCTATGGTCCTTATCCGGCAGACGGGTTTATGGGCTCAGATAACTTTACCCATTTTGATGGTATCCTGGCCATGTATCACGACCAGGGGCTGGCACCGTTCAAGGCATTGGCTATGGACGAGGGCGTAAACTATACTGCCGGCTTGCCGGTGATACGCACTTCGCCTGCTCATGGAACGGCCTACGATATCGCCGGGAAAGGAATTGCCTCTGAAGATTCGTTCCGGCAGGCTATCTATGTGGCTATAGATGTGTTCCGTAACCGCCAGCGTGAGAAAGAGGCACATGCAAATCCGCTGCGCAAGCAATATTACGAGAAACGTGACGATAGCGACAAACTGAAACTCGATAGTGTAGAAGAAGATTTGTAGAATGACAAAAGCGGAAATACAACAAGTAAAATTACGTTTTGGCATCATCGGCAATAACGAAGCGCTGATGCGTGCCATTGATATCGCTATCCAGGTAGCGCCTACCGACTTGTCTGTACTGATTACTGGAGAGAGTGGTGTGGGAAAGGAGAGCTTTCCGCAGATAATACACCAATACAGCCGGCGCAAGCATGGACAGTACATTGCCGTGAATTGTGGGGCCATTCCCGAAGGAACGATTGATTCGGAACTGTTTGGCCACGAAAAAGGTGCATTCACGGGGGCTATCGGTGAACGGAAGGGGTATTTCGGTGAAGCCAACGGCGGAACAATCTTCCTTGATGAAGTCGGCGAATTGCCTTTGCCTACCCAGGCACGCTTGCTGCGTGTGCTTGAGAGCGGTGAATTCATCAAGGTAGGTTCTTCTAAGGTGGAAAAGACCGATGTGCGTATTGTTGCCGCTACCAATGTAAACTTGGCACAGGCCATTGCTGACGGACGCTTTCGTGAAGACTTGTATTACCGTTTGAACACAGTACCTATTCAGGTTCCTCCATTGCGCGAACGCGGTGAAGACGTGGTGCTGCTGTTCCGCAAATTTGCTTCGGACTTTGCGGAGAAGTACCGTATGCCTGCCATTCAGCTGACGGAAGACGGCAAACAATTGTTGCTGAGCTACTCATGGCCAGGTAATGTGCGCCAGTTGAAGAATATCACCGAGCAGATATCCATCATTGAGACCAATCGTGAAATCAATGCATCCATACTGAAGGGCTATCTGCCTGAGCAGAACAATATGCAGCGCCTGCCTGCCTTCTTTGGAGTGAAGGAGGACAAGAGCTTCGGAAGTGAACGGGAAATTCTCTATCAGGTTCTGTTTGATATGCGTCAGGATGTAACGGACTTGAAAAAGCTGGTGCATGAGATTATGGCTGAAAGGGGAACGGTATCCAATCCGACGGTTGCCACATCTACCTATTATGCGCCGGTCACTCCGGCGGTGGTACCTCCGGTGACATCCAGTGTCCCTACTATTATACATCCTTCGGTGAAGCCGGTTACTCCGGTGGACGATGACTTCCAGGATACGGAAGAATATGTGGAGGAGTCACTCTCCCTGGATGAAGTGGAGAAAGAAATGATACGTAAAGCGCTTGAAAAACATCACGGCAAGCGTAAGAGTGCGGCTCAGGATTTGAATATCTCTGAGCGTACGTTATACAGAAAGATAAAAGAATATGGATTGGATTAAAAAAGCGGCATTTGCTTCCTTGTTGGTAAGCTTGTTATTTCTGGTGAATTCATGTAGTATGAAGTTGGGACTTGCTCCGATAAGCTCTATTGACTATACAAAGGTAAAAACGATTTCCATTGCCGATTTCCAGAACCGGGCAGAGTATGTATATGCACCGTTGGCAACAGAGTTTAATCAGAAAATGAAGGATATGTTCATTCAGCAGACTCGCCTGCAATTGGTGAACTCCGGAGGAGACTTGGACATAGACGGAGAAATAACCGGTTACAACCAATATAATGAATCGGTGGATGCCAGCGGTTTCTCTTCGAAGGTGAAGGTGACACTGACAGTTAACGTGCGCTACACCAATAACACGAACCATGAGGAGGACTTTGAACAGCAGTTCTCGGCTTTCCAGACCTATGATTCCTCACAATTGTTGACCGATGTGCAGGACCAGCTGATAACCCTGATGGTGAAGGACATTGCTGAACAGATTTTCAATGCAACTATAGCTAACTGGTAAACTCATGACGCCTACCCATTTGCAACAATGGATTCAGCATCCCGAGACGCTGAATAGGGATACTTTGTACGAGCTTCGCACATTGGTGGCACGCTATCCTTATTTCCAGTCGCTCCGTTTGCTCTATCTGAAAAACCTCTATCTGCTGCACGACATCAACTTTGGCGCGGAGCTGCGCAAGGCTGTGTTGTATGTGGCAGACCGTCGTGTGTTGTTTTACTTTATAGAGGGTGACTGCTATACTTTGAAATCCCAGAAGGTCTCGTCGCTTTTTTCCGGCGATTCGGAGAAAGAGCCGAGTGTAGACCGTACCCTTTCCTTGATAGATGCGTTTTTGGCTACTGTTCCCGAAGAGCATTCACAGCATACGGAGCTGGATTATGCGGTGGATTATACGGCCTATTTAATGCAGGAAGAACCTGGTGTAGATGCAGAAAATGAGCAGGAAGTACCTAAACTGCGCGGACATGAATTGATAGATGACTTTATCCAAAAGAGTGAGTCTCCAGATGTCGCGAATACGAGAAGAGAGTTTCTTGTAGAGAAGGAGGAAGAGACTGAAGAAGAGGAAGAGCGCTCCGTATCGCCGGTAACGGAAGAATTGGACGATAGCTGTTTTACGGAAACTTTAGCCAAAATCTATATAAAACAGCACAGATATGACAAGGCACTTGAAATTATTAAAAAATTAAGTTTGAATTATCCAAAAAAAAATGCTTACTTTGCAGACCAAATCAGATTTTTGGAGAAATTGATTATTAACGCTAAATCAAAATAACAAAATGTATTTATTATTAGTTATCTTAATGCTGATTGCATCTGTGCTGATGTGCTTCATTGTATTGATTCAAAATTCTAAAGGAGGCGGTCTGGCATCAGGCTTTTCATCATCCAACCAAATTATGGGTGTGCGCAAGACTACGGATTTTTTGGAAAAAGCAACTTGGACTCTGGCAGCTGTCATGGTAGTCTTCAGTATTGTTTCTGCTTACACTATTCCTTCTTCCACAGGTAAGGGCGGTGATGTGATTCTGGAACAGGCGCAACAAGAAGAAAAAACTAATCCTTATAACATGCCCGTAGGTACAGAAGCTCCGCAATCGGAGGCCCCTGCAGCTACAACTTCGGCTGAAGCTCCTGCTCCTGCAGCAGAAGCCCCAGCAGCAGAATAAGATAAGGATATTGCGGATGACTCCCGCTTGGAAAAATAAGAGAAAGGTTGATACTGAAAAGGTGTCAACCTTTTTTCGTTTTAATGAAGTATTTATTTACCTTTGTCAGCAACTTATGCAATCTGATTAATAAATTGAAATTTAAATAGTGCAATGACAGAACAACTCAAACTTAAATTGAATGATTCCAAGGCTACCCGTTGGGGGGCATTGGTGATTGTTGCCTTCACGATGATGGCAGCTTATTATGTAAACGACGTGGTAGCGCCATTGAAGACAATGTTGGAAACGGACTTGGCTTGGTCGAGTACTGATTTCGGATTCTTTACCGGTGGTTATAGTTTCCTGAATGTTTTTTTCCTGATGCTGATTTGGGGAGGATTAATCCTCGACCGCTTTGGCATCCGCTTCACCGGAAAGCTGGCAACTATCTTGATGGTAGGTGGTACAGCACTTGAATACTATGCAATGACGGGACTTGCCGGTACCGACGCGACTTTATTTGGAATCAATGAAATATTTGGCTATAAAACAGGGGTGTTTGTTGCTTTTGCCGGTTATTCCATCTTTGGAGTAGGAGCGGAGGTCGCTGGTATTACAGTTTCCAAAATCATAGCCAAGTGGTTTAAGGGGAAAGAGCTTGCCACGGCTATGGGGGTACAAGTTGCTTTGGCACGTATCGGTTCGCAGGCCGGTTATGCAGTAGCCATTCCTTTGGCCCGTGCTTTCGGTATTTCCACACCGGTGTTGTTGGGCTTGGTTCTGTTGTTGGGTGGTATGATTGCTTTCTTCGTCTTTACAGTGATGGACAAGAAGCTGGACAAACAGATGGAAGCTGCTGCCATTGCTGCCGGTACGGAAGATGAGGAAGAGAAGTTCTCCTTTAAGGATGTGAAGAATATTCTGGTCAATCCCGGTTTCTGGCTGATAGCATTGCTGTGTGTATTGTTCTACTCTTGTGTATTCCCATTCCAGAAATTTGCTTCCGAGTTGATGATTATCAAATACGGTATCAATGAGAATGTAGCTGGTACGTTTGCCGGACTTCCGGCATTGGGGGCGCTGATTCTGACCCCGGTCTTTGGTGGTTTTATTGACAAGCGGGGCAAGTCCGCATCTATCATGCTGCTGGGTTCAGCCATGCTGATATGTGTACATTTTATTTATGCTATTCCCGATATAAACTATTGGTTGGTAGCTATTGTGCTGATGATAATTTTGGGCATCGCTTTTTCGCTGGTACCTTCTGCCATGTGGCCGGCTGTGGCCAAGATATTCCCGGTAAGTCAGCTGGGTACGGCATACGCATTGATTTTCTTTATCCAGAATATCGGTCTTTGGGGTATTCCTACATTGATAGGGTGGGTGCTTGATGCCTATTGTATATCCGGTAAGAAACCAGATGGAACGAATATGTATGACTATACGGTGCCTATGTGCATATTTACCGGTATTGCCTGCTTGTCCCTTGTAGTGGCCCTACTGCTGAAGAAGGCGGACAGGAAGTATGGTTATAAGCTGGAAGAGCCTAATATTCAGAAATAATAGGAAAAGCGGATATCGTATGATGGAAATACCCGAAGGAAAAGTAAGTCTGTTGGACGCTGTTCCGGTCCGCTGTGGACATATAACAACCGAATGGGAAGGTGAGTGCGCCGTACTCGCCTACCCACGGTTTAAATACGAATGGATGCGTCGTTTTTATTGCCGAAGGGGATGTCTCCTGACATCCATGTGAGGCTGGAAGAACACGGCACAGCTTGTCTGGAATCTGATAGATGGACATCGTACCGTGCGCGAAATCATCTCTCTGCTTGCCAGGCACTTTGGGAAGGAAGAGAATTATATTCCCGGGTCACCGCCTACGTAATGCAGTTGCGTAAGGATGGATTTATCCAGTTGACAATCCGGAATTAGAATTCCTTTATTCCCTATCCACTTTTATCAATCCTCCCGTTGCCGTATCAAACAGCACTTTGATGGTTGAATTCTTGTTGAACAGTACTGGTGCGAGATATTCTACGGTGCCGAATTGGGTAATGGGAAGTTGGTCATCAAACAATTTCTTATTGTTATACACCAATGTCACTTGTGCCTTGCCCGGAAGGTTATAGGCTACACCCGTCCATCCTTTTCTTTTTGCCGTTCCTGCGGTGGCAGATACATCGGACTTTGAGGTCGGTGACGCTGATATAATACAGGTTCACCGGCAAGGTCATTATTGGCCACCACTCCCAGCTTCGGGAAAAACGGAAAGCCACCTCATCTTTCATCTCTTTAGGCGTCAACCGGATAGTGAATGTCTTGGGTTCTTTCTTTATTTTGCCCGAGAACATTTCCGTCATGGCCGTTTCCTGCTGGTTCAGATTGTCGAGCATCAGCTTGAGCTGGGCGCCGTCCTTGGGCATATTGTCTGCCTCACCGCGCAGGATGGCATTCTTGCTTTCGCGGATGCTGTATATTTCCTTGGCCACCAGCTCGGCCATCTTGGCACTGGAGTTGGACATCAGTATTTCTTCTGTCAGAAAACTGCGTGGGTCAATGTTGCTTTCGGTGGCTTTAGCTACGGGCATCTTGGCAGCAGGCTTGTCACTGAACGGAATGTTGATGGAGCGGACAATCCCGTCTTCAGTAAGCTCCATAAGGGGTGCCACGGTTTTGTCTTTCATTTTGACGAAATAGACATTGTCCTTATCCGGTATACCGGCTATACGGGTTTCTATCTTATCCAGTGTCCAGAACTCTTCCGGTTCGGCAGACACGTTGTTGAGACGCAGATAGCGGTCGGCATATCTGCAAAATTCTCCGGGAGTGTAGGTATGCTTGGTGGTTTGCAATACGATTTCTATTTCTGTTTTGGGCAACATATAGGTTACTCCATAGTCTTTGCCACGCATCACACCGGTGGTTACGTCTGTTTGCGCTATGGCAGTGGTGGACAAGAACAGAGCTGAGAGTATCAATATATTCTTTTTCATAATCTACATTTGTTTAGACTGATTTAGCTAAGGGACAAAGTTAATGAAGTTATCTTTGCTAAATATTGCTTTATAAATTATTAACAGAGCTGACGAATTGTACGCAAACCGGCATGTCGACTACAATGTCCTGATGAGTGTCTTCTAAAAGTCCGGTAACTTCGTTTCGTTTATACACCTGAATGACATTGCTGTCACGGCAGGCGGCAAGCAAGTATTTGCCGTTGGGTGTAATGTTGAAGTTGCGAGGATGGATGCCGGTGGGCTGATAACCTACCTTTATCAAGGTCCCATTTTCGGGATTAACGGCAAAGATAGCGATGCCGTCTTCTTTCAGCCGATTACTGGCATAGAGGTATTTCCCGTCCGGACTGAGGTGGATGTCTGCACTTCCACGGGCGGCTACGGTGTCGGCTGTAATGGTTTGTATCTGTTCCAGGCGGCCGTCATCGTAACTGAAGGCGATGACTTTGCCGGACAACTCGGTGATGAGATAGGCAAACTTCCCGTTGGGACTGAATGTCAAGTGGCGCGGGCCGGAATCCTCCTCAATGTTAACGGCTTCCAGAGAAGCATGAGGAATAGGGTTGTCGGGGTGCATCACAAAGCGCAGGATGCGGTCGGCACTGAAGTCGGTGGCGAAGATGTACTTTCCGTCCGGTGAAAAGACCGTGCAATGGATGTGGGGAGTGGCTTGCCGTATGGCATCGGGACCGGTGGCAGAGCCTTGAAAGAGCGTGTCTGCAGGAGCCAAAGTGCCGTCTTTCTGTAAAGGAAAGACGGACATGGTTCCACCGCTGTAGTTGGCAGTCAACACTTCCCGGCCATTGGTGGCCACGTAGCAGGGGTCGGCGCCGAAGGTGGGAACGGTGTTCAGCAGGCGCAATTCTCCCGTTTCCCGGTCGAAGGCAAGGGAGCTGAGGGCTGCTGTGTTGTCGTTCATTTCACTGACGGCATAGACAAATTCGCCATCTTCCGAGGGGACGAGGTAGGAGGGATTGGGCAATGTCGCTGAACTGAGCGGGACGGCTGTTCCCGTCTCCTGATTAAAGCGGAAGGTATAGATACCCTTGCTTGAACCATTCGTGTAAGTACCCACCAGCATGGCAAGTTCGTCCTGGCCACCGTTAGTGCCCTTTGGAGAAGAGCCACATGCTGTCAAACCTAATCCGAGCATACAGAAAAGAAGTGTTTTCATTAATTTAATGTGCTAATGTGTTAATGTGCAAATGTGCCAATATGCTAATGTGCTAATTGGCTGCGCTGTATATGCCGCAGGGGCATTGGCACATTAGCACATTGGCACATTAAAATTTAACTTTGGCAATACTGACGCGGTCATCGTTCAGCACGATGCGGAGGTCGCTGGCGGTAGTGCCTTTGAACGGATAGGAAATCAGCTTGCCATATTCGCTGACGGTGCTCGAATATACGGTGAGGAACTGTCCGCCACCGCCCGAGAGCTGGATTTCGAAGGTTGCCGGTAGGTTGTTGTCGCGTGTAAAGGCGATGGCAACTTTATCTACCTTGGCTCCGTTCTTTAAGGCAAAGGTAATATAATCTCCCTTATTTCCTTGCCATACGGTATGATTTTTTCGTCGAGCACGTTTTCGGCATCCTCTGGGTTGGTGCTGGCGCTCACGCGCTTTGCTGGTTTTTGGGCTTCAATGGCTTTGGCACGGGTCTGGTAGGCTTCTACGGTCAGCGTTCCGTTCAAACGGATGTCTTCGGAAGAGGCGCCGGCCATGAGCACGAAGTCGCCGGGTTCCACCACCCATTTCATGTCAGCGTCCAGAAGCTCCAGGTGCTTGCGGTCGATGGTGAAGGACAGTTCCTGGGTTTCGCCCGGTTCAAGGTGGATGCGCTGGAAACCTACAAGGTTCTTTTCGTAGGTGGTGATACTGCTCAGTACGTCGCGGATATAGAGTTGCACTACTTCATCTCCGGCGCATTTGCCGGTGTTGGTCACCTTCAGGCGGACGGTGGCAGACTCGTTCGGGGTAATGACTCGGGGGGTGATGTCGAGGTCGGAGTACTCGAAGGTAGTGTAGCTCAAGCCGTAACCGAAGGGGTACAGTGCTCCGTTGATGCGCGACATGTTGCCCGTGGGCCCCGGATTCTTACCGCCGTCTATCTGTGAAGAAGGCTTGCAGGGGAAGTTGAAAGGGATTTGCCCTACGGTCTTGGGGAAGGTCACCGTCAGCTTTCCACCGGGGTTGTAGTCGCCGAAGAGGATGTCGGCCAGGGCTGTTCCGCCTTTGGAGCCGGGATACCAAGCTTCGAGGATGGCGGGGACGAACTTGTCTGCCCAGTTGATGGAGAGCGGGCGTCCGTTGATGAGTATCAGTACGACGGGCTTCCCCGTGGCTTGTATGGCTTGAAGCAGTTGCAACTGCCGACCGGGCAGGTCGAGGCTGGTGCGCGATTTGTTTTCGCCGCAGGTGCGTTGTCCGCCGCCCAATACTACGATGGCAACATCAGCTTGACGGGCATTTTCTACGGCTTTGTCTATCTCGGCTTGTTCGTCGTCGGTCAGCGGATAGTCTATGATTTCACTTTCGGGCCAGTGGGCGTCCACCAGGTCGCAGCCTTTGGTGTAGAGCACCTCTGCCTTGCCTTTTGTCTTTTCTTGAATGCCTTCCAGCACAGTGGTCACTTCTACGGCAAGTGGGCCGTAATGGGTCAGCGCGTAGCCTTCTTCATTGGCATTGGGACCACAGACGGCAATCTTCTTGGTGGAGTTGATGTCTAAGGGCAATAGTTCACCGGCATTCTTCAGCAGAACGATGGACTCGCGGGATGCCTGCAAGGCAATGGCTTCGTTCTCTTCTTTTTCCACTTCACGGTCGGCATCGGCAAGGTCTGTCTGATAGGGGGCATCGAACAGACCGATGAGGAACTTTACCCGAAGGATGTCGCGCACGCGGTCGTTGATGACTTCTTCGCTCAGTCCGCCTTCCTTCACCAGTTCGCGGAGGGGAAGGACGAAGGAGTCGGGCGAGCGGAAGGTGCAGCGTACGTTCAGTCCGGCTTCCACGCTTTGGCGGACGGCTTCTTTCATGTCTTTGGCGGTGCCGTGCTTGGTGTAGAGGTATTCTACGGCGTCACTGTCGGATACGACGTAGCCACGGAATCCCATTTCGCCACGCAGGCGGGTGGTGAGCCAGTAGTAGCTGCCCTGCACGGGGATGCCGTCGTAATCGTTGTACGAACTCATTACGCCCAGCATGCCAGCTTCCCGGATGACGCGTTTGAAGGGGTAGATGTGTATGTTCTCCACTTCGCGCGGCGACATTTGCGGGTCCACACGTGCCATGCCTTCGCGGGCGCCTTTGTTGTTACTGTAAGCGGCAAAGTGCTTGCCGGTGGCGGCCACTTGGTGGTTGTGCTGCAAGCCGCGCACCATTTCGATGCCCAGTTCGGCTACGAGGTAGGGAGATTCGCCGTAAACCTCCTCGTAGCGTCCCCAGCGCTGGTCGCGTCCTACGTCGAGGATGGGGGCGTAGACGTTGGTGTAGCCCAGCATGCGGGCTTCGCGTCCGGTGATGAGTCCTACTTGGCGAATCAGTTCACGGTTCCAGGTATGTCCCAGTCCCAGTTGGGTGGGGAAGTTGGTGGCGCGGTAGCTTTCCACGCCGCGTATGCCTTCGTTGGTAAAGTCTACAGGGATGCCGAGACGGGTATCTTCCACAAAGAACCGCTGTACCTCGTTCAGTGCCCAGGTGTGGCGCGAGGCGGGCCAGACGTAGGCATTGTCCGAGGGGGGGAGTCCCCATTGCTGGAAGCCGTTCAGGTGTTCGTCGATGGCGCCGATGCCGTCTTTCCAGAGCAGCTCTTTCCATTCGGGGGTGGGGAGGTCGTCTTTCAGTACACGTTTGTAACCGTAGAGGGTGACCATTTGGCAGGTCTTCTCGTCCAGCGTCATCTGTTGCAGCAGGTTTTCGATGCGTGCTTCGAGCGGGGCGGAGGGGGCTTCGTACACGTCTTTCACTCCGTTTTTGTTGAAGTCTATCCAACCTTTGCGGTATATTTCACTTTTCACCGGCTTGTAGGTTGCCGGTGTTTTGGCAGGCTTTTGTGCGCAGAGCAGTGTGCTTCCTCCAAGCAGCAGGGTTAGGGCAATAAGGCTCTTCATGATATGTTCTAAAAATCTCTTGGTTATTATTGTTTCTTTTGTTGACAAAAAATACGGCTAATGTGTGAAATAAAGGGATAAAATAGTCCGAAGTATCGGCTTTTATTGTCCGAAGGGTCTTCCTCTTACTAAAAATATCCTCCAAGACGCTACCGGGGAATTCAAATCATTATTAGACGAAACATATCATTCACTTTTAAAAAGAAAGAGAGAACACTATAATAACCTGAAAAGTAGATGCAATCGCGGTGTATACAAGTATTACGGCTACATCTGTTAAACGAGGGTGTATTTATATAATAGGAATCTGTTGGCGGAATTGTTACTTGTACGGAAGAACTTTCTTTTCAACCTTGGGATGTCTAAACCAAACCTTGGTTTAGACATCCCAAGGCTGGGTATGAAAAACCAAAGTTTGGGATAGATTGCTTCCTTAATTCTTTCCAGTTTTTCAGTTAACTTCAGAGACTTTTTCCGTTAACTTCCCATCTCTTCTGTGCAAATATCCATTACAGAAGATAGAGATTCCCTCTTGCAGGGGTTAATTCCGTCAACGGATACTGGCTTTGGTAGCTGTTTGAACATTGATGACAATGGGGTGCACATATTGTATGTATGGAGGATTATTGTTTTTATCACGAAAAGTCAGTATTAGCTAATATTTGTAAATATATGGTGATTGCTAATAAAAGAATATGTATCTTTGTGCCAAAGAAAGCGGTAGAGGATGAAAAATAAAGTAGCATTTATCCCTTTTTCACCCTCCCTACTTAGCAATGAGTTACGCAATCTTTTAAATTTCAGACTGTTACAAAGTCATGGGGTTGACTGGATTTGACCAACTGGGCAGTTTAAGAGCAGAAAACAAGAAATAAAAAAGAGATAGGAAATAATTGATTTTCAAGTATTTCCTATCTCTTTTGTTTTTTGTAAAAATCAGCTTATTATCTCTTGTATAGCTGTTATTTATGTACTTTTTGTTACTCGTTTGTTACTCGTTTCTAAACTTAATTATCTATCTTTGTAGTGGTAACAAATTGGGAACAAGTATTCTTTCTAAACACAACCCATTATCTTACAATTAGTTACAGTGCAATATTTAGACGATAGGTAATGGATTTGTAACGTGCTAACTTCTGTATTCTTCATCGCTTTGAAGTGGGATGATTAGCAACAACAAAAGTAATGATTTTAATGCAATCTACCAAATTTCTACGTGCATATAGAAGAAATGAACATCTTTAATTCGGGGAAAATGAGTAAATTTGAAGCCGAAATGAATTATTACGCTGTATATTAACGAATTAGATGAAATATGAAGAATGTTATTATGCATATGTCAACACATCCTCGTCTCTTAAAAGATGTATTGACTCAATATAAGTCCACATTTGCAGCTTTGAAGGAGCTGATAAACAATGCAATTCAGGCGAATGCCAAGCGGGTGAAAATCAGTTTGATTCCCACAGATTGCGATAAAGATTCAATAAACTATCATCCTATTGATGTTATTAAAATACATGACGATGGAAATGGGGTACCTTTCTCTCAATTTGATGATAAAATCATGAAAGTTGCAACAGATAATAAAGAAGGCGGATTGGGTATAGGGCGATTTGGAGCATTACAGATAGGTAGAATAATGTCAATTTATACAGTAGGGTATGAAATAGAACGTAAGGTTTATACCACAACTTCAGTTGTTCTTGCAACTTCCATGTTTCAAAGCAATGAAGAACTGCAAGAACTTGAAATACCTTGTGAAACCTCTGAAACCTCTAATCCTCTTAATACATGTTACGAAGTCGTTATTAGTAACTTGTATCAATATGAACAAACCACCAAAAAGAAAAATAAGTTAAGTTCTGAATTTGATTCAATAAGCAATTTTAAACAAGCTCTATTTGAATCTTATCCATTCAATATTTTTGAAGGAAAAATTAATTTTGTTGTCAATGATGAAGAATTGACACGAGAGCAGTTCTGTATAGGAACTCCTCAATATAAGTCTATAGCCTTTGCAGATGCACAAGGTAAAGGACATACTATAAACTTTCATTTTTATCATGTGAATCTGAAAGAGAAGAATATTAATATCTTTTTCCAAATAGATAATAGAGGAGTAATGACATCCATTGCAAAATACCAATACGTAAGCCCTTGGCATACACCAGACGCAGGAGCTTGGTATATAATGATTGATTCTGATATTATTACACATGACATGATTTCAAATTTTGAATTGATAGACCTTGGAGAACAAAATGCAAAAGCTATACAAGAACTCATAAAACGAACAAATTGACAACTTTTTTAGAGAAACAAATATCAAGTACAAAAGTTTTTATAGAAAGACTTTCAAAAGACCCAAATTATCCATATAATAGCCTAAAAACTGATGATAGGCCAAGTTTAGAAGTAAATGTATTCAATCATACAGCTTACTTATTAGAAATGGAACAAAAACTGATAGAGAATAACAATTCTGCAAGGAAAACGATATATCCAATGGTTAAAAAAATCATTGAAAACGGTGATACTGAGTTTCTTGTAAATAAGGTTGTACGTTTGACAGACGATAGCCGTAGGCGTTTTTGTGAGCTTATTGATTCAACTGACTTGGATGATGTAATCAGTTTTTCTTCTTCAGTTGCCAAGCATCAACAATTTTTGGATTTCTTACATGAACTTTGTTATGGTGAGATATCTAAATGGCTTAAAGAAAGAAGTCAATTACACAAGATTATTGAAAAACAATTATGGATTTTTGGTGAGGAATACAATGAAAGCACCAAATTATGGTCTGACAAAAGTTTGGAAAAGAACTTAGAATCACTTCATAAAAAATATTTTTCTTATGAACCAACGGAAGAAGATGAAAATTTGATACAAGAAGCACAAGCTCGTGATAAGGATATCACTGATTTGTTTTTTTATAATAAAAAGAAATTGGGCAATGGTAGAGAAGAAGTTTTAATTGTGGAATTAAAAGCACCGTCATGTGCTATTGCAGAAAAAGAAATACAGCAAATAGAAAAATATAGGTATGATATTATCAGCTCCCCGGCTTACCCACACAATAAGGTTTGTTATAAAATTATTTTGGTTTCCTCAAGAATAACGCCAAGAGCTCAGGTTCAAATAGATGCTGCGCGTTCTAATAAGTATGAAGCAACCCCTTTCTTATTCTCAGATTACACAAAGGATGGTAAAGACATTAAGTTATATATAATGTCTTGGGGTGAGCTAATTTCAGAAAATAGAAAAAAATTATCATATCTTTCTGATTCGTTGAGCGTGAAAGCCGAAGATGCCAATAAAAAATTTGACAAAGAATATCCGCATCTAATTGACGAGAAATCAAGGAATCGCTTAAATAAGCGAGAATTGAATTAGCGATTGCCAGCTAAAAATTAGGAGAGCATATCTACCTCTTGGGATATGCTCTCCATTTTATACTTTTGTCCTATCGGCTGCTCAATACAGACAATATCTTCATCGGTCATATTTTACTTAGTGTAAAGCAATCGTCTATATCAATCACGTTTCTTTTTCAACTAACATCACTTTTGTTCAAGGAATACATTATATCTTCAATTTCGGAAGTGCATCCACAGTACTTACTGTCCTGCAAGATAGAATAATAACCGATAACAAGAGGTCAAGGATATAACGGGGTTGCTCGTGTTCTCTTGACCAGTCATTTGGGTCGTTCTTGATTTGGGATGTCTTGTCGATGGTGACGGCATAGCGTTCCATTATCCAGTCAATTGCAGACTTGCCATTGACTATGTACTCGTAGGCCTTGAGCGGAATGTTCTCGATTGTGATATGACCGTTGTAAATGATGCGTGCCTTATCTACAACGAGTTTCCCGTTCTCGTCACGAACTTTGGCGAACTTTATCTTATTCACGGCAAAGTATTGATAGGTTTCATCTGTCCATTCGCTTTGCCAGATATCAATGTCACCAATAACTTTTATACCAAAGAAACGATGTGCAAGCATCGGCATATTTGCATAAAATGGATAATCACCGTCTTGACCTGTAATCTGCTCATTGATTCCTTGCTCATAGTTCAAGTGTAGGTCGGCAAGTTCTTTCCCGGCTTTATAAAAGGCCATGAAGTCCTGCACATTATCTACAATGGGGATGTGCGGTAATGACTTTTTCAAGTCATCGGCGAAACGCTCACAGTATTGCTTGGAATGAAGTAGTCCATACACATAATAGAATATATGTTCTTTAGTGATGGCTTTTGAACCACCGAAACGGCTACGAACTTCTTTCAATATCCAGTCGGTTATGCCATCGTGTCGGATATAGCGGTTTGTTTCCGCATCATCGAAAAGCGTAGCTTGTGGATTTTTGTTTTCTTCATACCAATATAGAGGGAAAAACTGCCCCTTATCCACTACTTGTAAATCAGAAATACTATCTGTAATCAATGATGCAAATGGCTTTTGTTGTCCAACTCCACTTACTGTGATAACAAGATTATTATAATTATTAGTAGGGAATAATTGCTTCCACAAACCGGGACGTTCAATAAATGGCCGATGATAGTACAATTCAACTTTATTGAATGGTCTATAAGAGGATATTACAAAAGCGTTTGTGTTAAAATGATGTATTATTCTTTTTTCATGGTCTTTTTTCAAATTAACAGTCCAACTAATCTTTCTATCATCCGTAGATATATCGCTTTTGTCAATTTGTTGATTGTAAAATTCAATCATAGAACACATATTGCTTGTAACCTTATCTTTTGAAAATCCAGATACCCAAGCATCCCGATTAGTTGTAACACCAATAGCATAAGTGCTAAATATACTTTGAGTATTCAATGCAAACTTCTTTTCAGGAGTCAATGGTATAAGATTATCAAACAGCCCATCACGTTGATTTATCCAATCTGCTTTATCATTAGGCGTGATAATCAGCCATTCCAATTTTTGCGAAGTAATTGAACGGAACTCCTTTACCATTTTGAGCTTTTGCTCACGGGTTAGGTAATCACCTATGTCGTGATAATGGATAACTGCCTTTTGCCCTTTCTTCGCCGGATTTTTAACAAGGAAAGTTATGGCGATAGGAGTTCGAGAACCGCTGCCAAAGATTTTACCACCCTCTTTGCGTGATAATTCACCTGATGTGCGTTGATTGCCACGGAGATTCAGTACATAAATTGAAGTAAATTCTTCTTCAAGACAACGACGCATACCATCCTGCCCAGCCCCATCAATCCATGCACCATTACTTATGAATGCGACAATACCACCTTCATTCTGCGGGATGCGGTCTGAAGCCCAACGAAAAGCTTTCACATAACTGTCGTAAAGAGATTTGTTCAGAGTGGCTGAACTTTTCGCTGCATACGTTTCTGACACACGTTTATCAAGATACGGGTAAGACAAATTCTGTGCATTATCATTAGCCGATTTCTGCCCAATAGAATACGGCGGATTCCCCACAATCACCCTCACATGCGTAGCCATCTGCTTCTTTACTCGTTTGGAATTGTCCTGAAAAAACTCTGTGAAAAGCTCGTTGTGCTTCTTTTCCGCCAGTTGGAATGTGTCCGTCAGGCAAATTCCACTGTACGGCAGGTAAGTTTTCCGATGGGCAATATCATGGAATACCGATTCAATGTTCACATCGGCAATATAATAGGCCAGCAATACGATTTCATTGCAGTGGATTTCATTCAGGTACTTGCGTTCCATGTCCTCTGGGCGTATAAGACCGGATTGAAGCAAACGGGTAATGAACGTACCTGTACCTGTAAACGGGTCAAGGATATGCACGTTCTGTCCGGTCAGCGAAGTATTGAACTCCGTTTTGAGTATATCATTTACAGAATGGATGATGAAATCCACACATTCCACGGGCGTATAGACAATACCCAGCTTTTCCACGGTAAGTGGGAAAGCACCTTTGAAAAACTTTTCGTATAGGTTCTTAATAATCGTCTGTTTACCCTCCAGATTATCAATGCCACCCACATTTGTCCTCACCGACTGATAGAATTTCTCCAACACTTCGGTATCTTTCTCGAAAGCCTGCTCTTGCAAAAGGTCTATCATGCGCTGCATGGAACGGCTTACGGCGTTGTTATTTACGAACTGGTAATCGGCAAACAACGCATCGAACACTGGGCGGGTGATGATGTGCTGTGCCAACATCTCAATAGCCTGTGCCGCATCCACGGATGGGTTAAGGTCGCGCTGCAATCCCTTGAGATAATCGTTAAATGCCTTTTTGTGTACACCTGACTGGATAAGTTTGGAAATACGTTCAATGAATTTGTGTGCGATAAGCCCGATTTCCTTTGCCCAGTTCTCCCAATAAAGGCGGTCGCCGCATTTTTCCACAAGTTTGGCATACATACCATCCTGCAACTCTCCAAACCGCAATTCCAACTGACGGGCAATCTCGACATTCTCCATTTGCCGTGCTTCTTCCGCTCCTTCCTGAAAGCCAAGCCCCGGTCTGCCAATTGTAACGGACGGTGTATAGGACTGTTTATTCGGTTTTTGCTTGTTAAGTGCAATCTTGTTCACCATCGCATTGAAACGGTCATCATGTGAACGAAGCGCGTTCAGAATTGCCCAGACCACATCGAAAGTCTTGCTGTTGTCAAGTGCTTCCTCTGCCGAAACATCTGAAGGTACTACAATCGGGATTATGATATATCCGTACTTTTTCTCATCGGGCAACCCTTTGTGGAATGTACGCATTACACGACCAACCGACTGCACCACGTCCACCTGAGAGTTGCGAGCGGAAAGGAACAGCACGGCATCGAGCGACGGCACGTCCACTCCTTCGGACAAACAGCGCACATTAGTCACTACACGGCACTCGCGTTCATTGTCCGATTCTTCTGCCAGCCATTGGAGGATTCCGTTACGTTCCTGAGAGTTCATTGAGCCGTCAATATGTTTTGTGGCTACAGAAACAGTATGCGAAAGGCTCTCCGTATCAAGATTTTCTTCGTACTGTGCGGATATTCTCGGAAGCACCGAAGTTACATATTTGGAAGTTCCTGCTTTCGTTTCACTACCTATCGAGGAACAAAACGCCACGGCACGGCGCATCATTCGTGGGTCGGCATCCCATGTGCGATGGTCGTCACCCTGTATCATTTTCGACAGTCCATTGATTACGCCTATAAGTTTGGATGTGTCGTCAAAATTCAACTCTGTGGTGGAATTGGTTATATCACGCTTGATGTTGTCCGGTACGTCATCCTCGCTGACAGTAAGGACAAGTACTTTGTAATCGGTCAGTAAGCCATTCTGTACGGCGTAGGAGAAATTCACCCGGTAGAACTCTTCCCCGTAAAGTGCCTTGTCATCCATCGAACAAAGAACACACTCCTTTTCCGAAGCTTTTATCTTGGCTGATTCACCATACAGACGCGGAGTGGCAGTCATGTAAAGACGTTTCCTGCCTTGTACGTTATCGTCAGAGTGTATCTTGGTGAAATTACTCTCGTCCCTGTTAGCTATTTTTACGCCTGTCGTGCGGTGGGCTTCATCGCAGATGATGAAATCGAATATTCCGTATGCACCGTTGGTTTCGGAAAGGATTTCCTGTTGTGCCGCTGAAACAGCATCAATGGACTGGTAAGTGGAAAACACGACTACCAGCCCGTCATGGTCACAGTATTTCTTCAACTGCGAGGCAATGGACTGCGGATTGGTGGATGCTGGTACAGCAAGGTCAATAATACTGTCGTCCATGTCATCGAAGTCCTTGCCTGTCTTGCGCGAGGCTTTGGAATCGGAACAGATACAGACAGCCTTGATGGGTTTCTTTGCGTCCGCAGACCATGCGTTGAGTGATTGCCCCAGCAAGGCAATGGACGGAACCATGAACAGTAAAAGCCCCTTGTTTCCAAGTAACTGCTCGGCAATGAGTAGCGAAGTGTAGGTCTTACCAGTCCCACAAGCCATAATAAGTTTACCCCTGTCATTGCCATCCACAATATAATGAGTATAAGCCTTGGATATGGCATCCAACTGGTGCTTACGTGGCTTTTTCCCTTCCACGAGTGCGGAGTTCCCTGTAAGTCCGTCCATCAGTTTTTGCCAGTCCACAGGCGAGGATTCAAGGTCAGCCATACCGATACGTGTCACGGGCGGCTCTTGATTACGGATGGCTTCCTCAGCGTTGCTCCCCCAATGGTTAGTAGTGGAAATCCATACACGGTTTGAAAAACGGGTAGTCTGAAAAGTAACCTCGTTTGCGAATGTCCGGCTGGAAGTGGCGAGGAACGAATCCACGGCTGGCTTGTCAATTGCAGCATCCTCGGCATAGCACTTACACTGTATTGCCCAATAGTCGCCCATTTCCGTTTTAGCCACAAGGTCTATTCCGGTATCAGTACCACCGAAATCCTTGCGTCCCGGAAACTCCTCCCACAGCCACACCTTTTCAAGCTCATTATAGCGTGGGTCTGTCAATAACCATGAGCGCATCAGACGCTCGAACTTTGTACCTTTCTCCTTTTCTGTAAATGATTCGGTACGGAATTTATGCAGTATATCCTTGAAATTCATCTCTTGATAAGAGTTATAGTTTCTATGCAAAGGTACACAAAATACTGAAAATTGAGCATAAATGGCTTGTTGATAATGCGATAAATCATATAAAAACTATATGAAAGTTGAGTGAATCCCTTTTGGCAGATACGGAATATGCTGATTCTCAAATATAATTTCAATTGCATTTATCTCTTATCAAGAGATTCGGATATTTGCTAAACAAGTCTCATTGAGAAACTTCCATTACAAGTCTTTCAGGATAAGACTGTTTGCCTTGTCCACTACACTTGTATCAAGCGAAGCAAGATAGATGCGAGTGGTTTCCTCCGAATCATGTCCCATGCCTTCGCTGATAACTGCAAGCGGTATGTTCTTGCTCTTGGCGATGCTTGCCCAAGCATGACGGGCACAATACATACTTAGCGGAAGAGCCAGACCGACCAACCGGGCTATCCCTTTCAATGCGATGTTTACCCGGCAGAGTGCATTCCTGTACTGTACCCGTTCATCGGTACGCAGGTCAGTGATTATCGGCAGCAGGTATTGCGTGGCGGAATGACCTTCATATTTAGCCACAATATCTCCCATGCACTTCTCCCACTTGATAGTAAGCAGTTGCCCGGTCTTTCTTCTCCGGTATGTGAGGATACCATTTTTCAAGTCCGACTTTTTCAGGTATGCTATATCGACAAACGACATTCCACGGGTATAAAATGAAAAGAGGAATATGTCCCTCGCATAGTCCAGATGCGGCTTCATTTTCAGGTCAAGTTCCTTGATGTGCTTGATGGTTTTTAATGGTACGGCACGTTTCACGGTCTTGTCAATGCCCGTGTAAACATGCTTAAACGGAAACTTCTGTTCTATCAAATCCTTTTCTACCGCACGGTTATAGACGGCACGCAGTATGCGCATATAGAACGATATGGTGTTGGGGCAGTTGTCGTTGGCTTTCAGCCATGCCTCATACAGCATCATGGCATCGCTGTCTATCTCGCATAGAAGAATATCCTGCCCGTCACGGAATTTCATGAAGCTGGCAAGCGTAACGGAGTATGTTTCCGATGTGCGGATTCTGTTCAGCCGCTTTAACTGCTCTATGACACCTTGCATGAAAGGGAACAGTGACTGTTCGTCCGCTTGTCTGTTGAATTTCAAGACAATGTCATCCGATGTGTAGCTTTTGTTTCCTCTGTCATATAATGCGATGATTGTTTTCAAGCGTTTAATATCCCATTCGATGCTGCTTATAACAGATTGCAGGTAGTTTTTCCGGTCTATACTTGTCCATGCGGGAATAATGACTGCCGATATTTTATCGTTCCATTCGCTTTCAAATATCCGGCAGTCCGTCCTGATTTGGCGGACTACGCGGTTGTGTATCACCTGATAATAGATGCTGCCCTCCTTGCCATTTACGGAAGAAGGACGGAATTTTACCTTTACTGATGCCATTCACGTTACTTTTTATTATTGCCATTCACTTGTCTTACCTTCAAACTCTCCTGCATCAGGCTGTCGGAAACGGTTTTCAAGTCCCTGTCATACCCGTCAGCCTGTCCGCGCACCCATTCGATGGCTGTTTCATTACGGTGAATGTCGAACACATCGTTCAGCCAAAGTATCTCTTTGGGACTACACCCTCCCCATGAGCGGATGGCGCGGAACTTCAGCGCATCGTCCTCATACTGACGCTTGGACTGCCAAAGCTCGATGTTTCCCCAGATGGAAAGACCGCAAACGACACCCATACCGACCAGAAGAGAAAAGACCTTACTTGACCGGATGTCGAAGCTGTGGCGGTGGATATGTTCCTGCGGCTCGTCCAAACTTTGGGTAAATGATTCCTTCAAAGCCCACAGAAGTTTTAGAATCCTGTTCGATGCCTTTACCTCCGCTTCCGCGAACTTGGTCAGCATGGCTCTGGTCTGTTCCTGGTGTTCCCTTGCAGAATTGTTGAACAACTCCTTCACGGGTGTCAAGTCCATAGCCAGAGCTTGTCCGCCTGACTGGTTGTTGCTTACTTTTGGAGTATTCTCCAACTTGTTGTTGATGCTCTTTAAGTTACCCTTAATGTCCTCAAAGAGCGCATACACTTCGTTATTATCCATATTTATAAACTGATTTTACGTTGTTTCTTTTTCTTACGTTTTAACTGTTCCTCAAAAGAGTTCTCATCCGCTTGTCCACTTGTGGCATCCGGCATGAACAGCCCAATTGAATTGCTATGAAAATCATTGTTATTTGTTGGTTCAAATTGCAGTGTCGGCTGTTCTGACACTTGATTGCTTGTCATCGTTCTTTGCCGTTCCTCCTGCCTGTTGGCATTCAGAGCCGCATCTATCTTGGAGTAGCTGAACTGCCTGTCAATCTTGGAGCCGCTGAATGAATAGCCGTTCTTGGAGAAGACTACACCCTGCACCTCGTCCGACTTGCCCTTGTACTTGAAGCGCATTTCTACTCCTTGCTGTTCCAGATTAACGGCTAACTGCCGCCAGTTGCCGCATCTTAAGACTTCGGATTTAAGCAGGGAATAAAGCTCGTACTTGGTCTTGTCCGGCTCTTTCAACCTGTGCCTTTTCACCTGCTCTTTGCTGCTTGCGAAGTACAGGTTGTACTTTCTCGTCAGTTCTTTACAGATGCGCGTGCTGCGTATCCGCTCATTGCGGTCGCTGATTGTCCTACCGTCGTTTGCGATGCGATTGAACGCTATATGCACGTGCGGATGCTCCTTGTCGAAGTGGCGCACTATAAGAATCTGCGTGTCCTTTACACCCATCTTCTCCAAGTATTCCAATGCGATTCCTGCCATTGCCCGGTCGGTAAGGCGGTGTTCGTCCTCCTTGGAGAATGCCAGCGCGATGTGCCTGACAGACTTCGTGACCTTCGGATTCATCTTTGCTTGTGCCTCAAAACTGTTTGCAATGGTCTCCTTATTTTCTGCAAACAAGCCATCGCATACGAGGATTTTAGCATCCTTTTCCTTGTCAAGAATGTAGTTTACCACACCCCTGAAATTGCTTCCCTTGACGATTTTAGCTATCATAGGAGGATAAGGTTGAGCAGTTCCTCGATACGTGCCACGAGCACACGGCACTCCATCCTCACCATGACAAAGCCTGCGGCATTCGCTTTGTGTGCAAGCTGGTTCAGGTTGTTCGCCATGCCGCACAGCTTCCGGACATAATCCGTATGTTCCGGCGTGAGCCGTTCCTTCACGTGGCAGCTTTTCATGCACTCGCGCAGGAATTCCCCGGCGGATATGCCCGCACTCCGAGCCTTGCCTTTCAGGGTGTAGTAGTCCGATGTAGCCATCTTCACTGTGAGGCGGTATTTCAGCTTGTCTGCCGCTTCTTTCTTGGGGCGCCTCCCTTGTTCCTTCTACTAAATTTTTGCTTTGTTCCATCTGTAAGATTCAAATTCTAATGTCTATAATGTTGATACTGATTAGACCAGCGGGATGTAGCTTCCACGGAGTTCCTAAGTGGGAGCAGGCGGTTTCTGTATGCCCGAAACACAAATAGGTGCCATGAAGC
>ENA-OQDC01000362-OQDC01000362.1-human-gut-metagenome-genome-assembly--contig:-NODE-362-length-33546-cov-5.810467_pt1 | contig 33546 bp, 36 predicted proteins | sample MGYA00242770_ERZ504601 | MGnify/ENA primary metagenome ERZ504601 (study PRJEB26092, sample SAMD00036305) | human gut metagenome | host: Homo sapiens | study: EMG produced TPA metagenomics assembly of...
GTGAAATCGGAAAAAGCGTAACAGCCAGATCCACAGATTTCAATTTTAACTGAAACAAAAAGCGCCTTCAGACGGTGTTATCACCGGATATGGTGTGATCGACGGAAATCTTGTATATGTATACAGCCAGGATGCATCTGTATTAAACGGTACTGTTGGTGAAATGCATGCCAGAAAGATTACCGCTCTGTATGACCTTGCAATGAAGACTGGAGCTCCTGTGATCGGTCTTGTTGACTGTGCAGGTATGCGTCTTCAGGAGGCTACTGATGCTCTTGAAGCATTTGGATCCATCTATCTGAAACAGACACTGGCTTCCGGAATGATTCCACAGATTACAGCTGTATTCGGTACATGCGGTGGTGGAATGGCAATTATTCCGGCTCTGACAGATTTCACATTTATTGAATCCAAAAAAGGCAAAATGTTCGTAAACAGCCCGAATGCACTGGATGGCAATTACACAGAAAAATGCGATACATCAGCTGCTGCATTCCAGAGCGAGGAAACAGGTCTTGTAGACGGAACAGGCTCCGAAGAAGAAATTCTTGGACAGATCCGTCAGTTGATCGGACTTCTTCCTTCTAATTTTGAAGATAATGATTCCTTCGTAGAATGTACAGATGATCTGAACCGCACCTGTGACGATATCACAGCATGTGCAGGTGATACATCCATCGCACTTTCCAGAATCGCTGACAACGGCATTTTCTTCGAAACAAAGAAAGATTACGGCAAAGATATTGTAACTGGTTTCCTTCGCCTGAACGGAGCTACTGTCGGTGCTGTAGCCAACAGAACAGAAGTATATGATGCTGAGGGAAATAAAGATGAAGAATTCGATGGTACTATTTCTGCAAGAGGTGCAAGAAAAGCAGCTGGCTTCGTTAAATTCTGTGACGCATTCGATATCCCGGTTCTGACACTTACCAATGTAACCGGATTCAAAGCAACTCTCTGCAGTGAAAAAATGATTGCCAAAGCAGTTGGAGAAATGATCCATGCATTTGCAGATGCAACTGTTCCGAAGGTAAACGTTGTAATCGGTAAAGCATATGGAACTGCTTACGTTGCAATGAACAGCAAATCCGTAGGTGCGGATCTTGTATACGCATGGGATAATGCAGAAATCGGTATGATGGATGCCTCTCTTGCAGCCAAGATCATGTATCCTGGTGAAGAAGCTGCAGTTCTTAATGAAAAAGCAGCTGTATACAGAGAACTCCAGTCCAATGTAGAATCCGCAGCAGCAAGAGGATATGTTGATACTGTGATTGCTCCAGCTGATACACGTAAATATGTAATCGGAGCTTTTGAAATGCTTTTCACAAAGAGAGAAGACCGTCCATCCAAAAAACATGGCACAGTCTAAGTGAGGTGAGCATATGAATCAGATGTTTAAAAAAGCTTCCTCCGTCTTTACAGCAATTGTATGCGCCGCATCTATTACATTCTCCGGCGCATCACTGGTTCTGGCAGACGGTGAAATTGACGAGCAGACAAAGACAACGATCGAAACAACTGCCGAAGGGCTGACCAATACGATCATTCCGCTGACAGAAGATGAGATTGCAGCATATATGGAATCCGGAGATGCTTTCACTGAAAATGCCATGACAGCATGGGATAGTGCAAGAGAAGAACTCGGTGATCTGAAAAAAGCTGGATCTGCTGAAATTGAATATTCCAATGATGAATATACAGCAACTGTACCTGTTGAATTCGAAAAAGAAGATGCTGAATTCATTTATGTATTCGACAAAAATCTTACTCCGACTTCACTGTCAGTAGATGTGAAATATTCCTTTGCTACAACCATGAAAAATGCAGCACTGAATACTATAATGGGACTCGGAACTGTATTTGTAATTCTTATCATGCTGATCTTCCTGATTTCTCTGTTCCAGTTCATTCCTGGTTCCGGAGCACAGCAGGAAAAAGCTAAGAAAAAAGCAGCAGAAGAGGCAGCTTCTGCACCGACACCGGCTCCGGTTGCCGCAGCTCCAGTGCAGGAAGCTGACAATTCCGAACTGATCGCTGTAATTGCAGCAGCTATCGCAGCATCCGAAGGAACTTCAACAGACGGATTTGTTGTTCGTTCCATCCGCAAAATCAATCGTAAAAAAAGGTAATTGACCATTAGGAGGATTTAAAATGAAAAGTTATACAATCACTGTAAACGGAACAGCATATGAAGTTACTGTAGAAGAAACAGGAAGCGTTTCCGCTCCAACAGCAGCACCGGTTGCAGCTCCGAAAGCGGCTCCGGCAGCAGCTCCAAAAGCAGCAGCTCCGGCAGCAGGCGCAGGCGCTGTTAAAGTTAGCGCTTCTGTACCAGGTAAGGTTCTCAAAGTTGTTGCTTCTGTAGGACAGGCAGTAAAAGCCGGTGACAACATCATTATCCTGGAATCCATGAAAATGGAGATCCCGGTAGTTGCTCCGCAGGATGGTACAGTAGCCAGCATCGATACATCCGAAGGTGCATCCGTAGAAAACGGAGATACTCTGGCTACAATGAACTAGGACGGGAGGTAATCAAATGTCTTATGTAACAGAAACCTTGTCCAACCTGATCCATCAGACAGCATTCTTTAATCTTACATGGGGAAACTATCTGATGATCGCGGTGGCGTGTGTATTCTTATTCCTTGCTATCAAAAAAGGATTTGAACCGCTTCTTCTGGTTCCGATTGCTTTTGGTATGCTTCTGGTAAATATCTACCCGGACATTATGGCAAATCCGGAAGACATGTCCAACGGTGTTGGTGGTCTTCTGCATTACTTCTATCTGCTTGATGAATGGAGTATTCTTCCATCCCTGATCTTCATGGGCGTTGGTGCGATGACAGACTTTGGTCCGCTGATTGCCAATCCGAAGAGTTTCCTTCTTGGAGCAGCTGCACAGCTTGGTATCTATGTTGCATATTTCCTTGCAATCTTTCTTGGATTCAACGGAAAAGCAGCAGCAGCCATTTCCATCATCGGTGGAGCAGATGGCCCTACCTCTATTTTCCTCGCAGGAAAACTTGGACAGACTACTTTAATGGGACCGATTGCAGTGGCGGCATATTCCTATATGTCTCTGGTTCCGATCATTCAGCCGCCAATCATGAAACTCTGTACGACTGAAAAAGAACGTAAGATCAAAATGGATCAGCTCCGTCCGGTAAGTAAACTGGAAAAGATTCTTTTCCCGATCGTTATCACAATCGTTGTATGCTTACTTCTTCCTACAACAGCTCCGCTGGTAGGTATGCTGATGCTCGGTAACCTGTTCCGTGAATCAGGTGTCGTTAAACAGCTGACAGAAACTGCATCCAATGCCCTGATGTACATCGTAGTTATCCTGCTTGGTACATCTGTAGGTGCTTCTACAAGTGCAGAAGCATTCCTTAATGTTGATACTCTGAAAATCGTTGTTCTCGGACTTGTCGCATTTGCATTCGGTACATTCGGCGGATGTATGCTTGGTAAACTGATGTGCAAACTCTCCGGTGGAAAGATCAATCCTCTGATCGGTTCCGCAGGTGTATCTGCCGTTCCTATGGCAGCGCGAGTTTCCCAGAAGGTCGGTGCAGAAGCAGATCCTACAAACTTCCTGCTGATGCATGCAATGGGACCTAACGTAGCCGGTGTAATCGGAACAGCCGTTGCAGCTGGAACATTCATGGCTATCTTCGGAGTTTAATTTCACCTGGTGAATCGAACTTCCTTATAAAAAATACAAGGAGAATTAATATGGCTGAATTAGAAAAAAAACCTGTAAAAATCGTGGAAACTGTTCTCCGTGATGCTCATCAGTCTCTGATTGCAACAAGACTTACCACAGAACAGATGCTCCCGATCGTTGATAAAATGGACAAAGTCGGCTACCACGCAGTAGAGTGCTGGGGTGGAGCTACTTTCGATGCTTCCCTTCGTTTCCTGAAAGAAGACCCATGGGAAAGACTCCGTAAATTACGTGACGGTTTCAAAAACACAAAACTTCAGATGCTGTTCCGTGGACAGAATATCCTTGGATATCGTCCATACGCAGATGACGTAGTAGAATACTTCGTACAGAAATCTGCTGCTAACGGAATCGACATTATCCGTATTTTTGACTGCCTTAACGATATGCGTAACCTTCAGACAGCAGTAAAAGCTGCCAACAAAGAAAAAGCACATGCACAGGTTGCTCTTTCTTACACATTAGGTGATGCATACACTCTTGAGTACTGGGTAAATATTGCAAAACGTATCGAAGAGATGGGTGCAGATTCCATCTGTATCAAAGATATGGCCGGTCTGCTTCTTCCATATAAAGCAACTGAGCTTGTTGGAGCACTGAAAGATGCTGTCAGCATTCCGATCGACCTCCATACTCACTATACTTCCGGTGTTGCTTCTATGACATACCTGAAAGCAGTAGAAGCAGGTGTTGATATTATTGATACTGCAATGTCTCCATTTGCTCTGGGAACTTCCCAGCCGGCAACAGAGGTTATGGTAGAAACCTTCAAAGGCACACCATATGATACTGGATTTGATCAGAAACTCCTGGCTGAGATTGCTGATTACTTCCGTCCGATCCGTGACGAAGCTCTTGACAGCGGACTTCTTAATCCTAAGAACCTTGGTGTTAACATCAAGACTCTTCTGTATCAGGTACCAGGCGGAATGCTTTCCAACCTGACATCTCAGCTGAAAGAACAGCACGCAGAAGATAAGTTCTACGATGTTCTTGAAGAAGTTCCGAAGGTTCGTAAAGACCTCGGTGAGCCGCCGCTCGTTACACCATCTTCCCAGATTGTTGGTACACAGGCTGTATTCAATGTTCTTATGGGCGAAAGATACAAGATGGTTACAAAAGAAACAAAAGATATCCTGTTAGGAAAATACGGTGCAACTGTAAAACCTTTCAACCAGGAAGTACAGAAGAAGTGTATCGGCGATGCTAAACCGATCACCTGTCGTCCAGCAGACCTGCTTGAAAACGAAATGGACAAACTTGAAAAAGAAGTTGCTCCATACAAAGAGCAGGATGAGGACGTTCTGTCCTATGCACTGTTCCCTCAGGTAGCTACTGATTTCTTCAAATACCGTCAGGCACAGGAGAAAAAATGTAGACGAAAAAGCAGCAGATACAAAGAACGGAGCATATCCGGTATAAAACAAAGGTGCAGGCCTGTCAGATTATCTGGCGGGCCTGCTTTGCAGAAAGGGAACCTATGAACAAAGTGATTATTGTCGGTGGCGGAGCTGCGGGAATGCTTGCTTCTGTCATTGCAGCACGAAATGGTTGTGAAGTCTTATTATTCGAAAAGAATGAAAAACTCGGAAAGAAAGTATATATTACAGGCAAGGGACGCTGTAATGTTACAAATAACTGTGATCCGGAAGAACTTCTTCAGGCAGTTATGAGCAATCCAAAATTTCTTTACAGTGCATTTTATTCTTTCACGAGTCAGGATATGATGCATCTGCTGGAAGAAGCCGGTGTTCCACTTAAGACAGAGCGTGGCAACCGTGTTTTTCCAGTATCAGACCACTCCTCTGATATCATTCATGGTCTTGAAAGACTGATGAAAAAATATCATGTACAGATTCGGCTTCATTGTGAGGTTTTAGAAATCCTAACAGAAAATGGTATAGCAAGCGGTGTAAAGTTAAAAGATCATACTGTATACACCTCTGATTCTGTAATCGTTGCTACCGGAGGACTGTCTTATCCGACAACCGGTTCTACCGGAGATGGATATCGCTTTGCTACCGAAACAGGCCATAAAGTCACCGAATGTATTCCGTCTCTCGTTCCACTTACAACCAGAGAAGATTACATTCCTCTCATGAAGGGACTCTCTCTGCGAAATGTAGAACTGACGATTAAACGAGGCAAAAAACTGTTTATCAGGATTTTGGTGAAATGATGTTCACTCATTTTGGTATCACCGGCCCCCTGGTTTTGTCTGCCAGTGCCAAAATAGGAAAGTTTCTCCAGAAGGGAGAAGAACTGAACGCCTTTCTTGACCTCAAACCTGCTTTATCCCACGAACAGTTGGATGATCGCATTCTCCGGGAATTTTCCGCTGCTCAGAATAAACAGTTCAAAAATGTGATTGGTGTGCTTTTTCCATCTTCGCTGACTCCTGTGATTATCGGCATCGGACCGATTTCGGGCGATAAAATCATTCATGATATTTCACGAGAGTCCCGTCTTGCATTCGGTTCTCTGGTAAAGGCCTTTCCATTTACCATTACAGGACTTGGCGGTTTTTCTGAAGCAGTTATTACCCGGGGTGGTGTATCCGTAAAAGATATCCAACCCGGAAGCATGGAATCAAAACTTATAAAAAATCTGTATTTTATTGGAGAAGTACTCGACCTTGATGCTGTGACCGGTGGATACAATCTTCAGATTGCATGGTCAACCGCATATCTCGCAGCAACAGATGTATGTCGGAATAAAGAGGAGGATATATAATGATCTACAATATTGCAATTGATGGACCGGCGGGTGCCGGTAAAAGCACGATCGCAAGACGTGTAGCCAAAGAATTATCATTTATTTATGTCGATACAGGAGCAATGTATCGTGCCATGGCACTTTACCTTCTCCATAAAAATGTAGACCGAACCAACACAGAACAGATCGGCGAAGTTTGCCAGAATGCTGAAATCTCTATTGAATATCAGAACGGTGAACAGATTGTCCTTTTGAATGGAGAAAATGTAAATGCCTATCTTCGCACAGAAGAAGTTGGAAATATGGCGTCTGTAAGTTCTGCCGTGCCGCGTGTCCGCGAAAAACTGCTCAGTCTTCAGCGCAAACTTGCAAAAGATATGAGTGTAGTTATGGATGGGCGTGATATTGGCACAACAATCCTTCCTGATGCCGATGTAAAAATCTACCTTACTGCAAGTTCTCTTACCCGCGCCAAAAGACGTTATCTGGAACTTCAGGAAAAAGGTACTGTCTGTGATCTGGATAATATCCAGAAGGATATTGAAGAGCGTGACCAGCGTGATATGAATCGTGAAATTTCCCCTCTTCGACAGGCCGAAGATGCAGTACTTGTGGATTCTTCTGATCTTACGATAGAACAGGTCGTTGACCGTATTCTTGAAATCTTCAGAGCCAGAACAGAAGAAGGAGCTTCTCATGAAAGTTAAAGTTGCCGAAACCGCCGGATTCTGCTTTGGTGTAAAACGTGCAGTAGATAAAGTTTATCAGTTGATTGAAGAAGGCACTCATCCTATTTATACATTGGGGCCGATCATCCATAACGAAGAAGTGGTTACTGATCTTGCTGCCAAAGGAGTACAGGTAATTGAAGAAAAAGACCTGGCATCTCTTACAGAAGGAACTGTTGTCATTCGTTCCCACGGTGTTGGTAAGGCAATCTATCAGGAATTAAAAGAGAATCATCTGAACTATGTAGATGTCACCTGTCCTTTCGTGCTGAAAATACACCGCATTGTAGAAAAACAGAGTCATGCAGGAAAACACGTTGTTATTTTTGGCGATCCTGATCATCCTGAAGTCAAAGGAATCTGCGGCTGGTGTCAGGGTTCTTACACTGTTTTGAAGGGCAGAAAAGATACTGAGCAGTTTACACCCCCAAATGGAAAAGATATATGCGTTGTATCACAGACGACATTTAATTACAACAAATTTAAAGAATTAGTTGAAATTCTCTGCAAAAAGAGGTATGATAATAGTGTTTTAAATATGGGCGATATTTTAAACACTATTTGTAATGCTACTGAAGAACGGCAGAAAGAAGCGCAAAACATAGCCGGAGAGGTAGACACTATGCTTGTCATTGGCGGCAGACATAGTTCCAATACTCAAAAGCTGTTTGAAATATGCAAAGAGGAATGTGGAAATACTTACTATATACAAACACCTGTAGACTTGGATTCTGAAATGTTCCATCACAGTAGTTATGTAGGTATCACAGCAGGGGCATCCACCCCAAAGAAAATTATTGAGGAGGTTCAAGAACATGTCAGAATTGAGTTTTGAACAGATGCTGGAGGATTCCGTAAAAACAATCAGAAATGGAGAGATCGTACAGGGTACAGTCATTGATGTAAAAGATGATGAGATCATCCTGAATATCGGTTATAAAGCAGACGGTATTATCACCAAGAGTGAATATTCCAATGATGCTTCACTTGTACTCACAGATGCAGTTCATGTTGGCGACAGCATGGAAGCAAAAGTGCTGAAAGTCAATGACGGTGAAGGACAGGTTATCCTGACTTACAAGAGACTTGCTGCAGAAAAAGGCAACAAACGTCTGGAGGCTGCTTTCGAATCTCAGGAAGTGCTGAAAGCTCCTGTAACACAGGTACTTGACGGTGGTCTTTGTGTAAATGTAGAAGAGGCTAGAGTATTTATTCCTGCAAGCCTTGTTTCCGACACATACGAAAAAGATCTTTCAAAATATGCAGATAAAGAAATCGAATTCGTTATCACTGAATTCAATCCAAGAAGAAGACGTATCATTGGTAACCGTAAACAGCTTCTTCTTGCTGAAAAAGCAGAGAAACAGAAAGAACTTATGGAGAAAATCCATGTTGGCGATACTGTAACAGGTACCGTTAAAAATGTTACAGATTTTGGTGCTTTCATCGATCTTGGTGGAGCAGATGGACTTCTTCATATCTCCGAGATGTCTTGGGGCAGAGTTGAAAACCCGAAAAAGGTCTTCAATGTAGGTGATGAAGTTAAAGTTCTGATCAAAGAGATCAATGGAGATAAGATTGCTCTTTCCATGAAATTCCCAGAAGAGAATCCATGGCTTTCTGCAGCAGAAGATTTTGCTGTAGGTAACGTAGTAACTGGTAAAGTTGCACGTATGACAGACTTTGGTGCTTTTGTTGAACTTGCACCTGGAATTGATGCACTTCTTCATGTATCCCAGATTTCCAAAGAGCACGTTGCTAAACCATCTGATGTACTTTCTATCGGACAGGAAATTCAGGCTAAAGTTGTTGATTTCAACGGAGATGACAAGAAGATCAGCCTTAGCATGAAAGCTCTGGAAGCTCCGGCAGCTGAAGAAGCTACAGAAGAATAATTTCAGAATATTAAAAGACCTGGCATTAAACTGTCAGGTCTTTTTTGCTCTAATATGTTTTAAGCCTATCTGTCTCTCAGATATCATGTTCTATTTATTCAGATTATCCAGAAAAAACGGAAGTGTATGTGTCAGATATTGCATCTGTTTCTTTTCATTATTCAAAAAATCCTCATCGCAATTAAACCAGGTATAGCAAGTTTGAGGAGTTGTCGCGATTTTAAGGCTTTTATCCATATATCTGGTAATGGACTTTGGCATTGCAGTGTCTTCTCCCGGAATAAACTCATAATCTTTATAATTTCTGTAATATTGACGGAGTTTACCTTCTTTAAGGTGTACCAGCATTCTTGCTTCGTATCCATTTACACTCAGATAAAAATCTGAATTTCCACAAGATACATTCACCGGAGCAGCAGCAGAAAGTTCTATGACAATCTTTAATTCCTGCTCTAAAATCACGCATTGTTTCGGATGATATTCTCCATCATAAAGTTTTTTGTATGCAAGTAATGAAAAAATTGTCCCAAGTCCCAACAAATCTTCTTCATTATGTCCCATCACGATATTTGCTGCTTCCGGATCTTTTTTCTTCATAAAAGTTTTATATAATCGAATACATTGTCCACCGTCGCAGTACTTTCTGTTATGTATTCCGACAAAATTTTCCAAATCCGACTGTTTCATTTTGCTCAGTTTAAACAAACTCTGACATGGTTTTAACAACTGATATAGATCAAGGGATAAAATTTCTTTAAATGGAGTATCCATTTTGTGTTTTCGATAACGTTCTTCCAGAAAAGGCTGGTCAAATCGATTTCCATTATACTGAATCGTACAATCAGCATTTGTCAAAAAACTTGCAAATTCCTGTAAAACAAGAACCTCCTCGTTTTCATCTTCCCCCATCCACTGATAAAGCATCCATTGATTTTCTTCGAATCTGATTGCACCGATCAGATACACAAATGCAGTATATCTTGATAATCCAGTTGTCTCAATATCGTAAAAAATTCGGATTATATTCTGACAATTCATTTTTTGTATTCGATAAATTATTTAACGGTTTCAAGTGCCGGAAACCCTTGTAAAATAGGTATTTTTTTAACAATCATCATCATTTCTCCCTTTCATGATTGTATTTAATTATACACAATATTTTGAAAATTTGGTAGTGAAATTTTTTGCTAAAAAGAGGTATAGTATAAGCAGAGTTACTGTTAATATAAACAAAGCATGCAGTAACCGGACGGTCGCATGCGTAAATAAAAAATCACTGTTTTTATTGTACGTATCATGAAAAAGAAAAAGAATATAAGCAGCACTGATGCTTATAAAATAAGGAGGAAAAATATATGGGAAAACTGACCTTTAGGGGCGGAATCCATCCTTACGAAGGTAAGGAACTATCCAAAGACCATCCGATTGAGAAGTATCTCCCAAAAGGAGATCTGGTTTATCCACTCTCTCAGCACATCGGAGCACCATCTGTTCCCTGCGTAAAAAAAGGTGACACAGTTCTTGCAGGACAGAAGATTGCCGATGCAGGCGGATTTGTTTCTGTACCGCTTCATGCATCTGTTTCCGGTACCGTTAAGGGTATCGAAAAAAGGCTGAACGCTACCGGTTCTATGGTTGACTGTATTGTTATCGAAAATGACCAGCAGTACCAGGAAACCGAATTTCAGGAAGCCCGCCTGGAAGACCTTACAAAAGAAGAAATCCTGAACCGTATCAAAGAGGGCGGGGTAGTAGGTATGGGTGGAGCAGGATTTCCAACCCATGTAAAACTTGCGCCAAAGGATCCTTCCAAGATTGAATATATTCTTGTAAACGGTGCTGAATGCGAACCTTATATCACAAGCGACTATCGCCGTATGATCGAAGAACCGGAAAAAGTTGTAAAAGGTCTTCAGGTCATTCTGACTCTTTTTGATTCTGCAAAAGGATACATCTGTATCGAGGACAACAAACCAGACTGTATCGCCAAAATGAAAGAACTGGTCAAAGATATCGATCGTATCGAAGTAAAAGAAATGATGACCAAATATCCACAGGGTGGTGAGCGTACTCTGATCTATGCTGCAACCGGACGTGAGATCAATTCTTCAATGCTTCCTGCTGATGTAGGATGTGTCGTTGACAATGTAGAGACTGTAATTTCCGTATACAAAGCAGTTATTCTCGGCAGACCGGTCAACAGTCGTGTAGTTACCGTTACCGGTGATGGCATCAAAGAACCAAAGAACCTTCTTGTTCTTGCAGGTACTGACATGTCTGAACTGGTAGATGCCGCTGGTGGACTGAAAGGCAAGATTGCAAAAGCAATTTCCGGTGGTCCTATGATGGGATTTGCATTATATGATCTTCACGTACCGTGCACAAAAACAACTTCTGCATTCCTGTTCCTTGAACATGATGCCGTATCTGAAGCCCAGGAAATACAGACCGCCTGCATCAACTGCGGACGCTGTGTGAGCGTCTGTCCAGGCCACGTTCTTCCTGCACGTCTTGCCAAACTGGCAGAACGTGGTGATATGGCAGGCTTTGAAGCATTAGACGGTATGGAATGCTGCGAATGCGGATGCTGCAGTTATATCTGTCCTGCAAAGAGACCGCTTACACAGAGTATCAAGTCCATGCGTAAAATGGTTCTTGCCAGCCGCAGGAAGAAATAAGGGGAGGAAAAGAAATGGAAGAAATGTATAATGTATCATCTAATCCCCATGTCAGGGACAAAATGACAACCAGCCGGATCATGCAGCTCGTTGTGATCGCGTTGCTTCCTGCTACCTTATTCGGTATCTGGAATTTCGGCTTTCATGCACTCCTTGTAGTGCTCGTAACAGTGATTTCCAGTGTGTTTTTTGAATGGCTGTATGACAGACTCATGCACAAAAAAAATACAATTACTGATTTCAGTGCAGTGGTAACAGGCCTTTTGCTCGCGCTGAATATGCCTCCGCAGATTCCACTGTGGATGCCAGTTCTGGGCAGTGCATTCGCTATCATTGTCGTAAAACAACTTTTTGGCGGACTCGGTCAGAACTTTATGAACCCGGCACTTGCCGGAAGATGTTTCCTTATGATTTCTTTTGCTGCGAAAATGACAGATTTTTCCGTATCTGACAGCTATCGTGGAGTTCTGGATACCGTAACAGGCGCAACCCCTCTGGCAGCATTGAAAAAACAGGGATTTGTAGCAGCATCTTCAATTCCGGTAAAAGATCTCTTTATCGGTAATATTCAGGGAACCATTGGTGAAACCTCCGCACTTGCAATCCTGATTGGTGCAGTAATTCTTCTTGCATTCAAGGTTATTGACCTTAAAGTACCACTTACATATATCGGAAGCTTTACTGTATTTGTAATTTTTTATATGCTTGGTTCAGGAATGGGATTTGATGGCAATTATCTGCTCAGTCATCTGTTTGGCGGTGGTCTGATGCTGGGTGCATGGTTTATGGCAACAGATTACGTTACCACACCAATCACTCCTAACGGGCAGCTTATTTATGGATGTTGTCTCGGTATTCTGACTGCAATTTTCCGTCTCTTCGGTGGATCAGCAGAAGGTGTTTCCTACGCAATCATTTTCTGCAACCTTCTGGTTCCGATCATTGAAAAAGTAACCAAACCGGTTGCCTTTGGAAAAGGAGGTAAAAAAGCATGAATACAATCTTAAAAAACACCATTTCCATCACAGTGATCACTCTGGTTGCAGGTCTTGCGCTTGGCGTAGTTCAGGATATCACAGCTGGTCCGATTGCCACACAGGCCGAAAAATCCAAAGAAGAAGCATATAAAGCTGTTTTTGAAGATGCTTCCAGTTTCAGTGAGTATTCACTCGATGACACCAATCAGGCCGAAGATCTTGTTGCTTACCTTAATGATAATGGTTTCACAGCACAGACAATTGATGAAATTATGGTAGCAGAAGATGCTTCCGGCGAAACGCTTGGATATGCTTTCACAGTCACTGATTCCGAAGGTTACGGTGGAGACATCCAGTTTGCAATGGGTGTTCAAAATGACGGAACCCTGAATGGTATCTCCATTTTATCTATCAGTGAAACTGCCGGCCTTGGTATGAAAGCAACTACTGACAGCTTCAAAGATCAGTTTAAAAACAAAAACGTAGAAAAATTTACATACACAAAAACAGGTTCCACATCTGATGACCAAATTGATGCCATCAGCGGTGCAACCATTACAACAAATGCCATGACAAACGGTGTCAATGCCGGACTTTGTGCATTTCGGTATGTGGAAGGAGGGGCAGAGTCATGAAAGCAAACACACCTGCTGAACGTCTTGTAAACGGTATTATTAAAGAAAATCCGACTTTCGTGCTGGTGCTGGGTATGTGTCCTACACTGGCTGTTACAACATCTGCTATTAATGGTATTGGAATGGGGCTGACAACTACAGTTGTCCTTGCAATGTCCAACCTGATGATTTCTCTTCTGAGAAAATTCATCCCGGACGGCGTACGTATGCCTGCATTTATCGTAGTCGTAGCATCCTTCGTTACCATCGTACAGATGCTTTTACAAGGATTTATACCAAGCCTGTATTCCGCACTTGGTATTTACATTCCTCTGATCGTAGTAAACTGTATCATCCTTGGTCGTGCAGAAGCATATGCTTCCAAAAATCCACCAATCCCGTCTCTCTTTGATGGTATCGGAATGGGCCTTGGTTTTACTTTAAGTATCACCTGTATCGGTGCAGTCCGTGAACTGCTTGGCGCAGGTCAGCTCTTCGGACAGCAGATTCTTCCACTTGCTGCTGACGGCAAGATGGGCTACGAACCGATCACAATCTTTATCCTTGCTCCTGGTGCATTCTTTGTCCTTGCAATGCTTGCAGCACTTCAGAATAAGTTCAAAATCGGTGCTGCCAAACGCGGAATAGACCCGAGTGAAGGATGCAATTGCTGCTCAGGCTGTGATTCCTGCAGCAATACTATGTGTAAAGGAGGCAAACAGGCATGAAAGAATTATTAATTATCCTTGTCAGCTCTGCCATTGTCCATAACGTAGTACTGAGCCAGTTCCTTGGTCTCTGCCCTTTCTTTGGTGTTTCCAAAAAGACGGAGACAGCAGTCGGTATGGGCGGTGCTCTTGTATTCGTTATTACATTATCATCCTTTGTTACAGGACTGATCTACAAATTTATCCTTGTTCCTTCAGGCATGGAATATTTACAGACAATCGTATTTATCCTGATCATTGCAGCACTGGTTCAGTTTGTAGAAATGTTTCTTAAAAAATGTGTTCCTTCCCTGTATCAGGCACTTGGTGTATACCTTCCTCTGATCACAACAAACTGTGCAGTTCTTGGTGTTGCACTCACAAATGTGCAGGATGAATACAATATTTTTCAGGGTACGATCAACGGATTTGCCACAGCAGTAGGTTTCACGATTTCTATTACACTGATGGCTGGTATCCGTGAAAAAATTCAGTACAATGATATTCCGGATGCTTTCAAAGGATTCCCTACTGTACTTCTTACAGCAGGTCTGATGGCAATTGCATTCTTCGGATTTTCAGGATTAATTTAAGGAGGCGACATTATGAATATTGGAGCAATTATTACAGCAACCGTAGTTGTTGCAGCTGTCGGTCTCTTTATTGGTATTTTCCTGAGTATTGCCGGCAAAAAATTTGCTGTCGAAACAGATGAACGTGAAGTTGCAGTCCGCGAAGCACTTCCTGGAAACAACTGTGGTGGCTGCGGTTATCCTGGATGTGATGGTCTTGCTGCTGCAATCGCAAAAGGCGAAGCACCGGTCAATGCCTGTCCGGTAGGCGGAGAAGCAGTAGGCAAAGTAATTGCCGGAATCATGGGACAGGAAGTAGTTGAATCTGCTCGTATGGCTGCCTTTGTAAAATGTACAGGAACCTGCGAAAAAACAAAAGACAATTATAACTATACTGGTGTAGAAGACTGTGAAATGATGGCATTCATTCCAGGCGGCGGATCCAAAGCATGCAATTATGGATGTATGGGATTTGGAAGCTGTGTAAAAGCTTGTCCGTTTGATGCAATTCATATTGTAAACGGAGTAGCTGTTGTTGACCGTGAAGCCTGTAAGGCCTGCGGTAAATGTATTGCAAAATGTCCGCATCATCTGATTGAACTTGCACCATATGATCAAAAAACATTTGTTGGCTGTAGCTCTCATGCAAAGGGAAAAGCCGTTACAACTGCATGTGAACTCGGATGTATCGGATGTAAGAAATGTGAAAAACATGTCCGAACGGTGCAATCACTGTTACAGATTTCTGCGCTCACATTGATTACGAAAATGTACAACTGTGGCGCATGCAAAGAAGCATGTCCGCGACACGTTATTCTTTAAAAGAAATACTCATTCTTTCCATATGTTTAATTTTATCCCGGCTGAGAAATTTTTCCAGCCGGGATTTTTATTTCACACTCGAATAGATGTTTGCTTTTTGCAGATTGATATGTTATCATTGTGAAAGTAAGTTTTGATTACAGAAATCTGTTGCAACTATTTTCGCTGCAGCAAATAACAGCAGGAGATTATATATGATTTCATTTATTCGAGGTCTTGTGGCTGATACTACAGAAAACGCCGTCATCCTGGAAAATAACGGCATCGGTTATGAGATTTTTATGACAGGCAGTTCAATTGAGCAGGTATCCCGCATAGATGGAGAAGTCAAAATCCATACATATTTTCAGGTACGAGAAGATGCCATGCAGTTATATGGTTTTCTTTCCAAAGATGATCTGGAAATGTTTCGCCTTCTTCTAAATGTAAACGGAATCGGGCCTAAGGCCGCGCTTGGAGTTCTTGCAGGACTGACTGCAGATGAATTGCGTTTTGCCGTTCTTTCTGACGATATCAAAACCATTTCCAAAGCACCAGGAATCGGTAAAAAAACTGCACAGAAACTTATTCTCGAATTAAAAGACAAACTGAAACTTGAAGATGCATTTGAGAAGAAACTTGCCCATGAACAGGAGGCTGCCTCTGTTTCTGGATTCTTGATCCACGACGGACGTCAGGAAGCAGCAGAAGCACTGATTGCACTTGGTTACAGCAGTACTGATGCCATGAAAGCCGTTCGTAAAGTCACTGATGTTTCACCAGACGACGTGGAGGCCCTGCTCAAAGCTGCATTAAAACAGTTATAAATTGGAGAAACGTATTTAAATGGAAAAAAGAATGATCACCACAGATGTTACAGAAGAGGATCTTCCCCTTGAGGGAAGTCTTCGTCCACAGACACTGGATGAATATATCGGTCAGGAAAAGACAAAAAAAACACTAAAAATATATATAGAAGCGGCCAAACAACGACATGACGCGCTGGATCATGTCCTGTTTTATGGGCCACCCGGTCTTGGTAAAACAACGTTATCCGGAATCATTGCCAATGAAATGGGGACACACATGAAAGTCACCTCCGGACCTGCGATTGAAAAACCCGGTGAAATGGCTGCAATCCTTAACAACTTACAGGAAGGAGACATTCTGTTTGTTGATGAAATCCATCGTCTGAACCGACAAGTAGAAGAAGTTCTCTATCCTGCCATGGAAGACTTCGCCATTGATATTATGATCGGAAAGGGCGCTTCTGCCAGATCGATCCGTCTTGATCTTCCGAAATTTACACTGGTTGGTGCTACCACAAGAGCTGGGCTTTTGTCTGCTCCGTTGCGCGACCGTTTCGGTGTTATGCACCACCTGGAATTCTATAATCATAAAGAACTACAGACAATTGTGCTGCGCTCTGCACAGGTGTTGGGAGTCGAAATTGATGCAAAAGGTGCTGCGGAAATTGCCAAACGTTCCCGTGGAACACCTCGTCTTGCAAATCGCCTTCTCAAAAGAGTACGTGATTTTGCCCAGGTAAAATATGATGGCCGTATTACTTACGATGTAGCTTCTTTTGCACTTGATCTTCTGGAAGTTGACCAATATGGACTTGACAAAATTGACCGTCGTATCCTCCAGACTCTGATCGTCAATTTCCAGGGAGGACCAGTTGGACTGGAGACACTGGCTGCAGCAATCGGCGAAGATGCCGGCACACTGGAAGATGTTTATGAACCTTATCTTCTTCAGAATGGTTTTCTGAACCGGACTCCACGCGGCAGAACAGCATCTTCCCTTGCTTATGAGCACCTTGGTTTTGAAAAAAATTCGTAGTTCTGAAAAGATTTCGTAAAAATTCCTATACATTTCTACAAATTTCGATTATAATAAATGAAAGAAACTACAATTTACGGGAGGCTTGTTATGGCAGTCAAAAATACGGCACAAGTAGTAATCGGAGGAAAAATCATCACTCTGGGTGGTTACGAATCTGAAGAATATTTTCAGAAAGTGGCGTCTTATATAAATAATAAAATAGCTGAATTGAGCGAAATGCCGGGATATACCCGTCAGCCTGTAGAAACCAAGCATACGCTCTTAAGTTTAAATGTTACAGATGATTATTTTAAGGCAAAAAAACAGGCAGAGATTTTCGAACAGGATCTTCAGCAGAAAGATCAGGAAATGTATGAGCTGAAACATGAACTGATCGCTCTTCGTATGAAAATCGAAGAAACGGAAAAAAATGCCCAGGAAGCTCAGCAGCAGAAAGAGCTTCTTGAAGGCAAAGTTAAGGAACTTAACGATGAGATAGACAAATTACTCAAATAAAAAAAGCAGGAAGGGGATTGCTTCGGTAGTCCTCTTTATTTGTTTCATACTCATAATTCAGAAAAGGAATGAATACACTTGAAAGTAGATCATAATGTAGAACTTCTGGCTCCCGCCGGATCTTATGAAGCTTTTGAAGCTGCTCTGGGAGCAGGAGCAGATGCTGTTTATGTCGGCGGTCCCGAATTCGGTGCCCGGGCATATGCACACAATTTCACACAGGATGAACTTTTACAGGCAATTGATACCGTTCATATTCATGGCAAAAAATTATATCTGACAGTAAATACACTTCTGAAAAACCGTGAATTGCAGGACAGACTGTATGATGCGCTGCGACCACTGTACGAAAACGGTCTTGATGCTGTTATCATACAGGATCTCGGTGTATTCCAGTTTATACGCCAGAATTTTCCGGGACTGCATCTTCATGCAAGTACACAGATGACAGTAACCGGCCCCGAAGGAATGAAATTTCTTGAGGAACAGGGCGCATCACGTGTAGTTGCTGCCAGAGAACTTTCTCTTCAGGAGCTGTCAGCCATGCATCAGGCAAGTCCGATCGAAATAGAGGCCTTTATCCATGGTGCCCTCTGTTACAGTTTTTCTGGTCAATGTCTCATGAGCAGCATACTCGGCGGCAGAAGCGGCAATCGTGGAAGATGTGCACAGCCTTGTCGCCTTCCCTATCAGGTTCGGCAGGAGAATGGCAGTTATTCATTCAGACAACAGGATTTCTGTCCACTCAGTCTGAAAGACATGTGCAGTGTAGACCTTCTCCCCGACATTCTGGAGGCCGGCGTTACCTCTTTGAAAATTGAAGGACGAATGAAACAACCTGGATATACTGCTGCTGTTACCGGAATGTATCGTAAATATCTGGACATCCTTCTTAGCAGTGACATGACTTATCAGGTTAATGACCGCGACCGGCAGTATCTTCTGGATATATTTAGCCGTGGAGGTTCCTGTCAGGGTTATTATAAACAGCATAATGGTCCATCTATGATGGCCTTTACAAACGAGAAAAAGACAAACGGAATTCCGGAAAATCTTCCTCGAAAAAAAGAACCCATTTCCGGTACGCTGGTTCTTTATCCGGAATGTCCGGCTTTTCTGGAACTTTCATGCCATGATATACATGTAACTTTCTCAACCGGTGAAGTACAGTTTGCCAGAGAACATCCTATGTCTGAAGATCGCATTCGTAAACAGATGGATAAACTTGGAAATACGGAATTTGAATGGGATGAACTGGATATACAGATGGGAGAGCAGATTTTTCTTCCGGTCAAAACATTAAATGAACTCCGCCGCGAAGCGATTGCCCTGTTGGAACAGGAACTATGTGCACCCTACAGACGTTCTGCCACTGATACTCCTGTTATGGCCACAGCGGACAAACCGGCAGATACAAATTCCAGCCTTTCAATCCTTGTATCCTGCGAAACTGTAGATCAGGCATTACTTTATATAAAAATCCTGAGATTTCCGGTATGTATCTTTATTACGATGCAATGAGCCTCTGCATGTCAAAGGGATTACAATATCAGAAGGACTTGTATCTGACACTCCCATATATCACCCGTGGTTCAGCACCAGAAGGCTTTTTCGAAACCTGCAGCCAATGGCTTGAGAATGGAATGAAGGGATTTCTTGTACGAAATCTTGAAAGTTATGGAATGCTTCGACATCTTGGATGGCAAAAATACTGTGTTCTTGATACTTCCATCTATACCTGGAATAACGAATCTGTCTCTTTCTGGAAGAAAGAAGGCATACTTCGAAATACAGTTCCTTATGAATTAAATGAAAAAGAAATCGCACACCGAAACAATTCCAACAGTGAGATGATCATATACGGAAACATTCCGTTAATGCTTTCTGCGCAGTGTGTAAGAAAAAACACGCTGAAATGTGACTGCAACGAAAGAAAAATGATTTTGAAGGACCGTTATGAAAAAGAGTTTTCCTGTTGTTGTGTATGTCACCCATGGAAAACAGGAACTACAGAAAAAGAAGAATACTGTTATAATATTCTTTATAACAGTATTTCCTTCGGACTTCTGAAAGAATCTCAGAAAGTCCGAAATCTTGGTGTCAACTGTCTGCGACTGAATTTTACGACCGAATCACCGGAACAATCTGCCGACATACTGCAGGAATTTTTAAATGTATATCTGCACGGCAAAACACCCGGTAATCAGGAGTACACCAAAGGACATTTTAAAAGAGGAGCCGAGTAAAGGCATATGATTAATGTAATTGTAGAATTATCCAAATACATCATCCTGACACTGATGATCGTATATACCTTTCACTGTTTTTATACTGTACGGCAGTCTGATGAAGAGGATCGCAACGAATTGCTCCGGCAACAGCTTTTGCTGATTTTTTTCATTGATTTCACTGCATTTCTTGTTCTCTATCTTAAAACATTCAATTTTAAGATAGTTGAATTTTATGCAGAAATGCTTCTGTTTTTTGCTGCCATTCAGATTTTATACCGAATGCTATACAAAAAAGCATCTATTTTGCTTCTGAACAATATGTGTATGCTGTTGAGTGTTGGCTTTATTATGCTCTGCCGCCTGGATATATCTTCAGCACAGAAACAACTTCTGATCGCAGCCGGCGTCAGTGCTATTGCTCTGGTCATTCCTGTCATGATCCGGAAGATGCGTTTTCTTCGCAGACTTACATGGGTATATGCCGGAATCGGTATTATTCTTCTTGCTGCAGTCTTTGCTCTTGCAAGAACGAGTTATGGAGCTAAACTTTCACTGCTGGGTGTACAGCCATCCGAAGCGATCAAGATTACTTTTGTGTTCTTTATGGCATCTTTTCTATCCAGAGATACCAGTTTCAAGGCAATCGTTCAGGTTACAGTCGTTGCAGCACTTCACGTGGGTATTCTGGTTCTCTCAAAGGACCTTGGAAGTGCAGTGATCTTCTTTGTCGCATATCTCGTTATGGTATATGTTGCAACACGAAATGTTGGTTATCTTGCACTTGGAATCGGCGGTGGTTCAGCTGCAGCAGTTGTTGCATATCATCTGTTCGGTCATGTCCGCCAGCGAGTCAGCGCATGGAAAGATCCTATGGCAGTCTATCAGAATGAGGGATATCAGATTGTGCAGTCACTCTTTGCCATTGGTACCGGGGGCTGGTTCGGCATGGGATTATACCAGGGTTCTCCAGAATCTATCCCTGTTGTCAAGAACGATTTTATCTTCAGTGCAATCTGTGAGGAATTAGGTGGTATTTTTGCCATTTGTCTGATTCTCGTGTGCATGAGCTTTTTCCTTATGATCGTTAATATTGCTTTACGTATCATTAATCCATTCTACAAGCTTATTGCACTGGGACTTGGAGTAGAATATGCCTTCCAGGTATTTCTAACGATCGGTGGTGCTACCAAATTCATCCCTATGACAGGTGTAACACTTCCCCTTGTAAGTTATGGTGGAAGTTCTCTTTTATGTACAATTTTAATGCTTGCAATTATCCAGGGACTTTATATTCTAAGAGAAGACGAGGACGAGGAATTTGAAAACGAAAACAGGAAGCAATACAGAGACTCCGGGCAGGAGAAACAATTAACAGAACGCGCCAGATCTAAAAAAATGGCGTCGTCGAAACAAAGGATTATACCGGAGTTTCATTCTTTTTTAATCATTATATTTATGGGACTGATCGGTTATCTTCATCTATTTTAATACCATAAAAATGCGATGATTTTATCAACAGTCCCTATAATACACGTCAGGATACTTTTGCCGATCGCGTTGTCCGTGGAAAAATCATGTCTTCTGATGGAGAAGTACTTGCTCAGACAAATGTATCCGAAGATGGAACCGAAGAGCGTTCCTATCCATATAATAATGTTTTTGCACATGTCGTAGGTTACGATTCAAACGGAAAAAGCGGACTTGAATCCGAAGCTAACTTTCAGCTTTTGTCTTCTCATGAATTCTTTTTAAATCAGATCCGTAACGAATTTATGGGAACCAAAAACACAGGGGATACCGTTGTCTCTACTTTGAATGCCGACCTGCAGACCACTGCATATAATTCTCTTGGTGACAGAAGAGGAGCGGTTGTTGCTCTGGAACCATCCACAGGAAAAATCCTGGCCCTGGTCAGTAAACCAGATTTTGATCCAAATACAATTTCCGAAAACTGGGATACACTTGTCAATGATGAAACAAACAGCAGTCTTTTGAACCGTGCAACTATGGGGCAGTATCCTCCGGGATCTACTTTTAAAGTTGTCACAGCTCTGGATTATTTTCGTACCAGAGGAAGTTTCAATGGTTTTTCATTTGACTGCCAGGGTAGTATCACAAAAGAAAATCATACTATTCAGTGCTATAATGGCGAAGTACATGGTACAGAAGATTTTTATACTGCATTCGCAAACTCCTGTAACTGTGCTTTTGCAGAAATTGGAACTGAACTTGGGGGAGCCTCTCTGCTCAAAACAAGCGAAGATCTTCTTTTTAACAAAAAACTTCCACTGACTTCTTATCGCAAAAGTTCTTTTACTCTGAATGGAAGTTCTGGAATTCCACTGATCATGCAGACTGCAATCGGACAGGGAAACACCCTTGTATCCCCTATGCATATGGCACTGATCACAAGTGCCATTGCCAACGATGGTCTACTGATGAAGCCTTATCTGATAGACAAAGTCACAAATGCCGGTGGTGATACGATCCGTACAACAGAACCCACTGATTATAAACGATTAATGACCAGCAATGAAGCAGCACTGCTTGGAAAACTAATGGAGGGTGTTGTTCAGAACGGAACCGCATCTGCTCTGAATGGACGTGGATACACAGTTGCCGGAAAAACAGGCTCTGCCGAATATGACGAAAATGGATCCAGTCATTCCTGGTTTATTGGTTATTCCAATGTAGACAAGCCAGACCTTGTTGTTGCGATCATCGTAGAAGGCGGCGGCACAGGAAGTGAAGCAGCTGTTCCAATTGCTGCTGATCTGTTTGATGCATATTACTTTGATTAAATGTTACTGTTCACTCCGTTCACGGCAACTTGGGCAAACAGTAAGTTATAGTTGCCAGTTAATTAAAAAAGAGTTATACTATAACCAGTTCGAGATATAAAACTCACACGCAGTACAGGAGGAAATTGCAAAATGATAGAAGCAACGAGCTGTGGCGGTGTGGTAATTTATCGTGGTAAAATACTGGCACTGTACAAGTCTTATAAGAATCGTTATGAGGGCTGGGTGCTGCCGAAAGGAACCGTGGAGCAGGGCGAAACACATATCCAGACTGCTTTACGAGAGGTGCGTGAAGAAGCAGGAGTCAAAGCTTCCGTAGTGAAATATATTGGCAAAAGTCATTATAATTTTACAGTACCCGAAGATATCGTTACAAAAGAAGTACACTGGTATCTGATGACGGCTGATAATTATCATAGCAGACCTCAGAGAGAAGAATTTTTCGTAGATTCCGGTTATTACAAATTTCATGAAATCTATCATCTTCTCCGTTTCTCTAATGAGAAACAGATTGTAGAAAAAGCATATCAGGAATATCTGGAAATGCGGAGTCAGGGACTCTGGGGGAAACAGCACAGAGTATAAGCTCTGCAGAAAATGTATCCATAACAGGGCTGCGTATCTTACGCAGTCCTGTTTAAATTCTAAAAAAAAGGGAAATATAATATAAAGATATTCCCCTAAAGGAGCAGTGAAACAGATGCTGAAGTGGCACAAGAATTACTATAGAGGAGCGAGTATAAAAAATATCAGCAAAATTCGGTTGAAGCTCATTCAGGGAAAACCTGTACCTGGCATCTATCTGATCACATTATCAGAAAATCCTCATAACCAACTGGAAATCCTGCCGGCTCTAACACTTGTTCAGGAAACAGCAGCACGTATCTGTCCTGAGATCGTAGGTATTGCCAAAGGCAAAGAAGAGGCTCTGGAACTTATTACAGATATGGTTCAGACTATCTATGAAGAAACCGGAGAACTTAATATAAAAGAATATTGGAAGAACAGGTGAACGCATGCTACATATTCTATGGATATTACTCAAGTTTATATTGATCCTTCTGGGAATCCTTTTAGGTCTCATACTAGTGGCAGTGCTACTCATTCTGTTCTGTCCGGTCCGTTACAGGGCTTCCGGCACTAAGGAAACAGATTCTTTCCGGGATATTTCTGCACGGGCACGTGTCAGCTGGCTTTTTGGCGTTGTTTCTTTCCAGCTGCAATACCAAAACGGTACATCAGCTTTTGATTTTCGTTTATTCGGAATCCCAATCATGAAACTGATCCAGAAATTTCGAAACAGAAGCCATCCTGCCGAAAAAAAGCCTCAGAACGGTCATACAGATTCTTTGCCAGCTAATACAGAAAAAAGTACAAATTCAACAGATTTCAAAGATGTCTCAACAGCAGATTCCTGTCGTTCCACAAATGAGGCTTCCGATCTCACTGAAGAAACCGTAGCTTCTGAAAGAGATACAGATCTTGAATATGCACGAACAAAGATTGGACATCTCTTTTATAGACTCGGCATATTTTTTCGGAATCTTTGGAACAGACTTAGCAGATTATGGCAGAAAATTTGCCGTATTCCTTCCTCTGTAGAAAATTTTACTTTAACAATCCAGAATATCTGTGCTAAAATAGAATCATATCAGAAATTTCTGGAACATCCCAGAACAAAAGCTGCGTTTTCTCTCATAAAGGACAGGTTTTTCCGGTTGCTTCGGCATGTATTTCCAACCAGAATACAGGGCACACTTACTTTTGGAAGCTCAGATCCATCTGTTACAGGAGCCGTACTTGCAATTCTGGGAATGACGATACCTCTTCACAAAAATTGCATTGCTGTAACACCTTTATTTGAAGACCGGAATGTTATACTGGGAAATATTCAGATAAAAGGCAGAATATACGGAGTCGTTTTATTAAAAACTGCTCTGGAATTATATTTTAACAAAAATATCAAGTACATCATCAGACGATGGAAGCATAAATAAGGAGGACTGATTATGTCAGGCGAAAACAATTTCAAAGACACTGTAAACTCTCTTTTCAAAGGGCTGGATGCCTTCATTTCCGCCAAAACAGTTGTAGGAGAAGCAATCCATGTAGGAGATACGATCATTCTTCCTCTAGTAGATGTATCCTTTGGTGTTGGTGCTGGTGCATTTGAAGGTGACAAAAAAAGTAACGGCGGTGGCGGTATGACCGGAAAACTCACCCCTAGCGCTGTCCTTGTTATTCAGAACGGAACTACCAAACTGGTAAATATCAAAAATCAGGATGGACTTACAAAGGTTCTTGATATGGTTCCGGATTTTGTAGATCGTTTTTCATCCGGTTTTGGGAAAAACACTTCTTCAGATGATGGAAACGATGAATAAAAATAGAAAAAGAACACTCACAAAAAGACTTTCGTGATTCTCCCGAAAGTCTTTTTTGCATATAATAATATAACCTCAAAAGACGGAGGTCGGATGTGGGAAGACTTTTGGGATTAATGTTGTTCTGCATTGGCATCGGAATGGTGATCGGCATGCTCGTTACAGAAAATGTGATCATTATTATCTCAGCCGGCCTTTGCCTGCTATGTGGATATCACATGTTCTGCAGATGATATTATTGACAACAAGCAGCAGAAGTGATTATAACACGAACAAAGGCACGGGATACATCCCGTGCCTCTTCTTATTCGTTCATTTTAATGAAATTATTATGCTCTTTCTACTTTTCCGGATCTCAGACAAGAAGTACATACATACATCTTCTGTGCACCGCCAGCAGCGGTTTTAACTCTAACGGATTTCACGTTAGATTTCCACATTTTATTAGATCTTCTATGTGAATGACTTACATTATTTCCGAAATAAGCACCTTTTTCACAAACTGCGCATTTAGCCATGATAGCACCTCCTTGACGCTTTTTTTCAACAGGTCTTATTTTAACAGATGAATTTGCCTTTTGCAAGTAAAAAAACAGAAATTCTAAAAATAATATTCCTTTTTCGTAAAAAAAAGGTTATAATACATGCATACTAAAAAATTGGAGGTACCTATATGAATGGACGTATAGATTCCGGATTAGGACAAATCGTCATTGATACAGACGTAATTGCTACCTATGCAGGAAGTGTTGCTGTAGAATGTTTCGGTATTGTTGGAATGGCAGCTGTCAGTATGAAGGACGGACTGGTAAAACTTCTTCGCAAAGACAGCCTGAAACACGGCATCAGCGTAACAATCACTGAAGACAACAGGATCCGCCTGAATTTTCATGTAATTGTTGCCTATGGAGTTAACATCAGTACAATTGCAGATAACCTTGTCAGCAATGTAAAATATAAAGTTGAAGATTTCACCGGTATGGAAATCGAAAAGATCAACATCTATGTGGAGGGCGTACGCGCCATCGATTAATAATCAGAGGAGGAACTTGTGGTGAACATAAAGACCATAGATGCCAAAGTACTTTCCAGAATGTTTCTGGCCGGCGCCAAGAACCTGGAAGCAAAAAAAAGAATGGATCAATGAATTAAATGTATTTCCTGTTCCAGATGGAGATACAGGTACAAATATGACTATGACGATCATGTCTGCAGCTGCAGAAGTAAGTGCGCTGACAGAGCCGGATATGGAAACGCTGGCAAAAGCCATTTCTTCCGGTTCTCTTCGTGGTGCCCGTGGAAACTCTGGTGTAATTCTTTCCCAGTTACTTCGCGGATTCACCAGGGGAGTCAGAAAATCCAACGAACTGGATGCCATTACAATCGCTGCTGCCATGGAACGTGCAGTAGAAACAGCATACAAAGCTGTTATGAAACCAAAAGAAGGAACCATCCTTACTGTAGCAAAAGAAGCCGCTCTCAAAGCTGCAGAAATTGCTCCGGAAGCAGAAGAACTGGAACCTTTTTTCAAAGAAATATTTGAACATGCAGAATATACTCTTTCCCGCACACCGGAAATGCTTCCGGTATTAAAAGAAGCTGGTGTCGTTGATTCAGGTGGACAGGGACTCCTTGAAGTACTGCGTGGTGCAATTGACGGCTTTCTCGGCAAAGAAGTTGATTACTCTGAATTTGAGAAACCTGCAGGTGCTGCAGTAACTAAGATTTCTCCACAGGCAGAAGCAGATATCAAATTCGGATATTGTACAGAATTCATCATTCTTCTGAATAAGCCAATGCCAATTGAAGAAGAGCATTCTTTCAAGGAATTTCTTACTTCTATCGGTGATTCTATCGTTCTTGTTGCAGATGATGAAATTGTCAAAGTCCATGTACACACAAACCATCCGGGACAGGCAATCGAACGTGCTTTAACATATGGTTCTCTTTCTCGTATGAAAATTGATAACATGCGTGAAGAGCATCAGGAAAAACTGATTAAAGATGCAGAGAAACTTGCCAAACAGCAGGCAGAGGAAGAAAAACAGCAGACTCCTCCAAAAGAAACCGGTTTCATCGCTGTATCTGCCGGCGCCGGTCTTACAGATATTTTCAGAGAACTTGGAGTTGATTACCTGATTGAAGGCGGTCAGACAATGAACCCAAGTACAGAGGATATGTTAAATGCAATTGACAAAGTCAATGCAAAAACGATCTATATTCTTCCGAATAATAAAAATATCATTCTCGCAGCTAATCAGGCTCGCGATCTTACCGAAGATAAAGAGATCATCGTCATCCCTACCAAGACAATTCCACAGGGTGTGACCGCGCTGATCAGCTTTGTCCCAGAAAAAACAGCTGAAGAAAACACAGCTGAAATGATGGATGCCATTTCCCGCGTACACACTGGTCAGATCACCTATGCAGTGCGTGATACCCGTATAGAAGATAAGGAAATACACGAAGGTGACATTATGGGTATTGGTGACAAGGGTATTCTTGCAGTAGGCAGCGGCAAAGAAAATGTTGCTGTTGCAACCGTAAATGCCATGATGACTGATGATGCAGAAGTAATCAGTATTTATTATGGTTGTGATGCTTCTGAAGAAAAAGCTGAAGCTCTTGCTGCAGTATTGGAAGAAAAATATCCAGACTGTGAAGTAGAAGTAAATAACGGTGGTCAGCCGATTTACTACTATATTATATCTGTAGAATAAACCAATGGGTGACAGTTTACGAACATTAAAGGGTGTTGGAGATAAAACAGAAAAACTTTTTTTTAAACTTGGCATCTATGATACAGACGATCTCCTTCACTATTATCCAAGAAATTATGACGCATTTGAAGCGCCGGTAGATATCGCAGATTTGGAAGAGGGGACGGTAAAAGCCGTCTCCGCTGCGGTATGTTCCGGCGTTTACGTTACTTCTGCAAAAGGCAGGCAGATCATTACTGCATCCATAAATGATTCCTCTGGCAAACTTTCAGTCATATGGTTCAATATGCCATATCTTCGAACTGTGTTGAAGCGAGGCAGTCAGTTTGTCTTCCGTGGACGAATCGTACGAAAGCAGTCCCACCTTGAAATGGAACACCCGGAGGTTTTTACTCCTGCCGCTTATGGAGAAATACTGCACAGTTTACAACCTGTGTACGGGCTGACCGGTGGTCTGTCTAACAAAACTGTTACTAAAATGATTCACCAGCTCCTGAAAAATCTTCCAATGTACAGTGAATTTCTACCTGAAGAAATACGGGAACGTTATCAGCTTGCAGACATCAACTATGCTTTGCGCACCATCCATTTTCCAGGAAATATGGAGGAGCTTCTTTTATCACGAAAACGTCTTGTTTTTGATGAATTTCTGCTGTTCATTCTTTCTGTCCAAATGTTGAAAGAGAAAAGTGAGGAAACACCTAATTATTTTCCAATCAATAAAACATGGACTACCGAACAGATCATAGAAAATCTTCCATATTCTCTGACAGGTGCTCAGCTAAACACCTGGCATGAAATCGAACGTGATATGTCCGGACAGGCTTTAATGTCCCGCCTGGTTCAGGGAGATGTAGGAAGTGGCAAAACAATCATCGCTTTTCTTGCCATGATACTGGCCTGTGAAAATGGTTATCAGGCAGCACTCATGGCACCGACAGAAGTACTTGCCAGACAACATTACGATGGCTTTCTCAGATTACAGGAGGAACAAGGACTGAATTTCCATGTTGTATTGCTGACAGGTTCCAATACTGCCAGAGAAAAAAGAGAAATTTACCAGCATATTGCTTCAGGAGAGGCTCAGATCATTATTGGTACCCATGCACTGATTCAGGAAAAAGTTGAATATCATGATCTTGCTTTGGTTGTAACCGATGAACAGCATCGTTTCGGTGTCAAACAAAGAGAAGCTCTCACAACCCGCGGAAATCCACCAAACATTCTTGTTATGAGTGCCACACCAATTCCACGTACATTGGCGATCATCCTATACGGCGACTTGGATATTTCCATCATCGATGAATTACCAGCCAAAAGACTTCCTATCAAAAACTGTGTAGTCAATACTTCCTATCGCCCCAAAGCATATGCCTTTATCCAACGTCAGGTACGGGAAGGCAGACAGGCATATATCATTTGCCCAATGGTGGAAGAGAGCGAGGGACTGGATGCTGAAAATGTACTGGATTACACCAGAAAATTAAAAGGAATCTTTCCTTCGGATATCAATGTATCTTTCCTTCATGGAAAAATGAAACCAAAAGAAAAAAATGAGATCATGGAAAAGTTTGCCGCAAATGAAATTCAAGTTCTTGTATCCACTACGGTAGTTGAAGTTGGTGTCAACGTTCCGAACGCAACTGTCATGATGGTTGAAAATGCCGAACGCTTTGGTCTGGCTCAACTCCATCAGCTTCGTGGGCGTGTTGGAAGAGGAGAATATCAGTCCTACTGTATTTTTATACAGGGTTCTGATGAAGAAACCACCTCAAAACGACTGGATATTCTAAATAAATCAAATGACGGTTTCTATATCGCAGGAGAAGATCTGAAGCTGCGTGGACCTGGTGATCTCTTTGGCATTCGCCAGAGCGGCGATATGGAATTCAGAATCGGAGATATCTACAACGATTCTGCAATCCTGAAATCGGCAAGTGAAGCTGCTGCTGAGATTTTGTCTCTTGATCCTGATCTTTCACTCGAACAGCATCGGGCACTTAAACATTATCTTTTGAAGCGCCAGGAAAACGCCTCCGACGGTCTGGGACTTTGATTCTGGCTCCATGAGCATAGCCAGAAAAGCCATTGCAAATTGTGAAAAAACGTAGTATCCTAGTACCGTATCAATTATATCTACCTTGTGAGGAGGCTATTATGGCTACAAGAACAATTACAAAAAAAGCAGAACTCAAGACATCTACTGCAAAACCGGCTACCGAAAAAGAGGCTCCTGCAAAAAAAACAGTAACAAAAAAAGTAACAGAAAAAGCTGCAACAGTTAAAAAGACCGCTGTCAGAAAAACATCTTCCAGAAAAACTGTTTCTTTAAATACAGAAGTATATGTACAGTGGCTTGGAAAAGAAGTCTATGAAAGAGACATCATAGAAAACATCAAAAAGGTCTGGACGGAAGAAATGGGCAAAAAAGAATCCGAACTTGTTGATCTGAAAATATATATCAAACCAGAAGATAATGGTGCACATTATGTGATCAACGGTGACATTACAGGATTTATCGAATTATAATCTTATTTTGCAAACATATAAAAACAGATGATCCGAAACGATCATCTGTTTTTTTTTCTTCAAATCAACCGTTTTGTATCATTTTCTGTACATTTTTTCAATTTCATGTTATTATAAGGAGAATCTGTCTGCTTTGGCACGACATTTGTTTTTGCAAAGCACCCAAAATAAATAGAGAGGAACAAAATGAATGTTATCTGTTATTGAAACAATCAACACTACAGTAAACAATTTTATCTGGGGTGTTCCGGCTATGATCTGTATTATCGGAGTCGGCCTTTATCTCAGCATCCGTACAGGATTTCTTCAGATCAGGAAATTCCCTTACGCTATGAAAACAACCGTTGGCCGCATGCTCCGAAAACGTGAGGCATCTGACGGAAGAATGACACCTTTTCAGGCTGTCTGTACTGCACTTGCAGCCACAGTCGGAACCGGAAATATTGCCGGAGTCGCAGGCGCCATTGCCATTGGAGGTCCTGGTGCTGTATTCTGGATGTGGATTTCTGCACTCCTTGGCATGTGTACCAAATTTTCCGAAGTAACTCTGGCCGTACACTTTCGTGAAACTAACGAAAACGGTGAACTTGTCGGTGGACCAATGTATTATATCAAAAATGGTCTGAAGAAACACTGGCACTGGCTTGCATACCTCTTTTCCGCTTTTGGTGTACTGACTGTATTTGGTACCGGAAATGCTACACAGGTTAATACGATCACAGCTGCTATTGATTCTGCACTTATAAATTACAATCTGATTTCCTCCGATAGCATCTCTACTGCCAATCTGATCATGGGAATTATCATTGCTTCACTTGTAGCACTTGTGCTCCTGGGTGGAATCAAAAGAATCGGTCAGGTAGCAGAAAAACTGGTTCCATTTATGGCTGTGTTTTATATCATTCTTGCTCTTGGCGTTGTTTTCCTTAATTTCAGCCGCATTCCATATGTATTTTCTTCTATTTTTAAAGGAGCGTTTACCCCGGCTTCTGTTACAGGCGGAGCAGTAGGAAGCTTCTTTATGAGCATGAAAAAAGGTGTATCCCGAGGTATCTTCTCTAATGAAGCAGGTCTTGGTACCGGTTCGATCGCACATGCTTGCGCAGATACACGTAAACCTGTCAAACAGGGATTTTTTGGGATCTTTGAAGTATTTACAGACACCATCGTCATCTGTACTCTTACCGCACTCGTAATCCTTTGCAGTGGAATTCCTGTTTCATATGGCGCAGCAGCAGGAGCAGAGCTTACTATTCTCGGATTTACTTCTACATACGGAAGCTGGGTTTCTGTCTTCACAGCTGTGGCAATGTGCTGTTTTGCATTTTCTACGATCATCGGATGGGGACTTTATGGTGCAAGATGCTGTGAATTCCTCTTCAGCAGTTCCAGGACAACCAAACCATTCATGGTCCTGTATTCTCTGGTAGCAATTCTTGGCGCAACTGTAGATCTTGGACTTTTATGGAATATTGCCGAAACCTTCAACGGTCTGATGGCTATTCCAAACCTTATTGCTGTATTCCTTCTGTCCGGTGTAGTTGTAAAACTTGTAAAAGAGTATTTTACAACAGGCGATGGAAAAGATGCCTGACCTTCTATATAAAAATTTATTTTAGTTTCTTCCATTTCGTGCAGAATGTTCCAGTGTATTTCTTGCTTCATTCCATATACTAGCACTGTAACATCCAAATTAAACGAAAACCAAGGAGGAAATTATCATGACAAAAAACAGTTCTTCTAACAGAGCAGTTGTACCTGAAGCCAAAGGAGCCCTGGATCGTTTTAAATTCGAAGTTGCAAATGAACTGGGCGTTCCGCTTACCGATGGCTACAACGGAAACCTGACATCCAAACAGAACGGAAGTGTCGGCGGATATATGGTCAAAAAAATGATTGAACAGCAGGAAAGACAGATGTCCGGCAATTCTCAGAATGAACAGTACTGATTCATTTCCAAGAACTGATCTGAGCGAAATCTGATCCGACTCTGAACAGGCAGTGTTGTTTTATAACTGTATGCAGCTATGAAACAACACTGTTTCTTTTTGCGTACAATGGTTTACTTTTTCTAAAAAATAGGGTAAACTTGTATAAAATATTAATTTTCTATGAATTTTGTATAAGTTTACAATAATTAATTGCCAATTTTTTGTTGACTTGTTATAATATATGAGAATAGCTGTATTATAACAAAAAAGCCAGTAATGTATTGGTGAAAATGGAGAGATGAACGATGAATTTAGGAATCATTGCACACAACAGCAAAAAAGTACTTATAGAAGATTTCTGTATCGCCTACAAGAATATACTCGCCAAACATGAGGTCTATGCCACAGGAACTACCGGTCGAAGAATAGAAGAAGCCACGAACCTTCATGTGCATAAATTTCTTGCAGGGAGCATTGGCGGAGACAAACAGTTCATGGAAATGGTAGAGCGTCAGGATCTTGATATGGTTATCCTTTTTTATAATCCGGTTATGATTGATCCGAAAGAACCGGATATCACAGCGATCGTTATGCGTTGTGATCAGTATAACATACCGGTTGCCACCAACATTGCAACAGCCGAACTTCTGATTCTCGGACTGACACGTGGTGACCTGGATTGGAGATTAAATCTGAAATGAGAGTAATAGCAGGAAAAGCCAGGCGTCTTGCCCTCAAGACTGTACCAGGCATGGAAACCCGTCCTACTACGGACCGTATAAAAGAAACACTTTTTAATATTCTGCAGCCTGAAATACCGGACTGCCGCTTTCTTGATCTGTTCAGCGGCAGCGGTGGTATTGGAATCGAAGCTTTAAGCCGCGGTGCAGAATCTGCTGTTTTTGTAGAAAAGAATCCCAAAGCATGTGCCTGCATCAGGGAGAATCTTACATTTACAAAACTTGCCGAACATGGTAAACTGCTGAACATGGATGTTTTACAGGCTCTTCGCTCTCTCGAAGGTGAAGAGGCTTTTGACTGTATTTTTATGGATCCACCATATAATAAAGATCTGGATCGTCAGGTTCTCGAATATCTGAAGACAGTTCTCTGGCAAATACCGATACCCTGATTGTTACAGAAGCCCGATCTTCATACGGATTTTTCTTATGTGGAAGAATTAGGATATG
>ENA-OQDC01000363-OQDC01000363.1-human-gut-metagenome-genome-assembly--contig:-NODE-363-length-33530-cov-6.970093_pt1 | contig 33530 bp, 31 predicted proteins | sample MGYA00242770_ERZ504601 | MGnify/ENA primary metagenome ERZ504601 (study PRJEB26092, sample SAMD00036305) | human gut metagenome | host: Homo sapiens | study: EMG produced TPA metagenomics assembly of...
GCATGCTTCCCGGTCCTGCCTGGCTTGCTTTAAAAAGCGTTGTACATGTGGCAAGGATAAGAATTCCAACAACGACCGCCGGAAGCACTGCTCCACTTGACTTATTTGTAATATGCGCTCTTCCAAGGCTGAAACCATTCTTTAATGCAAACACTCCTGTTCCAACTCCAAGAATAAAGCCAACAAATGCAACCCATGCATTCAGATCACCTGCTGACATACGGATCACCATACGGAGCGGACATCCAAGGAATACCAGTGCACCGATCATAATGATTACACCAAGTACAAAACGAATCATCGGAGATGATCCTGCTGTTGAGCGATATTCTTTTGTTGCCACAGAAATGATAAATGCTCCCAGTACAAGTCCGATGATCTCAGGTCTTGCATACTGTACCACTTCCGCCTGATGCATTCCCATTGCTCCTGCCGTATCGCGGATAAAGCATGCAATACAGAATGCCATGTTTGCCGGATTCCCAAGTGCTGCGAGGCATGCCGCTACAATACCACATACAACACCGGCCAGCGCCAGTTTTTTCTTTGAATCTGATAAATTCATTAGTATTTCCTCCTACACTCTCATTTTTGCATTTCCCCATAACTTATGCCTGACATACTTTTTTATGAATTTATATCATTTTTCATACATACTTACGGTTCTTCTGCCAGTTCGTGGATCGCTCTTACCGCTGCATCCACTTCTTCCTCCGTGTTGTAATGCGAGAAACTGAATCTCACAGCTCCCTGCTCTACCGTTCCGAGTGCTTTATGCATAAGCGGTGCACAATGTCCTCCTGATCTGGTAGAAATGTTATATTCCATAAGAAGCTCATCACTCACTTCTGAAGAATCATAATCACCGATGTTCAAAGTTACGATCGCACAGCGTTCTTTCTGACTGTAATCCCCATAAATCTTAACGCCCGGGATATCTTTTACCCCGTTATAAAATCTCCACATCAGTTCCTGCTCTTTTCTGCGGATATTGTCTATTCCTTCTTTTTTCAGATACCCAAGAGCCGCATGCAGTCCCGCAATGCCATGCCCATTCAATGTTCCTGCTTCCAAAGCTGTCGGCATCTGTACCGGATGTTCCTTACTGTATGTCTGGATTCCGCTTCCGCCTGTCTTCAGCGGTCTTAACTCTATTCCTTCTTTTACATATATTCCACCTGTTCCCTGTGGTGCAAGCAGTCCTTTATGTCCGGTAAAACACAGAATATCAATATTCATCTCCTGCACATTAATCGGGAAAACCCCTGCTGTCTGAGATGCGTCTACCACAAACATCAGTCCATGTGCATGCGCCATCTTCCCTATGACTGATACATCTACATAATTTCCTGTAAGATTCGATCCATTTGTACAAATGATCATCTTCGTATTTTCTTTTATCGAAGCTTCCATCTGACTAATGTCAGGCATTCCCTTCTCATCACACCTTATAATGGAAAGTTCTACTCCATTTTTCTCCATCTCATATAAAGGACGAAGCACCGAATTATGTTCCAAAACAGTTGTGATCACATGATCTCCCGGATTCAGGCTTCCCTTTATTGCAATATTCAGACTCTCTGTCGAATTCGAAGTAAATGCAATCCGTCTTGCATCTTCTGCCCCAAACAATTCCGCCAGTCTGTCTCTTGTATCATAGATAACTCTGGATGCACTGAGTGCCGCCTCACTTGCACCGCGACCGGCATTGCCCATTGAGTTCATAGCGTTTACTACCGCATCGATCACTTCCTGTGGCTTATGCATTGTCGTCGCAGCATTATCCATATATATCATACTTGATTCCTCCTAATATCTTCCCCGCATACGATTCAAGTATTATTATAAAAACACCCCGTTTATACAATACTCATTTATTTCCGAACAAATTTGTACATTATTCATATGCTTTCAGTATAGTCCATTTTCCTCTTTTCGTCTAATCGAAACATTGTATGAACCCACCGTATTAATAGATTTTTTCTATCATTACAGTGGGTTCATGTTATCAATCGTATTATCGGTTACTCTTCAATTCCGTATATTTCTTTTACTATCTTTACAAAGCGTTCGGTACTTTTTGACATCTGATAATTCTTATTATATACCAGGTTGATATCCCGTCCCTGATCTGCCTTTGGGATTGAGAATGCCAGAAGATCTCCATATTTCACTTCATCTTCTGCCGCAAGCCTGGATATCACAGAGATCCCCATTCCCTGTTTGACTGATTTTTTTATGGTTTCCTGATTCTCGATACTGGCGATAATCTTAAGCTTATCCAAATTGATTCCTGCCGCACGGAGCTGTTTTCCTGCTTCTTTTCTTGTACCGGAACCTTCCTCACGCATGATCAGATGTTCCCCGCCAATCCAGCTGATATCATCCGGCATATCTTCCAACAGCTTTTGATACTTCTTCGTATTCGGTGTGATCACAACCAGTTCATCTTTATAAAATGGGATATATTTACAGTGTTTCTTCTCCAGAATCGTACCGGTAAATCCGACATCTACCATATGATCAATAATCTGTGTAACCACCTGACTGCTGTCTGTCTCCAGAAGTTTAACCTGTTCTTTCGGATACCGTTCATTGAATTTCATCAGAATTTTCGGAAGAAGATACTGTGCCGGAATCGTAGATGCTGCAATCGTGATCAGATGCTTGCTCTCTTCTTTTCCTGTTTCAAACCGTTCTTCTATTTTTTTCTGCAGATCGATCATCTGTCTCGCATAACGGTACAGATCCTTTCCATCGTCCGATAATTTTACTTCTTTTGTGTTTCTTACAAAAAGCCTTGCATTCAGTTCTTTCTCCAGTGACGAAATATGTGCACTGATGGTTGGCTGTGTCAGGAACAGCTGCTTTGCTGCCTTTGAAAAACTGCCTCCCTCTGCTACCTGAACGAAAGCTTCTAATTGTTTCAGATTCATTAGTATGCCACCCTTTCGCTCTCTGCTCCTGTCTTCTTCGTTACCTTGATACTGTCCATGTATTCCAGGATCGGTTTTGCACTCTTTCTGCTTGTCGCAAACATATCCCTCACCTGTGCGATTGTGATCAGCGGATCTTCTTTCAGATGTTCTCTGATCTTTTCTTTCGCAGTCTCCATATAAGAAGTCAGTGTATACATTTCATCATTTATTTTTACAATCTGCTTTTCTTCTAATAAGATATTCAGGATATCATCCATGATCTCCTGCGGCACATCTTTACATGTGATCTCGGAATATCTTGCAAAGTCAAACCCGGCCTTCTTAAATGTGTCCAACATAATCTTCGATACCCTGTCATAGATCTTATCTTTTCTCACTTCATATCCCGGAGTACTCAAAAATTCATCCACTCTCTTCAAACTTCCCTGTTCTTCCAGAAGCGTCAGAATTCTGTCATATACATTCGGTTTTACCTTTTTAAAATACGTCGTCTGTACCTGTGCTTTCTTGATTCCGTAGCGGTATGGATACTTCTCTTCATATTCTGTCAGAGCTTTCAGCAAAATGTGTTCTGCCTCTCTTGCCGAATCGCAGTGCCATACATAGGTATCTTTCCTCATCGGAAATACATATACACTTCCCTGCCCTTCCAGTTCTTTTACATCCTGTTCTACCTCTTCGAGTGAAAGTGCCGTCAGTTTCGCAAGTTCAGAGACTGTGATCAGGGTATCCGCATGACTCTTCACATGCATTTCGATCACATCCGCAGATGACCCCTCTTCTTTCCGTTTCAGTTCTTCGATCACTTCCGGCTGGAATCTTCTCTTAATCTTCGGATTCGGCTCCAGAACGACGCCGCCGCCAATGGTTTCCATCGGAGAATAAAAACGTACGACAAATTTATCGCCACGTCTTACAGCAACTTCTTCCTCCATCCGGAGTTGTACATATCCGCTTTCTCCTGGTCCGATCTCTTCTTTGTCCAGAAGTACCGCACGGCACAGGACTTCACTGGTTCCTGTAAAGAAATGCAGCCGGGTGTGATTCGTAAGGATTCTCACGGATGAATCCAGCACATTTAACTTTACATCAAGAAGATCTGTATTCTTCATACTGTTCAGAGGTGCCAGCACACATCCCCTTTTAATCTCTTTTTTCTTTACATTTGAAAGATTGATTGCCACACGCTGTCCGGCATAGCATTCTTTTTTATCTTCCCCGTGCACCTGGATGCTCCGGATCTTACATTCCGTTCCGACCGGATACATCTGAAGTGTATCTTCTTTTGTAATCGTTCCGGATACCAGGGTTCCGGTGATGATCGTTCCGAATCCTGACAGGGAGAACACTCTGTCAATCGGCAGACGCGGAATGGTATGGATGTCTTTCTGCACGACTTCATCTCTGGTCTGATGCTCAATCTCTTTCACCAGGTCACCAAGTCCTTCACCTGTTACTGCAGATACCCTTATCAGAGGTGCATGTTCCAGAAAAGTACCGGAAAGCTCTTCCCGCACATCTTCTTCCATCATCTCCAGCCATTCTTCATCCACAAGATCACATTTATTCAGCACAATGATACTCTTCTCAATTCCGAGAAGATTCAAAATATCCATGTGTTCTCTTGTCTGCGGCATGATTCCTTCATCCGCTGCAATTACCAGAAGTACCAGGTCCATTCCGACAACTCCGGCAACCATATTGTTGATAAATTTCTCATGTCCGGGTACATCGATGATCCCCGCGCGGTCTCCGCCCGGCAGATCAAAATAGGTAAACCCCAGATCGATCGTAATTCCTCTGCGCTGTTCTTCTTCCCAGCGGTCTGTATTTCTTCCGGTCAGTGCTTTGATCAGTGTCGTCTTACCATGATCAATGTGTCCGGCCGTTCCGATAATAATATTCTTCATAGCCTTCTTTCACACCTACCGTTCTTCTTTTTCTTTCTGTCCAAGTAATTCCGTCAGTTCTGATGCGATCATCTTATAATCCTTGCGTTCGATCGTTCTGACATCCAGACAGATACTGTCATTGACTGTTCTTGGAATGATCGGGATCTCCAGATGCCGCATCTTTTCTTCCATCTCAGCTACACTCATACCATTTGGCTGGATGGATACGGCGCGGCTTTCCATCCTTTCAAGCGGAAGGGATCCTCCACCGATCTGTGATTCACAAGACACGACCTGTATCTTTGCATCCATTCCTGTACGGCGTAAGATTCTGGCAAAATATCCCGCTTCTTTTTCAATCTCATCAAGCGGCATTGCGATCATCCGCAGAACAGGAATATTCTGTACGGCTGTCTCTTCTGACAGATACTCCATCAGAACCATCTCCAGTGCCGCCGCCGTAAATTTATCAATACGGAGTGCACGGGTCAGCTGGTTCTTCTTCATCATATCAATATATTTCTTCTTACCAATGATAATTCCGGCCTGTGGACCGCCCAGCAGTTTGTCACCACTGAAACACACCACATCAGCACCATGTGCAATGGATTCCTGTACAGTAGGCTCATGCGTCAGTCCATATTTTTCCAAATTGATCAACACACCGCTTCCAAGATCTTCTACTACTGGAATCCCATGTTCCTTTGCAATCGGTACCAGTTCGTCAATTCCCACACTTTCTGTAAATCCGACAATCCGGTAATTGCTGGTGTGCACCTTCAGAAGTGCCTTTGTCTCTTCCGTAATTGCCTCTTCGTAATCTTCATAATGCGTCTTATTCGTCGTTCCGACTTCGACAAGATTTGCACCGCTCTGTTCCATTACATCCGGAATACGGAACTTTCCGCCGATCTCGATCAGTTCCCCTCTGGAAACAATCACTTCCCCGCCTTTTGCCAGGGAACTTAAGATCAAAAGCACGGAAGATGCATTATTATTGACCGCCATGGCAGCTTCTGCACCGGTTAACTTACACAGTAATTTTTCAAAATGTGAATACCGCTCTCCTCTTCTTCCTGCTTCCAGATTATATTCCAGGTTCGAATATCCACTGACGATCTCAGCTGCCCTCATCATATGCTCGAAGCTTATCGGGGCACGGCCAAGATTCGTATGCAGGATGGTTCCCGTTCCATTGATCACTTTCTTCATATTCGGTGTATGCATTGCAGATACGGCTTTTGCGATATTTTCATTCAGAAGAGCAATCTGCTGCTTTGCTTTTTCTTCCTCTTCGCACACTCCGATAAATGCACGGAGTTTTTCCATCTCACTGTGGATCGCTTCCATGACGCTTTCACGGCTGTATGTCTCAATCAATACTTTTATCCCTTCGTCTGCAAGAAGAATATCCACCTTCGGAATACTCCGATACAATAAATTCTTATTCATTATACTTCTCCATTCTGTCATTCTTTTCAAATATTAATTTTAGAATAACCGGATCAGCTTATCACTCTTTGGCGCAACTGTTCCGATTACGGAAACGGTTGTATCCAGTCCTGATGTTTTAAAATCTCTCATCATATTCTCATATTCTTTTGGTGATACACTGATGAGAAGTCCGCCGGAAGTCTGTGGATCACAAAGAAGATCTAAATATGTCTCATTCACCAATCCTACTTCCACCTTATCAATCGAATATCTCTTGTTCTTATAGGCACCTGCCGGAACCAGTCCCATCTTCGCATAATCATATGCATCCTGAAGATATGCAATGTCGGTAACGCTGAGTTCAAATGTCACATCACTTGCGGATGCCATCTCAACACAGTGTCCAAGCAGTCCAAAACCTGTAATATCCGTACATGCGGAAACATCATACTTCTCTACAACCTGCTTGCCTGTCTTATTCAAGGATGCCATAACCGTCTGTGCCTCGCGGATTGCCGATGGCGATGCCATCTCTGCTTTGATTGCAGTATTCACGATACCACTTCCGATCTGTTTTGTAAGAATCAATATATCGCCAGGTCTGCAGCCATAATTCTTAAAGATCTTATCCGGGTGAACAAATCCGGATACGCAGAGACCGTATTTTGGCTCATCATCCTGTACCGAATGACCGCCGACTAATACCGCACCTGCTTCTTTTACCTTATCTGCACCTCCCGCAAGAATATCGCCAAGGATCGCCGGATCCAGGCAGTTCGGGAAACCTACGATGTTCAATGCTACTGCCGGCTCTCCTCCCATCGCCCACACATCACTGAGCGAGTTGGCCGCGGCGATCTGTCCGAACATATATGGATCATCTACGATCGGAGTAAAGAAATCAACCGTCTGAATCATCGCAATATCATCTGTCACTTTGTAGATGGCAGCATCATCGGAAGTCTCGATTCCTACTATTAAATTGTCATCCTCAAATTTTGGCAGCTTACTCAGAACCTGAGCAAGGGTCTCCGGACCAATCTTGGCCGCTCAACCTGCGGTTTTGCTTAAACTCGTTAATTTTACATCTGATTTCATTCTTATTACTCCTCCTGTTTTTCATACCTTTTTCCCGAGACAATCCATTTATCTCTCTGACACGCCCGGATTTTTGTATTCATTATACATACATGATATTATAAGAAAGCCGGAACTCCTGCATCTTTCTTCAGGAATCCGGCTTTTATCCAGATATGTAAGTAAATTTATGATGGTCTGACGATTCTTCCTGCTTTTGCCATTGTCTCCACAATGCTGTACATATTCGTAACTGTACCAACTGCAAGCTTGTCTTTCAGACCATAGTAATCCAGACAGGTTCCACATGTCATGATCTCTACTCCCTGTGCTTCCAGTGATTTCAGATCTTCCAGAGAATCCGAATCTTCTGTTGTCAAGGTTGCTCCTCCATTATAGAAAAGCATTGTCTTTGGCAGAGTATCAAGCTGTGTCACTGCAAAGATAAATCCTTTGATCAGTACTTTACCTAATTCATCATTTCCAGATCCCATACGGTCAGATGATACAACAACAACTGTATTGTCTCTTGCATCCGGTACGCATACTGCTTCTGCTTCGTCTGCTGCCGGTGCTCCTTCCATTTCAATCGTAACTTTAAACTCGGCATCCCCAAGCTTCTCAGAAGTAACTTTTCCTCCTGAACCTGATGCCATCTTTGTTACGTTCTGCACTGCGATCTCATTGTCAACCAGAACTTCAATTGTCTCCGGTCCGGTCAGTGCAGCTATTGCCTTTTTGGTCTTAATAACCGGGATTGGGCAATTATCCCCCATAGCATTAACTGTAATCATAATGATTCCACCTTTCCATCACCATTCCCACAATCAATACATATAGAAATATTCTATCATTATTTATGGAAAAGGTAAATATATAAATTATATAAAAGCCTGAAAACGTCTATCCTTAAAATCCTATCTCCGGATAGCCATTCCCATACTCTTGTACCTCAAGTATATGGTACGAACCATCTTCATAATATGCCGGTTTCATACCACCTTTTTTCAGAGCTTCCAGGAACTCTTCCATTGTCCTTATTTCTTCCGGGAACCAGGTCGCACAGACGCCGACTTTCTCCGGAACATGACAGTCACTGGATCCCATCGTACAAAGTCCAAGTTCCTGTGCATATCTTGCTGCCTTCTGGCACGCTGCTACAGAAGTACTTCCATTCAGGACTTCCAGACCGTCCAGACCTCTTACTGTCCTTAAGTTCTCTTCCAGACCTCTGTTATTATTCCGGAATGGATGTGCCGCAAAGCAGAAGCCTCCCTGACTCTTTACAAGATCTATAAACTCCTGGGCCGGAATCCTTTCATCCGGGTATTCCTCAATTCCAAATGCGATGATGTCTCCCTGCAAAGAAAAAAACTCAATCCCGACAAAGATCGGAAATCCGGTTTTTTCCGCATATTCTTCCGCATATTCTTTCAGTCCCATATCATCATGGTCTGTGATGCAGATTGCGCCAAGACCTTTCTCCCTGGCAATTTCCACCATCTGTTCTAATTTTAAGAAACTGTCTTTTGAACAGGTCATTTCGTGCATGTGTGTATCTATAAACATGTTTCCCGGCTCCTTTGATCTTCCTTTATATTACAAGCTTTTCTCTCACTCCTCATTATATAAATAACCGCTCCGGGTTTCAAATAGAGAATCTTAATATAACCATTCCCTTATAGATGAATTCTATATAAAAGGCCCAGATATTAATCCAGGCCCTGCAGAACCCGTTGATCCTGCCTGTTCGTCTCTTTTGTCTTTGTACTTACATTTAACTCTTCCTGTTTCTCCAGACATTCTTTGATTGCTTCATTCAAAGACAGCATCTTCTCATCCAGCGTTGATACCATCTCTGCACATTCTCTCAGATCCCTGCTGATATACTCCGGCGCATCTCCTTCGAATTTATAATAGATCTTATGTTCCAGACTTGCCCAGAAATCCATCGCGATCGTACGGATCTGAATCTCTACCTTGGTATCTACAACGCTGTCAGAAAGAAATATCGGTACAGATACCAGCATATGATAGCTCTTATATCCACTTTCTTTTGGATTCTTAATATAGTCTTTGATCGACAATACTTTCAGATCACTCTGATTGCCGATCATCTCTGCCAGCCGGTAAATATCCGACGTAAAGGAACAGATCAGGCGTACCCCTGCAATATCATTGATATATTTTACCATGTTCTCAATCGATATCTCGTAACCATACCTGCGTAACTTCTTTACAATACTTTCCGGTGTCTTAATTCTTGTCTTGATATGTTCGATCGGGTTGTATTTATGCACATGTTGAAATTCATCATTCAGTATCTCCAGCTTTGTCCCCACTTCTTTCAACGCTGAATTATACAGGAACATGATCGTCTTCCAACTGTCAACATCCTCATAGTTCTTCATCGTATTTTCCATATAAATGTTCTCTCTCCTCTCTTAACGAAGAGTTAAACCAGCACTGTTAATATTATACCATAAGTACTGCTAATATGTCTTATTTTTCACATTTATTTTAGAAAGATTATACATATATAAAACAAAAAGAAGCTATCCTCAGACAGCCTCTCTCCACTCATTTTTTAAAATTCAATTCCTTCTCTCGCCTGTACCTTACGGTCATACGGATGCTTTACCTTCATCATCATCGTCGCATAATCTGCCAGATCCAGAAGGTCCTGCGATACCTCATGCCCTGTCATAATGATCTCCAGTCCGCGCGGCTTATGTTCCAAAAAACTTCTGATCTTCTCTTCACTTAAGACATTCAGATGGATCGCACACAGCGATTCATCCAGTACTAGCACATCAAAATTCGTACAGAACTTTACGATCTCATCCAACGCTTTATTATTATAATGGCGGAGTTCCGCTTTCTCATCTCCATTCATCCGGCTTACAAACTTTACCTGATCACGCCCCGGAAGGCAGGTGATCCCAGGTACAGATTCCAGAATCTTTCTCTCATTTGAAGAATTATCTTTCAGGAACTGAAAGAAGAGCACCTGAAGTCCGGCTCCGGCGGCTCTGACTGCCTGTCCGACTGCTGCTGTTGTCTTTCCCTTGCCATCTCCGTAATACATATGAATTCTTCCAGTGCCCATCATAACTTTCTACCTGCTTTCTCCTAAATATCTCTGTAAAATCTGAACTCACATTCATTCTACAGGACATTATAATCGTTTACACCGAAAATGTAAATACAGGTAGTTTTTCTAAAATTCCAGTTTCATATCTCCGGTCTTGATCCAGTCTTTCTTTCTCATGAATTCCGAAATACCAAGTGTCACGACTGCCGGAAGTATGATCTGGATCAGTAATATTTTGATCAGAACCATCTGTGCAGACTCTGTCTGAATCATCGTCTGCCACGTCATGATCTGTCCCACCAGACCTGCTGTCCCCATACCGGAACCGGTCGCATTATTTGTCATATGAAGCACCATTGTTCCTACCGGTCCGAGAATTGCGCTCGATATAATTGCCGGAAGCCAGATTACCGGTTTCTTCACAATATTCGGAACCTGTAACATGGAAGTGCCGATCCCCTGTGCCAGAAGTCCCCCGACTTTGTTCTCACGGTAACTTGCCACGGCAAATCCTACCATATTACAGCAGCATCCTACTGTTGCGGCTCCTGCTGCCAGACCGGACAGATTCAGGATCACACCAAGTGCTGCCGAACTGATCGGTAGTGTCAGGATCATTCCCATCAGTACCGATACAATAATCCCCATCAAAAACGGCTGCTGCTCCGTTCCCCAGTTGATCAGTGAACCAAGCCAGCTCATGAATCCCGAGATTGGAGGTCCGATCAGAAATCCCACCAGACATCCACTTCCGATCGTCACGACCGGAGTCACCAGAATATCCACCTTCGTCTTACCGGATACCATATGTCCGAAGAAGATTCCCACATAAGCGGCAATGAACGCTCCCAGCGGCTCTCCCGGTCCGGCAAATACCATAGCTCCGTCTACGAATACCTTTCCGGCCAGGATACTGCTTGCAAATGCACCTGCCATTCCGGCCGTTGCTGCCGACACCACTACCAGCGGTGCTTCCTTAAACTTATAGGCTACTGCCACACCAATACCGGCTCCGGTAAGGGCTGCTGCAAGCTTGCCTGCGATGAAGATCATCTCTCCGATATTTCCGCCCATAAATGTTCCGATCTGCTGGATGATCGTGCCGATGATCAGTGTTGCGAACAGACCGTGCGCCATGGCGCTTAAGCCTTCGATGAAGATGCGGTCTAATACTTTCTTTACTTTTTCCATATAACGTTCTCCTCGTCCTTCCATATCTGCTATTTTTTGTCGATCAGTGCTGATTTACAGATATTTTGTTTGCATTTACATGTGTCTTGTCACATGTCACGAGTGTATCATACAGCTACAGGAAAAACAAGAATTGTTTTGTTTCTGTCAAAAATTAATCTTATCCGGATGTGAACCAGAGTTCCCGAAGTTCTCTATTTTGTCTATCTGTTCCATATCCTCCGGTAATAATGAAAAATCAAAGACTTCTGAATTTTCTTTTATCCGGGATGGTGTTACCGATTTCGATAATGGCAGCACCTGATGCTGCAAACACCAGCGAATACATATTTGTGCAATTGTTTTTCCGTATTTCTGTGCAATCTGCTGTAAATTTGGATGATTTAATACCCGTCCGTTTCCCAGCGGACTCCATGCTTCTACCTGTATCATATTCTCTTTACAATATTTTACAGTTTCATTCTGTATCCATCCCGGATGAAATTCAATTTGATCAACCATTGGAATGATATCTGTCTCCATCAGAGCCTTCAGATGATGTGGCATAAAATTAGATACTCCGATTGCTTTTACACTGCCTTCTTTATAAAGTTCCATCATTGCTTTCCATGTAGAAATATTTATCTCTTCCCAGTTTTCAAACTGATTCACAGAAGCCGGCCAGTGTATCAGATACAAATCCAGGTAATCCGTTCCCAGATCCTGACATGTTTTTTCAAAAGCATGAAGTGTCTTTTCATAACCACGTTCCGTATTCCATACTTTGCTTGTGACAAACAACTGCTCCCTTGAAATTCCACTTTCCCGGATTCCCTCTCCTACACTGGTTTCATTTCCATATGCCGCCGCTGTATCAATATGCCTGTATCCCAGTTCGATTGCAGTTCTTACACTTGCTGAAGCAGTCTCTCCATCCGGAGTCTTCCATGTTCCATATCCGATACATGGAATTTCTACTTTATTTCTCAACTGAAATGTATCCGTTAAACTTTTCATTGTATCTCTTCCTCCTCATCTGTTGTTTTCTGATTGTCTGACATATACATTATTATACTATTGTCTTGCTGTTTTTTCCATGAAATCCTATCTTTACTTTACTTTTGATTCCCTGTATACTTGGAATATCAAATTGTAATATTCTTTAGATTTTCCAATCTGAAAATCCAAATATATACACGAACAACAGGAGGACTTCATATGTTCCGTTTATGGGGAAAAGAATTTAAAAACAATCATATGCTGCGCGACACCGTAATCTGCGATGAGACGGATGATACCAGAACGCATAAGATCTTCAATGCTCTGGACTCGATCTGCTATGAATTCGATCTTAGCAAGCCAATCTGGCTGGATCATAATATTGAGGAATTCAAAAAACATGACAAGACAAGGTTCTATCAGGATAACTTTGTAGATTCGATTGATTTTGATTATCTGGAAATTCATATTATTGAGGAGTAAAAAATCACAGCCCGAGTGGTACTCCCGGGCTGTAACTATAACTCTTTTTCCAAAAATTTTATACTGTCTGACATAGTACGTCATTCAACGCATTTCTATATGCATTCCACTCTTCAATCATTCTTTCCAAATATTTTTTCCCATTCGGTGTAATACGATAATATTTACGTAATTTCCCGTTAACTTCCTGATTATAACATTCCAAATATCCAGACTGCTCCATTCCGTGCAACATTGGATACAATGCACCTACTTTAAGTTCAAAAATATTATTTGATCTTTTTGCCAGAGTATCAATCATCTCATAACCATACATATCTTTTTCCGACAAAAGTTTTAGAACCAACATTGCTGAATTACCAGAAACCATGTTTTTATTAACTTTCATGCTTTCACTCCTCACTAGCGTTAACATACTCACCAACTATTCCATAATACCTTAACCCTAACCTTTTTTCAACCTGCTGTCACTTTATATCTGAACCATTTTATTTAAAATTTTTTCATAATATTTTTCATTTGATTCTTTCTTTATCAGAGAGTCCAATATCACTCCATCTTTCAGAAAAAGTGTTCTTTTACCATAACTTGCCATTTTAGGATCATGTGTTACCATTACTACAGTTTTATTTAATGTTTCATTAATGTGAACCAATGTCTTTATCACTTGCAAAGAAGTATTTGAATCAAGATTTCCAGTCGGCTCATCAGCCAGTATCAATTCTGGATTTTCTATCATCGCTCTACAGATGGCCGTTCTTTGTTTTTCACCTCCTGACAATTCGTATGGATATTTATTCAATAAGCTGGATATACCAAATTCCGCAGCTATTTTTTTAACAGATTTAGTGCCTTCTTTTAAATCATTTTCATTCAAAATCAATGGCAGCATAATGTTGTCTTTTACAGTGAGACTATTCATCAAATAGTAATCCTGAAATACGAACGCAATCTCCGTTCTTCGTATTCTGGCAAGATTTTCTCCATAGATTTCCTGTATGTCCTTTCCCTTATATAATACAGTTCCTTTACTTGGCTCGCTAAGCATTCCAATAATTTTCAAAAGTGTGGTTTTTCCACATCCTGAACTTCCCATGATACTTATGAACTCTCCTTTATGAACTTGAAAAGATATTCCTTTTAAAACAGAATAAATAGTTTCTTTTCCTTCATGCGTTGTCGTATTATAATTTTTCTCAAGTTTTCTGACATCCAATATAATATCACTGCTCATTTTGAATGCTCCTTTCAATCTGTTTATAAACATTACTCGCCATACCATATATCATGAAAAGGATGACTATTGTCAACACAACAACTACCAGTAAGCTTTCTCCTATATAACGTATTGTCCAATATATACTTAAATCCTTATACAGTATTTTTATCAAAACCATAATAAATGCAAATGGAATACTACTTATACATGCAATCTCTGTAGTAAGTAATATTTCCCGATTCAGATGTCTTTTCATTTTTACCTTGTTCATTCCCATCCGATAAAAGAATGCGATTTTCCATTCTCATTTTATTTTTATAGCTTGCAATATTATTGTACAGAGTAAATATAATACAAATAACCAATGTGATAATGTTAATTATCATTGCACTTACTTTTAACATATTTGCTTCCTGTTCCTCTACGATCAGCTCTTTCTTCTCATAAATCAGATTGCCATATTTATAATCAAAAAAACTTCACCTGTGAATTTTTCTCTGCATATTTATATATATCATTTACTACCCGGCTATAATTTTGAGGAATATTGATTGCAACTGTTAAATCAGATCCTCTGGCTGTTTTACTGATTCTTTCATATTCTGCATCTGAAAATACAATAATCTCTTCAAAAACCTTTCCTTTTATTCCGCTTTCTTCTAATTGTCTGCTTTTAAAATTACCGGTTATAATTCTGTTTGTAGTACCAACAATCTTATAGTCTCGTGTAAATTGATTACCGGGCATAACCCGCATCGTATACACCCAGATATCCGCATCCGAATTTCCTATATACAATCTCGGTTCTTTTTTTCCGTAATCTATTCCAAGTGTTCCATATTCCGCTTTATTTCGTTGATACACAACATATATTTCATGATTATGCAATTTTCAGTTTTTCACCTGTAAGTCTCTGATATTCCGAAGCTGATATTCCTGTATGTTCTCCATAGTCACCTGCTGTGACTCTTATATCCGGAATACATTTCACTTCAATTCCATATTTCTTTTCCAATTTGTTTAAAAAATCTTTGTCGGTTTTATTTGCTCCCCATACCAGATCATATGGATAATTTTCTTTTTGTACAATGGGCAGCGTATTAATAATTTCAAAGGAAAACGTGAATATAACAATATATATAAACGCTCCTACTATATACGAGACATTAATATGCCTGTAAAAATTGCCACACCAGTCATCTATCCAGAGAATTTTCTTATAATACCCTTTTCCTCTTTCAAAACGCTTTATAAAATAAGCACCATAAAAATATAAAAAGAGTAATATTGTAATAACTGCCAACAAAGTTGGAATCGTATTACCGCTTTTACCCCAGTATGTCATAATGGATATAATCGTAATTCCAGCCATAATAATTGTCACAAAGCACATTTTAATATTTACCTTTGTTCTTTGTCTTGTCTCACTTTCATTACTGATAAGATAATCAATTCCCAGACATGAGATTGCCTGATCACAAACAATAAATCCCATTCCAAAAATCAAAAAACTGATAATTAATGTAAGTTTCAGCGGAGTCTCACCATATTGAATATGTCCCTTTATATTGGCAAAAAAATATTCTAAAATAATTTTTAAGCCCTTTGATTCATAAATTCCTAATACGATTCCTAATATCATACTGAATCCAACAATTCCCAGATATTCGAACAAAATAAATCTGTATTTATGCTTTCTTTTCATTCCGAATACAGTTAACGTTTTGTATATAACGGCCCTTTTTCTTATGTATCCGCTCAACAGTAAGATCAGCAGGATCAACAGTAAACCATATGGAATAAGAAATTCTTTTTCTACTTCCATGATCAAATATGTCATTTGAGGGATGGATCCTGTTGATATGTATGAAAGACAGCCACCCACTGCTGTCGAAAAATATATTAATGAAATAATCCAGCTACATCCTAAAACTGTTCGAATATAATCATTCTTATTTTCTCTTAATATATCTCGAAACAACCTGTTCATACTTCTTCCCCCCATCCCTCTTCGAATTATAATTATAAGAATAATCTGTATACTGCAAAAAAGATAACACACATTATTTTTATTAAAAATGAAATTCCTGTCATTCCTTCTGCAATCATTGACTCTTTATGTCTTGCACGTCCCACTGCACATATAATATTCAATACTAAAAACATGCAACAACATACCGCACCAACAACAATTAATGTATTAACCGCTCCTATGCCTCCCTTCTCGTCTATTAATCTCTGCAAATCAGAATGCAACATAATATTAATTCTCCACATGCACAATATAATTCCCGCAATATTAAATGGAATATCAATCATTAAAATAGCATTTCCTAATTTCTTCATAATTTAATGCCTCCTTACTTTTTAACAACAGAAAGACTGTAACATCTATTTTCCTAATGTTATCTTTATACTTCTCAGCTCCTTTCCGATTCAATTGTGTATGTTACAATTACTTCTTTTGTTTTTATTATCTATTTTGAATATATATCTTTTTTTCGATATATGTCAATATTTTAATTATATATTTTTACATTATATATAACAATTTAACACTCATCATTTGTACATAATTATTATCTTTCCTGCTCTTCCTCTATATACAGAAAACCTACTACCTGCACTTCTTTCGAACATATGACAAGAAAAAATGAAGATGTCTAGCAATCTGCCTTACACCTTCTTCTTTCATTGTAATTTTATATTTTATTTATTATAAAAATCTTATTCCTTATTCATTCCTGATCGCCGCAAGCGGGCTCAGCTTCATTGCCCGTTTCGCCGGGAAATATCCGGCCAGCACTCCGACCAGCACTGCAAATACCATGGACATCAGCACAAGCCACCACGGAATATAAGATATCGTGCTGTCTGTTCCCATCGACATAGCACCGCTGCTTCCAACAATTATATTAATGGCTGCTGACATTACGAAGCTTAGAATATTTCCGGCAATTCCTCCGAGAAGACCTATAAACGCTGCTTCCAGCAGGAACATTTCCCGGATATTCCTAAGACTGCATCCAAGTACCTTCATCACACCGATTTCCTTTGTCCGTTCATAAATGGACATCATCATCGTATTTGCAATTCCGATTGCAGCTACCAGTAATGACACCGCACCAATACCTCCGAGCACCGCCTGTACAATCGCGAACTGACTCTTCATACTATCCAGATATTCCGCATTGGTCTCAACATTATATCCCATATTACGGATTACATCAGCGACCTCATTCACGTGATCTATATCGTCTGCTTTCACTTTTAATGACGTATAATAGAAGCCTTTTAATGCCTTTCCAACTTTGGTCTTCGGCTGTCCCGGAATGACTTTACCTGCATATTCTTTCCGCAATAACTGCTTTAAAGTCTCCAAGTCACAAAATACACTGTCATAATTATTGGAATAGTCATCCAGGCCGCCATTTATCACACCGCTTGCCCTTACTACATATTTTTGGACAGGTTTTGTCTGTCCGGTTCCGGAATCTGACTGGCTCCCTGCACCTGCTGTTCCGTCTGTACTTTCTCCAAAGGCTGTGCTGCTGTCACTATTGTAATTCTCTGTATCCGTGATCATGAAAAGAGAATCTTTCATCAGATTGATATTCGGGACTTTCCCGGTATCATAATATCCGTTGCCGCTTCCTGTTTCATAAAAATCAGTGATCACGCCATTTCCGAATATCAGCTCCAGATGTCCTGTTCCGGTCTTTGGAAGCGTTCCATCTCCAAGATCCATATTTAGGGATTTCAGGCCTTCCGGTGTCATTCCTTGCAACTGGACATACGCCATATAGGAGCCTTTCAGCAGGATCACCGAAGTCTCATAGATTGGTGCAGCTAATTTCACATGATCCATTTTACTGATCTTTTCAACCAACTGGTCATCTATCCTTTTTTCTGTCTCCTGTCCTGATCCCATACTTTCTGTCGTCATACCGTCACTGTTGTCCGATCCGGTCACAGTGATACTGGTCAGACCTCCCGACTGTTCCACTTCCTTATAAAGGGACTGCTGCATACCAAGTCCGAGTGAGATCATCACTACAATCGAAGCTGTACCGATCAACACACCAAGGACCGTCAGAAATGTACGGAGTTTCCTTCTCCGCAGACTATTGATGCTCATCCTCAGAAGATCGTTCCAGTTCATCCAATAACTCCTCCTCTTCAATCTCTGCCAGCTGTTTCTTTTTGCGCTTCTTAAGTATTACGACTGCTGCCACCACTGCAATGACCACTGCTGCGATTACAACCGGAATTACAGGAAAACTTTTCTGTGTCTCCTCCGGCATATCGGAAGCTGCCGCCTCATCATCATCCACTTTTTCTGTCACTTCCAGATTCAGATCTTTCGTGGTTGTTGAAATGTTTCCCGATTCATCTTCATAACTAAGTGTCATCGTTACCTTCGCCGGACCATCCGATATTTTCTTTCCTTCCAGCATGGCATCAATCGAACCGGTTGCACCGGATTCTATATTTCCGATAAATACTTCCGACTTTTTGATATTCTTTCCTTCAAATGTAGCTTTTACATTATAGAGCTTGATCCGTCCCAGATTATAAAGACTACACATCACATTTGCTTCTTCACCGACAGCAACGCTCTGCGGACTGATCTCAAAATCGCTGATTTCAAATCTTGCATCCTGCTTCACCGGAATAGAGATACTTGACGATCCTTCTACCTGCGTAGCATTCAGATCTTCATATTTCATGGAAAGTTCCATGCTGTATGGCTTCTGAAGAAGATCTGATTTTGCATTCAGTTCGATACTGATATCGGCTGTTCCATTCGGGGCAATGCTGTCCAGATAGATGGAGCTTGCACCGGATGATGGAAGGAATGCCGGTGATGTCGTCTGTTCATCGCTGCCTTCTGTCGGTGCTGAAAGATCGAACAGCATATTGCTGACTTTCATCCTGGATGTATTTTTCAGATGGATCGTTAACTTGAAATTACTGCCCGCACGGACTTCTGCCGGATCGGTTGTAAATCCGGTTACGATCACACGCGGAACGGAACCATTTCCCGAAGCTGCACCTCCATCCGTACTTCCACCGGATCCTCCGCTGTAAGCTGCTTCTCCGTTACTGTAACCGCCGGCATCCGGTGTCTGGTAAGATGTGTCAGAACCACTGCCTGCTCCATTGCCTTTTCCTGTATCCTTGCCGTCATCTGTATCTTTGTTGTCTTTATTATCCTGTGTGTCTTTCTGTACCGGCTTTGCCGTGGTATTCACATAGAACTGCTTTTCTGCTTCTTCCTGTCCGTCTGCCGTAACCTTGAATTTTAAAGTATAGCGTGAAGTCTGAACATCTTCTCTCTGAGTAAAATCAAACTTCACTTCTTTTGACTTTGATTCTCCACTTTCCAGGGTTCCAATGTTCTGCTGGTAACTCTGCATCTCTGTTTTGAATGGCCATACATCATTGTCATCTCCAAGATCCGGTGTTACCGTTACATTATTTATCGACTTTCCCGAATGATTCGTTACGGTAAATGTCCATGTCTTCTTTTCTCCCGCTTTATATGTCAGCACCTTATTGTCTTTTGACTCGATCGTAATTCCTGTTGCAGCCTGTACCATCTGCGGATGCAGCATAGTTGTCATCATGATCACTGCCAGAAAGGCAACAATGATTCTTTTCAAGCAATTATTTTCTGTCTCTTTCTGTATTCGTTTCTGCATGTCTTCCTCCCTCTTCTTTTCCTTTTTTACATCGGTTATCTTCTATCTTAATGATCCTGCCGTCCCGGATATGAAATACCCTGTCCGCATAAGTTGCCAGATGATCATCATGTGTGACCATAACCAGTGTCTTCTTCTGCTCTCTGACCACCCGCTGCATCAGTTCCATGACTTCTTCCGATGTATGGGAATCCAGATTTCCTGTCGGCTCATCGGCAAATATAATATCCGGATCTACTACCAGTGCCCTGGCAACTCCCACTCTCTGCTGCTGTCCGCCCGACATCTGGTTCGGCAGATGCTTCTTATGCTTTCCAAGTTTTACCAGATCTAACATCTCATTGGCTTTTCGTACTCTTACATCTCTTGGAACGCCGCGGAAGCTAAGCGGCAATGCTACATTTTCCACCGCATTCAACGTTCCCATCAGATGAAATGACTGAAAGATGAATCCCACATGATCCCGCCGGAATGTCACCAATTGTTCTTCATTTAACTTTTCAATATGCTTTCCCGCAATGATGACCTCTCCCTTTGTCGGTTTTTCCAGCCCCGCCAGCATATTCAGAAGTGTTGATTTACCGGAACCGGAGGTCCCGACAATTGCGCAAAACTCTCCTTCATATATCTCAAAATCCACACCATCCAGTGCGCGTACAAACTCGTCCCCAACACGGTACAGCTTGTATAGATTCCTGACTTCAATTACCTTCCTCATACTCCTCCCCTCTGTCGTTTTTCAGACTTTTCAGAATATGGATTCATTTTACTATAAAAATATAAAGACTTCCTCTTACAAATTATGAAGATTTTCTTAATACCTCCGACTGTTCAGATAATATTTCTCATTTATGCCGTTTAAATTCCTGCGCCATATCACACGTATTATATTTTATACAATTTTCGCTAAGATTTTCCGTGCATATTATTTCAGAAGTGGTATAATTGGTAGGACAATTTCACCAAAGTAAAGTGGATATCTTATGATTCACAAGATATAGGGAGGAACACATGAAGTTTGTAAGACAATTTATGATCATCCTGGCGATCTCATTCGTCGGAGAACTGTTGCACGCATTACTGCCGCTCCCGGTTCCGGCCAGCATCTACGGCCTCGTTCTTATGCTGATCGGTTTACAGACCGGTATACTTCCACTCAATGCAGTAAATGAAGCCGGAGGATTTCTGATTGAAATCATGCCAATGCTTTTTATCCCTGCCGGAGTCGGACTTATGGTTTCCTGGGGTGCTTTAAAGCCAGTCATCATTCCGATCAGTATTATTATCGTCGTTACAACCATCCTTGTTATGGCCGTAAGCGGACGTATTGCACAGTTTATCTTAAAGAAAGAGGACAAAAAACATGAGTAAATTATTACAGGATTCAGCTTTTTTCTGTCTGGCAATCAGCCTGATCGGATATGAGATTGGTATCATTCTCAGACAAAAGACAAAGCTTGCGCTCTGCAATCCACTGCTGATCTCAATTGTATTTGTGATTATTATTTTGAAAGTTACCAATATTAAATATGAAGTATATGAAGATGGTTCTTCGTTACTCAGCTATCTGCTGACACCTTCTACCGTCTGCCTTGCAATTCCGCTGCATCAGCAGATGGGACTGTTGAAAAAGAATATGAAAGCTATCCTTGCCGGTATTCTCTCCGGTGTATTCACCAGCCTGGCCGGTGTATGGGTCTTCTCAATGTTATTCCATCTGGATAAGAAGATCTATGCAACCCTGCTTCCGAAGTCTATCACGACAGCGATCGGAATGGGAATCTCTGAGGAGCTTGGTGGAATCGTTACGATCACCGTTGCAGCTATCATCATTACCGGAATCATCGGAAATATGTTCGGTGATGTGATCTGCCGGCTGTGCGGGATCAGGCATCCGATTGCCACAGGTCTCGCCATCGGAACGGCTTCCCATGCCATGGGAACGGCCAAAGCTATGGAGATAGGAGAGATCGAAGGTGCTATGAGCAGCCTTTCTATCGCTGTTGCCGGACTTATGACGGTTATCGGTGCAACGATCTTCTATCAGTTATATTAATGTATTATGAATCAGATAAATGGAGGTTAACAATTATGGAAAAAACAATTATCTGTATCGGACGTGAATATGGAAGCGGCGGACATGCCATCGGAAAGATTCTTGCAAAACGTACCGGGTATGAATTCTATGATAAAGAACGTTTCATTGCAATTGCAAAAGAACGTGGATTTGAGGGGGAAGTTGAAGAATATCTGGAAGAACAGCCGATGAACAGTCTGCTGTATTCCATCGCTATGAACTACTCCAGACCTAAGAAGAAGCCATTTCCTTTTGAACTCGTAGAAGAACTGGCCGCCGAGAAGCCGTGCATCATCATTGGCCGCTGCGCCGGATACCTTACACGTGAACAGGACAATGCCTTCAGTGTATTCATTCATGCAGATATGGACAAGCGGATTGCTGCAGTCATGGCCCGTGACCACATCAATTCCCGCTTAAAAGCCAAACGTAAGATTGAAGAAATTGATGAAAAACGCAGTACTTTCCGCAAGGAATTCACTGGTGAAGAATGGGGACAGTCCAAATACTACAACCTGTCCATTGACACCACTCATCTGAGTTATCAGCAGGCTGCAGATCTGATTCTTTATTACAAAAAACTTGCAGAAGAGGCTCAGAAATAAAAGAATCTGCCTTTAGAAATCTGCCTTTATGAATCATTCTTTTTGTGATAAGATGAGAATACCGACTGAACAACAAGGGAGGATTTCTTATGATCAAGGTTATCGGTCTCAATACAAAAGTATTAAAAAAAGAACCTTTCTCCGGTTCTCATCATGGCATGCGCTTCTTCATGCGTGCAGAAAATGACATTCTGCACGTATGGGTGTATCCGGAACCATGGTGCTTCGAACAGACTTCTGATGATGTAAAGACTTTGAAAGATTTTCCATTCACCGGAGAAGGACTGGATGAATCACTGAAATGGATCTCTCAGGAATTTGAAGAGCGCAAAGATTACTGGATGCAGATGGAGAAAGATAAGATGAAAATGATACTATAAATCACTGACCGCTGCAAATATATATTTCAGATATTTCCGTTCTTCGTTTGGGTCGATCACATTTACAATACTGAGAATGTAAATATCTGAACTCCATTTTTTCTTCTCTTTCTGCAGTAATTCCATCATCTTTCTGTAAGTTCTGCTGATATCTCCGTCACTTTCCCGCGATACAGCCACAAGATATTCCCCCGGCTTCATCTCTGTATATACTTTCTGCTTTTTATCCGCAAAACTAAACACATTTTTATACGAATATATTCCCTTCATAAATGCTTCTTTCCCAATTGCGGATCCCATTGGAAATGCCTGGACATCCGGAATCTCACAACATTTCAGATGTCTGCGTATATCTTCTGCTATCTCCCCGGACGAAGTCGCCGGTGACGACCGGACTTCTGTCAACATCAGATATAAAGAATGTTCCACTTTTCTGATCACCGGTTTCCCTACATCTGCGATCCGGATCTGATCTAGAATCTTCCTCGTTCCGGCAATCGTGTGAATCTTCCGGTCCAGTTCTCTTCTCATCATGAGCAGTCTGTCATACTGCTGATCCACAAAAGCGTCAAATCTTACCTCTTCCCCGCCCAACAGGTATTCTTTAATATCTCCCACCGAACAGTCCAGTTCACGGAATGTTCGGATAAAATAATAGGAACTGATCTGTGCATAACTATAATAATGATATCCGTTGACCGGATTCTTCTTCGGCACCAGAATTCCCTGGCGCTCATAATAGCGGAGTGTATCTCTGGTGGTCTGGCACATCTTTGCAAATTCACCTGCAGTGATGCAGTATTCGTCTTTTTTCTGCATATCTTTCACTCTCTTTCTTGACATGGGTGTTACCCCCAGTTTTATTCTAGCACAGGATTTTGCAGTATGACACTGTATTTTTCCAATTCTTTTGAACACACAATTTTTTATATTATATGGAGGTTTCTCATGAATACTTTTAAGAAAATATACTGTCGCATTTTTCAGACTTGTTTTAGAATTGCTCTTCCGTTTCTTCCTTACCGGGAACCGGAATTAATCGATGGATTCAAAAATGTCCCTGCCGTACTGAAAAAGCATCACATTTCCCACATCCTGCTCGTCACAGATCCGGGTGTCTACAAGCTTGGACTTACAAAACCTTTGGAAAAACAGCTTTCAAAATCTCAGATTTCATGTACAATATATAAAGATACAGTTGCAAATCCAACTTCTGCCAACGTAGAAGATGCGAAGGATCTTTATCTTGACCATGAATGTCAGGCACTTCTTGCATTCGGCGGCGGTTCTTCCATGGACTGTGCAAAAGCAGTCGGTGCAAGACTTGCCCGCCCGCATAAGTCTCTTTCTAAGATGGAAGGCATCTTAAAGATCTGGCACAGACTTCCGCTCCTGATCGCAGTTCCGACAACTGCCGGAACCGGAAGTGAGACCACTCTTGCAGCTGTGATCACCGATGCAGATACGCATCACAAATATGCAATCAACGATTTTAATCTGATTCCAGACTATGCGGTACTGGAGCCATCCGTCACTTACGGACTTCCGCCACAGCTTACGGCAACTACCGGTATGGACGCACTGACCCATGCCATTGAAGCTTATATCGGACGTTCTACTACCAAACAGACACGCAGTGCAGCTGTCGAAGCAATCCAACTGATCTTCGCCAACCTGCAAAACGCTTATAATAATGGAAATGACAAAACTGCAAGACATCATATGCTCCGTGCCTCTTATCTTGCCGGAACTGCCTTTACCAAAAGTTATGTCGGATATGTGCACGCCGTAGCCCACAGTCTCGGTGGATGTTACGGAATTCCTCATGGACTTGCCAATTCTGTACTCCTTCCGGTCACACTAGAAGCGTATGGAACTGCCGCACACAAAAAGCTGGCCAGACTTGCGCGTCTTACCGGCATCTCTGATTCGGACCTTGACGCAGTTGCTGCCGGAGAATTCATCCGGCATATCCGAAACATGAATCTTTCTATGAACATCCCGGAGACACTGGATGGTATCCGCAATGAGGATATTCCGAAGCTGGCCCGTTATGCAGATAAAGAAGCGAACCCGCTCTATCCGGTACCTGTTTTATGGGGACCTTCAAAACTGGAACAGATGTATCATCTTGTACAGGAGGTAAATGAAAATGACAGAAGCAGAAATTCAGAACATCCTGGAAAAGCAGCATAAATTTTTCCAGACAGGCCAGACTCTGCCTGTAGCTTATCGAATAGAGCAACTTCAGAAATTAAAAGATTCTATCATCCGCCACGAACCGGATCTGAATCTTGCCTTAAAAGCCGACCTTGGAAAAAGTGAGACGGAAAGCTATATGTGTGAGATAGGACTCACACTTTCAGAACTTAGCTGGATGCTGAAGCACATAAAAAAACTGACAAAAGAAACGGTCGTTCCGACACCGCTGGCACAGTTTGCAGCCAAAAGCTTCCGTTCTCCTTCCCCATACGGAAATGTTCTCATTATGAGTCCTTGGAATTATCCGGTCCTGCTGACTCTGGAACCACTGATCGATGCACTGGCTGCCGGCAATACCGCTGTCGTTAAGCCAAGTGCTTATGCACCATCCACCAGCCGTGTGATGCAGGAGATCATCGAAGAATGCTTTGCAAATGAATATGTCTCTGTTGTGACCGGCGGACGTGCCGAGAACCAGGCTCTTTTAAACCAGCGTTTTGATAAGATCTTCTTCACCGGCGGAAAGACGGTCGGACGTGAAGTCTTAAGACATGCAGCCGAATATTTAACACCGGTAACTTTGGAACTTGGCGGTAAAAGTCCATGTATTGTAGACTCTACGGCCAAAATTCCTCTTGCCGCAAGACGTATTGTCTTTGGTAAATACTTAAACTGCGGACAGACCTGTGTCGCACCGGATTATATTCTCTGTGATAAAGCGATCCGTAACCAGTTGACCGATGCGATCAAATCCGAGATCCGCCGTCAGTTCAGTAAACATCCATTGGAGAATCCTAATTACGGTAAGATCATCAACCGGAAACATTTCCAGCGTCTGCAGGGGCTGATTGATTCTTCCAAAGTAGTGATCGGCGGACAATCGGATGCCAAGATTTTACGCATTGCACCTACTGTGATGAAGAATGTTACATGGGAGGATGCTGTCATGGGCGAGGAAATCTTCGGACCAATCCTTCCGATCCTGACTTACGAATCACTGGATGATGCCATTCAGACCGTGGAATCACATCCGCATCCGCTGGCACTGTATTTTTTCAGTGAAGATAAAGCTGCACAGAAGAAAGTCCTTGACCGCTGTCACTTCGGTGGTGGCTGCATCAACGATACCATCATTCATCTTGCTACCAGTGCTATGCCGTTCGGCGGTATCGGCGAAAGCGGAATGGGTGGATATCACGGGAAAGCCGGATTCGATGAGTTTACACATTACAGGAGTATTGTGGATAAAAAGACCTGGATGGATCTTCCGGTGCGATATCAAAGGTATAATAAGTTTAAGAGGAAGATGTTGCGGATGTTTTTAAAATAATTTGGGATTCAATTTATTAACGGGGAAGCGGCCTCTCAGTCCTTGAAGGAAACAATAGATAAGGCTTCTTGTTCAGGTTCCATACCATAAGAAACACTAAGAGAGTCAGAATCACCTAAAAGCAAAGGAACTACGCTCAAACTCGGCGTTCGCCTCAAACACGTTCGCTTCGTTCCTTTAACGGTGCTTCTGACTCTCTAATTGTTTCTAACGGCATTCCACATTCACAATAATCCTTATCTATTGTTTCCTTCAAGTCGTGACTGGCAGCGGATGTTAATAAATAAAATGCCCGGAAGTGTAACCCGGTGGAAGCCACTACGGTTACGCATTTGCCATTTAGTACCATAAAAGTGTAGTTGTTAGAGAGTAATTAACTCTAACATCTACACTTATTTTATTATAATAAGGGAAGTAGTTGGTATGACATATTGCCATTAGGATTTTCACATCCGTGAATGAAACCGTCAGCCATCCCCTTATTATAAACATTCATTTAAGCAGGTTGAAACTCGCAGGAGCTTTCGCGTAACGAACTAAACTGAATCATAATAAGTGTAGATGGGATAAACAACTGCAATTCTATAAAAAGAAAAGGAGTATATTATGATCAGCGTAGGAATTGATGTATCAAAAGGGAAAAGTACAGTATGTATTTTGAAACCATATGGAGAGATTGTTAGTAAGCCTTTCAATATTACCCATACCCAAAAGGATTTAAGCGAATTATCTTCCATGCTTTTCAGACTAAATGATGAAGTCAAAATCGTTATGGAAGCAACCGGAATTTATCATCTTCCAGTTCTTACATATTTACAGGAAAAAGGATTTTTTGTTTCTGTAATTAATCCGTATCTTATGAAAAGTTATCGTAACGAAAGTCTGCGAAAAGCCAAAACCGACAAGATTGATTCCCGTATCATTGCTAATTATGGAATTGATCATTGGTTTAAAATGAAAGAATTTCAAACTTCTGGAGAGATTTATGAAGAGTTGAAGTTGCTTGGACAGCAATATCGGCATTATATGAAACTTCATCTTTTATCTCTCGCTGAATTGACCCATCTTTTAGATTTGACCATGCCTGGAATAAAGAATCTTCTTGCAAGTTGGAATGAAACAAATCGGAAAGATAAAAGAAGTGATTTTGTGGAACGTTTTTGGCATTATGATGTAATAACATCTATGTCTGAACAGGAATTTACTGAAGAGTATATACTTTGGGCAAAAGAAAAGAAATACGTCCCAAGCCAGGAAAAGGCCAAAGTTATATACACCCTGGCTCAGGAAAGTATTCCCACATTACCTTCAGAAACCTCATCGGTCAAAATACTGGTGACTGAAGCAGTTCGGGTGCTCAAGGAAGTTGATGCAACCCTTGGTCTAATTTTATCACGGATGCAGGAAATAGCCAAGACTTTGCCAGAATATTCGGTTGTAAGAGAAATGGGTGGAGTGGGAAATACATTAGCCCCAAAGTTAATTGCAGAAATAGGAGATGTTCGCAGATTTCGCAACGGGAAGGCATTGGTTGCATTCGCAGGAATTGATCCACCACCGTATGAATCTGGTCAATTTGTAGGTTGTAATAGGAAAATCTCGAAACGTGGTTCAGCATCATTGCGCAAAGTAGGATACGAAACAATGAGAAGTTTAAAAATGCGTTCCAGACCAGAAGATCCGGTTTACCGATATGTTGTAAAAAAGGAATCAGAAGGTAAAAGTAAAAAAGCAGCAAAGATAGCCGGATTAAATAAGTTTTACGCATTTATTATGCTCGAGTAACCGAACTATATAAAAATATAATAATCTTATATAAAATAAATAATTTTTTAGACTGCCAATCAGACAGTCTATTTGTGGTACGCAAATATATTTTGTGACAGAAAATAAAAAGATAAAAATAATTATTGACTTTTCTTAGCAGGTTTCTTTCACCACTTCTTATAAAATTATATTTTCCGTCAATATAGTCTTTAATGTCAACAACAGCTTATCAACCTGGATCGGCTTTGCTATATGATCATTCATTCCGGCCTCAATAGCCTTTCGCTTATCTTCTTCAAATGCATTTGCTGTCATTGCAATGATCGGTATGCATGCCTTATCCTTATCCGGCAGGTGCCTGATTACCTGTGTTGCTTTATAACCGTCCATTTGCGGCATCTGAATATCCATGAGAATCATATCATATGTGCCTGCCGGCATTTTCATTATTCTGTTTACACACTGAATGCCATCCTCAACACGTTCTATTTTAAGTCCGGCACGCTCAAGGATCACTTCTGCGATCTCCGCATTCAGATCATTATCCTCTGCCAAAAGGATATTCTTTCCTTCAAGTATTTCACTACAGGTTTCTGGATTTTCATCATTGTTTTTTACATAATAGCTTTCATCCGCTATCCTGTGTTTTAGTGTTACAGTAAAGGTACTGCCCTTTCCGAGCTCACTCTCTACCTCGATTGTTCCGCCAAGCAGATCAACATATTTTTTTACGATGGACATTCCAAGTCCGCTTCCTGTGATTTGCTCTTTGTGGTGTTCCGCTCACGTGTGAATGCGTCGAAAATCTTTATCAGATAATCCCGGCTCATACCGATTCCGGTATCGCTCACGCTGGTCCTTACGATCATGTACCCGGGCTCATCACATGCCAATTCGTCTATGTTTAACATAACAGAACCACCGGATGGAGTATATTTTATGGCATTGCTTAAGATATTGACAAATATTTCTTTTACCTTGGTAATATCTGTCAGTATATGTTCATGCTCTAGATTTACTGTGTAACGAAATGCAAGCTTCTTTTCCTTGCTTCATCCTCAAATATTTCAAACAACGTCTGCCGGATATCTTCAATCCGGGCATAGTTCTCATCAATCTCCATCTTTCCGCTCTCAATCTGTGCCATATCAAGTACATTATTTATGATCGACAGAAGAAGGCTTCCTGACTGCTGAAGTTTTTTTAAATGTTCTGATGTTTCGGGCAGATCCTTTCCTTTTAGTTCATCCTCCATAAGCTGTGCATAGCCTAGAATTGCATTCATAGGAGTACGGATGTCATGTGACATATTGTTAAGGAAACGTGTCTTTGCCAGACTGGCCGTCTCTGCTTTTTGCAAAGCGATTTCCAGTTTGTCATTGAGTTTTTGTGTATCATTTGCTGCAAGCTTTGCGACGGATTCTGCTTTCCTTGCTTTCTGTAAAAGTATAAGGATAATACCAATGATGGTGAATACCAAAACACCTGCCGAAATAAAAAAGGCAAGCATATTGTCTTTTACAAAGTCAGAAAATGTCACCTTATCTGCAGTACTGTCGTAGATAGCAAGTGCACTTGTAAGCATATCCGACGGCATGGCCTTCAATGTTTTATTCAGTATTGATAAAAGACTTCCCTCTCCGGTTCTTACTGCAAAGCATGCCTCCATTGTTTTGGTAAGTGGAATGCTTTTGAAATTTTGACTGTTATCATATATCACTGCCTGGCTTGCTCCCATGAGGAAACAGTCTGCTTTTCCGTTCGTGACCATATCTGCCGCATCATCCAGCGAATCACAATCTACAAGCTTCCATTGCGGATAACTGAAAGCAATATGCTGTTTTAAGGCTTCTTTTTCCTTCGGCACAGCTACTGTATACACTTCATTTTCGTCAAAATTTTTCTCATCCGTTACCGCCATCAGGCTGTAGGTCCAGGCTGTATTCGTTAGTGCATATCCTTTCTCTTCTGCGAGATACGGATTTCTGCCGGCATAAAAGATCACGTCGATCTCCCGGTCCTGCAGTGCCTGAATCAGCTCGTCATAGTTATCATATTCCCGCAAAACAAATTCCAGCGTCTGATTTCCCAGGCATTCTTTGGCATAGGATACATATTCTGCCAACGTACCGGTAAGTTGTTCAGTCTCTTCATCCATGGAAAAAACTGCCGGATCAGTACTCAAAAATCCAATCCGGATTGCGCCATGTTCTTTCAGCCAGAACTTTTCTTCTCCTGTAAGGATCTGATTATAATCAAGGGTAAAATACTTCTTATACAGATCTGCCTTAAAAAACGGACTGTCCTGATCCAACTGACGCATTGCCCGGTCCAGCTCTGTCTTGATATCGCTGCGGTCTTTATTTATTGCAAAATATATACCTGATTTGCCAATATTGGCAACCGATGATATTCCCTGTTCAGACCAGATGGATTCCGCCAGCGATACAAAAGCATCGATCTCATGATTCGCTAATTTCTTTTCGACATCATCATTATTATATACATTTACATGCTCTGTGTGTATACCATTCTTATTCTCCCACTCCGTCAGCATACTCTCAGGCTCTGTACCTAAGAGCACACCTACACGTTTTCCATCCAAAGACTTGAAATCAGATGTCCCGCTATCCCTATTGGACAGATCAGCATAAAGCATGTATTTTTCCTCGCCCATCGGTTCATCTGAAAAAAGCATCTTTTGTGCACGTTCGTCGGTGTAAGAGATATCACCCATAATATCAATCTCACCGTTTTCAAGTTTATCAAAACAGTTGGACCAGTCACATTTCACATACTCAAATTTCCATCCGGTATAGCCTGCAAGAGCCTGCATGAGCTCGTAGCCATATCCTCGTCTGACACCGTTTTTATCGACATAATCGAAGGTATCCTCGAATGAACCGACACGGATGATCTTCTGTTCGTTTGTCTGTGTTTCATCATGATTCGTTTCGGCAGCCCGGCAATGTACTGTCAGCATCATCCACATTCCCCAAAACACAAATATGGCTGCACATATTACGGTTAATTTTTTTCTTTGTATTGTCATACTTACAAACACCTACTTCAGATTCTTCTGTAATGCGGCAAGCAGTTCCTCCATAACTATCGGTTTGGATAAGAATCCATCCATGCCGCATTCCAGTGCTTCTTTTTTGTCTTCGTCAAAAGCATTGGCAGTCATGGCAAGGATCGTAATCCCCGCCAGTGCCGGATCAGCCAGAGCGCGGATTGCCCTGGTGAATTGTTGAGGTATAAATGCTGACAAGACCCTGCTCCTTTTTTTCATTTTCATTAGAAGTCCCCCTTCTGAAATTGTTCTCACTAACTCACCAGTTTATGAATTACTTTTACCAGCAATTCCCCGTCAACAGGCTTGGCAACATGTTCATCCATTCCCGCTTCTTTTGCTCTTATTCTGTCCTCCGTGAACGCATTTGCTGTCATTGCAATGATCGGTACCTCCTTTGCATCCTCTCTGTCCAGAGCCCTGATCATCTTTGTGGCTTCATACCCATTCATGACCGGCATCATGATATCCATAAGAATCACATCAAACTCACCAGACCTGCTTTTTTTGAACAGCTCAACAGCTTCTTGACCATTCCATGCTTTCGTCACGACAGCACCTTCATTCTGAAGCATAAATTCTGCGATTTCCATATTCAATTCATTGTCTTCTGCCAGAAGAATATGCATTCCACGGATAGACGCTTCCTGTTTTTCTCTGGTTTCAACTCTGTCGCTTCTGTCTGTATCGATCCGAAACGGAACCCGGATCACAAATGTCGTCCCTACGCCTTCTTCGCTTTCAAAGGTAATCGTTCCACCCATTTTCTCGATCAGCTTCTTTGAAATCGGCATTCCCAGTCCTGTTCCGGCAAATTTTGTACGGCTTCCTGTATGTTCCTGTGCAAATGGTTCAAAAATATATTTCTGGAACTCCTCAGTCATTCCGATTCCGGTATCCTGGCAGACAAATTCCATTGTCGTCATTCCCGGCTGTTCGGATGGGATTTCCCTGCAGCTGATGTAGATGCAGCCATTTTCTTTATTATATTTCACTGCATTCGACAGGATGTTCATCATCACCCGTTTCACATATCCCGGGCTTCCGATAAGATGCCGGTGTGTGATTTCTTTTTTCTCCCACACGATCCGGATATTCTGTTCTGCGGCAATCTGCCCGATCACAACAAGTACTTCCCTGGAAATGCTGCTCAGATTGAATGGACTTTCTTCCAGAACCACTTCATCCGACTCCAGCTTACTCATATCCAGGATTTCATTTACCAGTTCCAGCAACAGATGGGATGCTCCTTTGATCTTTACCCTGTATTCCGTCTGCTTCTTCATATCGTCTGCATAATGATCAGCCATATCGAGCATACCGCAGATCCCATTGATCGGTGTCCGGATATCGTGGCTCATACGCTGGAGGAACTCCGTTTTTGCCTCGTTGGCCGCCTCTGCCTTTTTTGCTGCTATCAGGAGTTCTGCTTTGTATTTTTCCTCTTTTTCCAGCTCCTGTTTCTGATGTGCCTGATTAGTTCTGTATCCCCAAAATAAGAACATACCGAATATCAGTAAATAAAGAAAAATAACGCTTATCACACTTAATGGAAGGTTATGAAATACTTCCGTATCCGGAAGATACGCATAAATATAATAATCCCGCTGCTTCAGCATGATTCCGTAACATCCGGTCCCTTTATTCTTCAAATGGAAAATGTGCTGACTGTCTGTATGCTTTTTCATTGCCTGAACCACCTCATTGCCGGCGGTGTTCTGCCCCAGAAGTTTCTCATCATTGCTGGCAACAACGGTTCCCTCATCTGCAACAATAATCGTTCCATCTTTCTGGATACTATAACCATTTAAAAGTCCCTGTATCGTCAACGTATAGTTTCTGGCAAATTCAGGAGATGTGTAATAATAGGTCGCAACGATACCTGGTGCATCTTTTCTGGCACAGGCTGCAATGTCAATATGTGATCCGTCTTTCCTGTTAAACCGTTCTGAATAAGTTCTTTCTTCATATCCGGCAAAATCCATGATAATTTCTTTTTGCAGATACTCCGTAATCTCATTAGCCAGAGACTCATCCGTGCTGTATTCACAGTCCGTCTTTCCTTCTGCATCCAGTACAATGAT